>TARA_R100000365_G_C2748568_1_pt1 | contig 15692 bp, 13 predicted proteins | sample TARA_R100000365 | Tara Oceans TARA_R100000365 (sample SAMEA2620668) | marine metagenome | biome: marine biome (ENVO:00000447); feature: mesopelagic zone (ENVO:00000213); material: "saline water (ENVO:00002010), including plankton (ENVO:xxxxxxxx)" | depth 1000 m | reverse complement strand
CGGTTCACTGCGAGAAGCGCTTGCAGCGCTCGACGCAGACCGTAAATTCCTCACCAAGGGCGGCGTGTTCGATGACGACCAGATCGATGCATATATCGAACTGAAAATGGAAGAGAACATGCGCTATGAACTCCACCCACACCCGGTGGAATTCGACATGTACTACAAGGTCTAGGGGCCTTATCTCTCTCCCTTAACCCTTGTAGAGGCCGGTATCGAAAGGTACCGGCCTCTTCTTTATCCAGAATTGGAAACCTGGACTGATGATACACGCCCCATGGCGCATCTCCCTTGTCCAGGGAATCAAAAACGCCCCGTCCATTTGGCCGGGGCGTTTTTTGTTTTGACAGTCGTCTCCGCCTGAAAGGATGGATCAGCCCGCTTCTGGCTGGCTCTTCTTGGCGTGTACGTAAAGCGGCTCTGCATTGCCTTCGACGACTTCGCCATTGATGACGACTTCCTCGACACCGCGCAGGTTAGGCAGCTCGAACATCGTGTCGAGCAGAATGCCCTCCATGATGGACCGCAGACCCCGTGCACCGGTCTTCCGTTTGATAGCGCGGCGTGCAACAGCCGTCAGTGCTTCAGGCGTAAAGTTCAGTTCGACATTCTCCATATCGAACAGACGCTGATACTGCTTGAGTAGAGCATTCTTCGGCTCGGTCAGGATCTTGATGAGCGCTTTCTCGTCCAGATCTTCCAGAGTTGCGATCACCGGCAGACGACCGATGAATTCCGGGATCAGGCCGAAACGCTGAAGGTCTTCCGGTTCCGTGTTGCGCAGGATCTCACCCACGCCGCGATCTTCGGAATCCTTGATGGAGGCGCCAAAGCCGATAGATGCACTCTCACCGCGGGACGAAATGATCTTGTCCAGGCCCGCAAACGCGCCGCCACAGATGAAGAGAATGTTGGTTGTGTCGACCTGCAGGAATTCCTGTTGCGGGTGCTTGCGGCCGCCTTGAGGAGGCACAGCCGCAACCGTGCCTTCCATGATTTTCAGAAGCGCCTGCTGCACGCCCTCACCCGACACATCACGCGTAATCGACGGATTGTCGGACTTGCGGGAAATCTTGTCGATCTCGTCGATATAGACGATGCCGCGCTGAGCACGCTCGACATTATAGTCGGCGGCCTGAAGCAGCTTCAGAACAATGTTTTCAACGTCTTCACCGACATAACCGGCTTCGGTCAGTGTCGTGGCATCTGCCATCGTAAAGGGTACGTCAAGAATACGGGCGAGCGTTTGCGCCAGAAGCGTCTTGCCGCAGCCAGTCGGGCCGACAAGCAGGATGTTGGACTTGGAAAGTTCAACCCCGTCCGTTTTCCCGGCATGAGACAGACGCTTGTAATGGTTATGCACAGCAACCGAGAGAATGCGCTTGGCGTGAACCTGGCCGATGACGTAATCGTCCAGGACATCGCAGATCTCCTGCGGTGTGGGGACCCCTTCGCGAGACCGGACCATGGAGGTCTTATTCTCTTCGCGAATGATATCCATGCAAAGTTCTACGCATTCATCGCAGATGAACACCGTCGGGCCGGCAATCAGCTTTTTCACTTCATGCTGGCTTTTTCCACAGAAGGAGCAATAAAGCGTGTTCTTGGAATCGCCTGAGCCGTTTTGTTTGGTCATGCCGTCCTCAATGCCGGGTAAGCCTTAATTTCGTCTTTAAAGACGTCCCACCCGTTTACTAACAAGACAATAAGTTTCTGAGCCTGCACTGCAAGAGGCAGGCCATTTTTGTGCGAGGGATGTACCCTATTTGTCATCCTCGGCTGTCCGGCGCTCAAAAACCTTGTCCACAATGCCGAATTCCTGGGCTTCTTCGGCCGTCAGGAAGGTGTCGCGATCCAGCTTGCGCTCAATGACATCATACTCCTGGCCAGTGTGGCGTACATAGATGTTGTTGAGACGGCGCTTAAGATCAATGATTTCCTCGGCGTGGCGCTCAATATCGGTCGCAACACCCTGATAGCCGCCAGAGGGCTGATGCAGCATGACACGCGCATTCGGAAGCGCGATGCGCATGCCTTTTTGACCTGCAGCCAGAAGAAGCGATCCCATGGAAGCAGCCTGACCGATACATACGGTCGAAATTGGGCAACGGATGTACTGCATTGTGTCATAGATCGCGAGACCGGAGGAAACATAACCGCCCGGGCTGTTGATATACATCGCGATGTCTTTTTTCGGGTTCTCTGATTCGAGGAATAGGAGCTGGGATGTGATCAGCGCTGCCATGCTGTCATCAATCCCACCCGTGACGAAAATGATGCGCTCTTTCAGGAGGCGGGAGAAGATGTCGAATGCCCGCTCGCCACGGCTCGTCTGCTCCACAACCATTGGAACCAGGTTTAGAGCTGTCTGATAGGAAGTCATCATGAATCGGGCCTTGCTCATCTATAGCGGGAATCTCTACCGGGCAGGAGTGGCAGAATGAAGTATATTTGTCCACGTATCTGTCACCGCAAGAGGCAAACCGCTGTGGAAACTGCTAGCGAAACGGCCATTCAGGCGCATGGCTTGGTACATCGCCAGTCGGATTGACCATGAAGGCAAGGTAATCGGCATTCACCGTCTCTGCCTGCAAATCGCGGGTCAGCATGTGATAGCCATTTTCGTAGTACACTGTCCTGACATGATCTGGCAGCTCTTTCGCCGTCCGTTTCACGCCTTTTGGCGGCACGACATAGTCATTGGCACCATAGGATAGCAGGACCGGAAGGTCTGGCGGCAAATCCGGGACGCGCTGATGCGCGGTCTCCATCAGAGATACCAGTCCATAGACCTGATCAATCCTGTTATCACGCAGCATCAGCGGGTCCTCCCAGGTTCTGCGGAGCATCTCGATATTATCGGATGGCTCAATATGAACGAACCGCTCAGGCGGGCGCACAACCCAGCCTGGCCGCACATGCGCTGAAGTCCACAAGCTGGCCCTATAGAGGAAATTCATCGCGCCCCACCCGCGCAAACCCGGACCGGAGGCAATCAATCTGTCCGCTTCTGGTGGATTTTCAGAGCCAAAGGCAGAGAGCGCTACGGACCCGCCCATGGATATCCCGACGACTGTGATCGTTGCATCTGGATGCGCGTGGCGCGCCAGGGCCGTCGCTGTGCGCAGGTCTTGCCGCATGACCTCTTCATCAGGCCAGACACCGCGCTCAGGCGACCTGCCAAAGCCTCTCTGGTCATACGCATAAGTCGTCACGCCCTGCCTGGCCCAATATGGCGCCGCCATGTGGAAGGCATTGGCATAGTCGTTCATGCCATGAAGGCCGATCACGACATAGTCAGGCTGATCCGTGCCCTCCGCAGGCCAGACCGTCAGGCCCAGGCGTGCACCATCGAAGGAAACGAATGTGTTCTCTTCCAACAGAAATACGGGTTCAGGCGGTTTCATGGAGCTCAACCTGGTTTGCGTGACAGGACTGGCGCAGCCTGACAGGAGAAAAGCGAGAAACCATAGGATAAGTGCTCCAACGCCAAGCGAACTGCTCCGCGCAGTTCGGACGAAATGTCTGTTTCGAAACATGTGTTGCGCTTCAGCCAAGACGTGTTCCTCCAGCTCCGATGCGGCAGGACAAACGTATGTTAGCCCGCCTTATCTATCCAGTTCCTGTCTGTTTGGGTCATGGTTTTAAAGCTCTCTTGCCATAGGTACCAATTTGGAGATGAAATCGATCCGTCCAAGGGAGACTCGCAATGTCATCACCCATCACACGCATAATTGAACCGCGCAGCCGGGATCTGGGCGATGGCTTCAAGGTCCGGCGTGTTCTGCCCTTCCATGCGCAGCGCACAGTCGGTCCCTTTGTCTTTTTCGACCATTTTGGGCCCGTGGAGTATGCACCGGGCGAGGGCTTTGATGTGAACCCTCATCCGCATATCGGTCTGTCGACGGTCACTTACCTGTTCGAGGGCGCCATACGCCATCAGGACTCTCTTGGATCAGATCTCGTGATCCGGCCCGGCGCCATGAACTGGATGACGGCCGGCCATGGCATTGTCCATTCCGAGCATACGCCGGACGAGTTGCGCGCGCAGGGCCAGAGCTTGCATGGCCTGCAAACGTGGGTCGCCCTGCCAGATGAAGACGAAGACTGCGAACCATCCTTTGAGCATCACCCTGCAGACAGTCTTCCCGAAATCGATATCACAGGCGCGCGCATACGAGTCCTGGCTGGCGAGGCCTGGGGGAAAGCATCCCCCGTGAAATTCCCGTCACCCATTCTTTACATTGCCCTGGAGAGCAAGGGCGGAGCTGAACTCACCCTATCCTCTGACCTGGCAGAGGAACGCGCGCTCTATCTCGTGTCCGGGTCGGCCGACGTGGCGGGAGAGTTTGTTGATGCGGGCGTCATGCTGGTCTTCGAGAGCGCTGTGGACGTTCCGGTACAGCTCAGCCCCGGCACAAAAGGCGTCATCTGTGGCGGCGCAAAGCTGCCTGGAAAGAAAAGGATCGAATGGAATCTGGTATCCGGGAGTCAGGAGAAGATCAATCAGGCCAAGATTGACTGGACTGCAGCTTTGCAGGCCGGTGGCAATACCCGCTTCCCAGCTGTTCCAGGCGATGAAAACCCGTGGATTCCCCTGCCCAGTCAATGATGCGGACCTATCTCAGCCCAGCAAAGTCATCCAACTTGCTGTCTTCAGGCCCCCGTGCCACACCATTGGCAAATTGAATTTAGTCCCGAAAGCGACTCGCCATGAAGAAATACCTGATTTCAGCATCCCTGATCGTTCTGGCCGCCTGTGGCGCCGAAAAAACGGAAGCCCCGGAACCGAAAACCGAAACGGAAGCTGTGGAAGAGACCGCTCTTCTGATGCCGCTGCCAACAGAAACGGCAGCAGATATTACCTCTGAAGACCTGGCTGTCCGCATCAAGACGCTTGCCGATGATACGTTTGAAGGCCGCGGGCCAGGTACAGAAACCGGCGAAGCGGCCGCAGACTGGGTTGCAGCCGAGATGCAACGCGTTGGCCTGCAGCCAGGCGGAGAAGATGGCACCTTTTTCCAGACCGTAAAAATGGTCAACCAGACCGTGGACCTGTCGACCTCCAACCTGACCTTCATGGCTGCGGATGGCACTGAAATGCCCATGGAAGCCAAGAGGGATGCCGTCTTCTGGACGAAACGTCAGAATGCAGATCATGTCTTCTTTGATCCCACGGATGTTGTGTTTGTCGGCTACGGCGCTGTCGCACCGGAATATGACTGGAATGATTATGGAGATCAGGACCTGAGCGGCAAGACCGTTATCATACTGGTGAACGATCCGGGCTTTGCCACGGGCGACCCCGACCTCTTCAAAGGCAAGGCCATGACGTATTATGGCCGCTGGACCTATAAGTATGAGGAAGCCGCCCGCCAGGGCGCCGCTGCCGCTATCATCATCCATGAAACCGAACCGGCAGCCTACGGATGGGATGTCGTGACAGGTTCATGGTCTGGTGCACAATCCGATCTGGTTCGCTCAAATGGCGGCGAAGACCGCGCAACACTTGAAGGCTGGATCACACGTGACGCGGCTGAAAAGCTGTTCTCCTCTGCCGGGCTGGACCTGGAAGAGATGAAACAGGCCGCAAAGACACCGGGCTTCAAACCCGTGCTTCTGGAAGGTATGAAAGCAAGCGGCGAAATAACCCAGACGATCGAACAATTGGAAAGCCGTAATGTTATCGGCACACTGCCGGGCAAAACCACGCCTGACGAGTATATGCTGTACACGGCGCACTGGGACCATCTGGGCAAGAAACCTGAACAGAAAACAGGCGCGCCGGGCGAAGACTTCTACGCGGACCAGATTTTCAACGGGGCCGTAGACAACGCAACCGGCACTGCCGCGCTTCTTGAGATCGCAGAAGCCATGGCCGCGCAAGACCTGGACCGTTCCGCGATCTTTGCCGCCGTGACACTAGAAGAGTCAGGCCTTCTGGGATCGGCATATTTTGCCGAGCATCCGACCGTGCCGCTCAACAAGATTGTCGCCGGCATCAATATGGATGGCGCCCTGCCGATCGGCCGCACGAAAGACATGATCGTTATCGGCTATGGCGCATCCGAGCTTGAAGACATGCTGAAGGATGTGCTGGCAAAGCAGGACCGGGTGATCAAGCCGGACTCCAAGCCGGAAGCTGGCTACTTCTATCGCTCCGACCACGTCTCTCTCGCCAAAGAAGGCGTGCCCATGCTGTATGCGGATGGCGGCGAAGACAAGCGGGATGGTGGCATCGCAGCGGGCAAGGCAGCTGCGGCGGTCTATACCGCAGAGCGTTATCATAAGCCGATGGATGAATACTCCGATGACTGGGATCTGGAAGGCTTCAAGGAAGACGTACAGGCCTTTCATGAAATTGGCCTGCAAATCGCCCAATCCGATGAATGGCCGACATGGTATCCTGGCAACGAGTTCGAGGCGGTTCGCAAGGAAAGCCTGGGCGAAAACTAAGATTCGCGCCCTTTCAGGCAATACCAAGAAACCGTTGCGACCAGACTGGAAGACAAGATGCTTTCCTATCAACACGGCTTTCATGCGGGTAACAGGGCAGATGTCCTGAAGCATGCTGTGCTCCATACTCTGTTTGGAGCTTACAGGAAGGCAGAAAAGCCTCTGCTCTACGTAGAGACCCATTCCGGACGCGGACGATATGACCTGAAAGGGCCGCAGGCTCGCAAGGGCGGTGAGGCCGATGACGGCATCCTGTCCATGACCGGCGGGAAAGCCCCAAAACCGCTTCAGCCCTGGGTCAGTTTTGTCGAACAGGAAGGGATACAAAACTATCCAGGCTCTCCAGCCCATGCGCAAAAACTTTTGCCTGAAAAGAGCCGGTATATTCTCTTCGAAAAACACCCTGCTGAATATGAAGCCCTCAGCAAAGCGATGGCAGGCGATGATCGCATTCAGATACGGAAAGCCGATGGCTATGGCAGTGCGCTGAAGCTCTCCCCCCGCACGGGAGAGCAGATGGTATGCTTGGTGGACCCAAGTTACGAGACGGCACGCGACATCGATGCCCTCGCTTTGTGGACTCCCAAAGCCCTCAAGCGATGGCCGCGTGCCACGCTGATCCTTTGGCTACCTCTGTTCCGGGACGGTCGCGAGGCAGAGTTCGGCGAGTATCTGACCACTCTGGATGAGTGCTTTGTTGCAGGCGCCAGATGGCCTGTCGATGCCGTCAAAGAGACGGCCCTGGAAGGGTCCGCAATGGTGGTCTACCGCGCACCGCCTGAGACTCGGGAGCCTTGCCTGAACATTGCGTCGGCCTTGCAGTCCTGGTGGTCTGACAAGCCTTTGGGAGGCTGATGAGAGCATGACGGCGCTGCTTCTCATTGGAGGCGGGCACGCGCATGTAACGGCGTTGCGTTGGCTGAAGCAAAACCCGCAATCTCATTTGAAGATAAGCCTGCTTACACCTGATTATCGTTCAGTATACAGCGGAATGGTTCCCGGTTTCGTGGCCGGTTATTTCGCCCGGAAAGATGTAGAAATAGACTTGGCAGGTCTTTGTCGGGATACGGGAACAGTCCTAGTCGAAGATGCGGCATCACAGCTAAATGTACACCGCCAATATGTGACGACAGCAACGGGGAGGCAAATCCCTTATGACCTGGCTTCCATTGATGTCGGGGTTGTATCGCAACCGCTTGCAGCAGGCCCCCTTCCACACAGCACCGCTGTCAAACCGATGGCAGGATTCCTCGATCACTGGGAAAACCTGCAGGACGCACCGGATGCACCAGACATTGCCATCATCGGTGCAGGCCTTGGAGGCGTGGAGCTGGCGCTCTCTATTCGGTATGCGCTCAGTAGAAAGTTTGGAGCGAAGAACAACAGTGTTTCACTGATCGAGAGGAATGTAGAAATTCTCCCGCACGCGGCCCGGTCTTTGCGCCATCATCTCAGAAAAAAGCTTGTTGAGGCGGGCGTCGAGGTTTTTGAAGGAACAGAGCCAACAGCTTGGCAACAGAACGTCCTTCAGCTTTCCGACGGTCGAAGCCTAAAAGCAGATCATGTCTTCTGGGTTGCTGGCGCAGCGCCTTATGACTGGCTCAGCACGTCGGGACTGAGAACTGAGGAGGGCTTTCCTGTGGTCCACTCAAGCCTCCAATCGGTATCCCATCCAAATGTCTTCATCGCAGGAGATACGGCGCGCTTTAAAGACCAGACCATTAGCCGCGCAGGCGTGTACGCTGTGCGACAAGGTCCTGTCCTGATGAAAAACCTTGCTGCGCAAGCCAAGGATTATCTTCTCGAAATCTATAGTCCGCAAAAGGATTATATGAAGCTCGTGAGCCTTGGCAGGAAGAGAGCGCTCGTCGAAAAATGGGGCATCACCTTATCCCTGCCCGGCTTGTGGACCCTGAAACGAAAGATCGATCAGGCTTTCGTTCGCGGTTAGGAGGCGATCAGCCCAGCTGTATGCTTGGCAGCCTCTTCCAGAACAACACTCGCGGCAATTTCCGCCGCATCCCTGTCACCTTCCCTCATTCTATCAAGGGCAATACTCTGATCGACCTTTTGTTGCGGCAGTGCGGTAGGGTCACTCAACCAGGCCCAAGCCTTATCAGCTATCAACTCAGGCTTTTGCTTAGTCTGGACAAACTCCGGAACAATCTCCTGATCGTCGCTCACAATATTCAGAAGAGTGATATGTTTGCGCTTGTAGAGCAGTCCCCGCGCAAGCGCCCAGGTAATCCAGCCCGTCTGATAGGCCACGATCATGGGTGTGCCCTGCATGGCCAGTTCAGTCGTAACCGTGCCAGAACAAGCTAAGGCCAGATCTGCCGCGGCCATGGCATCATAACGATCCACAGCCCGATTTGTTAGCAAAGCCCAGTCCTCCAGATTTGGGAAAGCCTGATAAAATTGCTCAGCAACATTTTTCGCAGGCGCAAACACGACGCGAAGCGAAGGGTCCTTTTTGTAAAGGATATGAGCCGCCTCCACCAAAGCCGGTGCCACACGCTTGATCTCACTGGAGCGGCTGCCGGGCAGGACCAAAACCATTCTCTCAGTTTCAAGAATATCGTTCAGACGCCTGAAACGCGCGCCATCCCCTTCGACATGACGAGATATTGCCGGGTTCCCGATAACGGTCGTAGCCAGATTATATGGCTCATAAAACGGCACTTCCATATCGTGAATGCAAAGCAAGTGGTCCACGACACTAGCGAGTGTTTTCGCGCGTCCCGGGCGGGTCGCCCAAACCTGAGGTCCAACCAGCTTGACCAAGCGAATGGAAGGATCACGTAGTCTCACACGTTGCGCAACACGCAGCATGAAGCCCCATGAATCCACCAACACCACGACATCCGGACGATCAGCAATAATGGCATTTGCTGCTGCATCGGCCAGCTTCACCACATCGCCATAGGCCTTGATGCCTTCAAAAAATCCGAGGACAGACAAAGGCGACACATCAATGGGAGAGATAATCCCTGCGCTGGCCAGCTCATCACCGCCTATGCCGGAGATATAAACGTCGGGATCTTTCTTCCTGATCTCTTCAACCACTTCCCGTGCAAGGACATCGCCTGAAGCCTCCGCCGCGACCATATAGATGCGACGCGCGCTCATAGCCACAACTCTGGCGGAAAGCCGTAAATAAAGACGCCAAGGCGCTCGGCAGCTTCCTTCATGGCGGATTTGTTGAGCAGCAGTGCGCCTTTCGCCTCTACCGCCAGTCCCGCCAGCCCTGCGGCAGCAACCTTTTCGACTGTTGAGACACCCGTCGTGGGCAGATCAATGCGCAGTTCCTGCCCCGGCTTGGGCCGCTTGACCAGAACGCCGCGCCGTTGTGTCTCCGTGCCGCGGATTGTTGCCGGGAGTCTGGCGCATCGATCCAGCATGGCATCTGTACCCTCTTGAGCCTCCACCGCCAGCACCAGACCGTCACACACGACAGCGCCCTGCCCGATATCGAGCGCACCCGTCGCCGCGACTACGCGGGCAGCATGTTCAATATCCGCCATATCCTCCGGGCGGGGATCATTCCCGGCAATCAGGCCTGCTGGCGCTAGCAATTGCCCGTTGACCTCATGGCTGCCCAGGACGTTAAAGCCCTGCTTTTCAAATTCATTCACAAGCACTCGCAGCAAGGCATCATCGCCCTGCCGCGCCGCGGACAGCACTTTGGGCAAAAGCGCCATGCCTTTCATATCAAGCTTCAGGTCAGAGAAATTCGGGCGATTGACGATGCCCGCAAAGACAACATCCTTACAGCCTGCGGCCTTGAGCCTTTTAAGCACGCCGCCAACTTCACCGAGGCCGATGACATCGCCAGGAAACTTCGAGAGTGCCGGCTCTTCAAATCCCTTTACACGGAGCACATAAACACCCTGCCCGCTAGCAACGGCATTGTCCGCAATTGCCAAAGGCAGATCCCCCAAGCCAGCAATGATACCTAGTGGCGCCATGACCCCCTCATGCAGGCTTGCAGATCGGCCTGTCACCGGCGTGACGGATGAAATCGATCATTTCCATGGCCAACGGCTTGTCTGCGAATTTCTCTGCCGCCTGGTCGACGCGCTCCTTGAACAGACCTTCGCCAAAAAAAACGGCCTTGTAGGCAGATCGTATCTCCATCTGCTCGGCCTTGGTGAAGCCGCGTCGCTTCAATCCGACCATGTTCAGTCCGGAGAGTTTCGCATGATTACCGACAACTGAGCCGAACGGAATGACATCTTCAACCACGATTGCGCCGCCACCGATGAATGCGTTCCGGCCAATGCGGGAGAACTGGTGAATGGCGGACAGGCCGCCGAACCACACATTGTCACCAACCTCGATATGCCCCGCCAAGGAAACATTGTTAGCCATGACCACATTGTTTCCGATCTTGTTGTCATGCGCGATATGAGCACCGATCATGACATAGCAATTATTGCCGACAGTCGTGACACCGCCAAACTTTGGCATTCCGGAATGCGCCGTCGCATATTCCCGAAAGACACAATTGTCGCCCACAACCAAGCGGGAGTCAGGGCTTGCCTCAAAACCGATAACTTGCGGGAGGCCGCCCAGCACAGCATGCGGATGCAGGGTGCAGCCATGACCAATTTGCGTATTCCCCATCACAACGGCATGAGACATCAACTCACACCCATGCCCAAGGCTGGAACTGGCAGCTACATAACAGAAAGGACCGATTTTGACGTCCTGCCCGAGGCTTGCACCCTCTTCAACACAGGCGGTCGGATGGATTTGGGCTGTCATGGTTTATCCCGATGGGTTTCAGTCGAAGGCGACGGTAGCTAGCCTACCCCGTTTTCTTCGGGTTTGCATTCTTCTGCAACCATGCAACTTCGCGCATCCATTGGCGGATAGGCTTCGCAGGCGTGCCACCCCAAGTCTCGCCCGCTTCAATGTCCCGAAACAGGCCCGCAGATGCCGCAAGCGATACGCCTTCGCCCACCTTTACATGGTCTGCAATGCCAACCCGGCCGCCCAGCATTGCACCGTCACCGACCTGAACAGAGCCAGAAATACCCCCAAAAGCGGCCACAAGCACAGACCGGCCGAGAACAACATTGTGGGCGATCTGGCAGAGATTATCTATCTTCGTGCGCTCTCCCACGATCGTGTCATCAAAGACGCCGCGGTCAATACAGCTATTGGCACCAACGGTTACATGATCCTGCAGGATCACACGGCCATAATGGGGGGCATCCTCCGCCCCCTTCGGACCGGGCATTACGCCAAACCCCGTCTCGCCGATCCGGGCACCTGCCAGCAATTTCACATTGTCGCCGACAAGTGCGCAGTACACACTCGCGCCAGGCCCAACGGAACAGTTGCGGCCAATCTGGACACCGGGTCCGATAATGGCGTTCGCACCGATGACAGTGTGCTCGCCAATCACAGCGCCGGGGCCAATCACCGCGCCCGGAGCAATGATCGCCTCTTCATGTATGGAGGCTTCTAGTGAAATGGCTTCAGAGCCATGCCACACCAGATGCCGCGGCTGATACATCGCCAGGGCTGCGGCACCGTGCGCGTAACGCGGCACAGACGTGACGAGAAAAGCCACGTTTTCAGGGACATGTTTGACATTGGCCGCATTCACAAACAGTGCAGAAATGTCTGCACTGATCTCCACGGGAGCTTTGCCATCCCCATCAACAAATCCGATATCTCCCCGGCGGCCTGTGCCTGCCGAGGAGAGTCCGGTTATCTGCAGGCTTTCATCGCCGTGTAGCTCCGAACCAGTACGCTCCGCCAAATCTTTTAGCGTCAAAGCCCCCAAAGGCGCATAAAAACGGGGATCGACTGGCACGGTAAGTCCTCTCTACTGCTGGGCAGGCTGATCAGGAATGCGCTGGCGCACGACATTAATCGTCGGCGTGGCAGCATCCAGCTTGGAGATGACAGACGCTGTCGCATCGATTGCCTCGGTGCTGTAGATAACAGCGCTGCGAGACATTACGACCTGGGCGTTCTTCTCTTGCACAACTTGCATCAGAACGGGCTCAAGAGCCTTGTTGAAATTGACAAGCGCCTGACGCTCCGTGAGGGAATATTCCTGAGAAGCCTTCTGACGGGCACGGCCGAAATCGGCAGTTTTCTTGTCATAGGCCTGCAGTTGGCCAACAAGAGCAGCGTCGCCAGCAACTTGCTCACGGGTCTTGCCCTGCAGCTGAGCATTCAGGCTCTTACCTTCGGTTTCAAGGGAAGCGCGGGTCGGCTCCAGTTCGTTATTGATCTGGGCTTCGATGTTCTGAAGCTTGGTCTGGATGTCTTTACCAGCCTTGCTGTCGCGCAGGATCTTTGCCTCATCAATCGTGATGACCGTCGTGCCTTGTGCACTCGCAGCCGGGGCAACAGCCACGAGGGCAGCAAAAGCAACCGCCATGGCAAGAAAAATCTGTTTTAGTCGGGACATTATAGTCTCCTCCTGGTTGGGGCTCGAAACTTAGAAACGGGTAGATGTGGAGAACCGGAACGTCTCTGTCCGGTCATAGTCTTCCTTGCGAAGAATTTGCGAGAAGTCGAAGCGGATCGGACCGAACGGGGAATCCCAGAAAACACTGAGACCGGCCGAAGCCCGCAGCGATGCGGCTGTCTTGGTCATGCGTACAGAGGGATTTCCGCTTTGGCTTGTATAGTAGATTGTCTGACCGACATCCGAGCCCCGTAGCGTGCCCAGTGAGCCAACTTCGGTGAACAGGGCGCTGCGGATGCCATATTCTTCCGGCAGGAAGTTTGGCAAGCTCAGCTCAAATGTGCCTTGGTAGTATGCGTTACCGCCCTGAGAGTTCAGGCGGCGTGTACGGATGACTTCACCCGTCTCCGGATCGACTTCCTTCACGATCTCACGCGGGCCCAGACCGGCAACATCAAAGCCGCGGAATGTGCTGCCGCCCCGGAAGAAGCGGTTGTTGATACGCACGCCCTGCCCATCTTCCAGCGGGAAGACATAGCCGCCAGAGAAGCGTGCGCTGGCAATCATGCTTTTCCAGATGCCACGATAGAATGTAGCAGAAGTTTCCGTACGTAGATATTTCACGTCGCCGCCGAGACCTGCGAGGTCCTGGCTGAAACGGAAATCAAACCCTCGCGACGGCGTGATCGGGTCGTTGGTACGGTCCCAATAGAAATTGTAGCCGATGATACTGGAAATATCGCTGCGCTCTGCACGGCAGATCGTGTCGCGCAGAACGTATTCGGGAGAGCACTGGTCTACGACGCGCTCGCCTGGGCCGGCATCCCCTTCTTCGACAGCGCGATAACGGTCATCCGATGTATCGTCCGGCGTGTCAGCACCCGCCGTCTGAATGATGTCGGTAACGAAGAAGCCATTGGAGTCGATGATGTAGTTACGGTCGGTAACGTTCACGTCATCAGATTGCAGGCGATAGCTGAGTCCAAGCTGCATGCGCTCCGTCAGCGGGAAGCCTACACGAAGGCCAGCGCCGATGGTTTCGCTGTTGAAGTAGGAATAGCGCTCATAATCCTGTTTGGTCGCGAAAAGGTCGATGCCACCTGAAAGATTGCGGTCAAACAGTCGAGGCTCCGTGAAACGAAAGTCTACGATCTGCTGACGGCTGGATGCAGAAACGCGCGCGACAACTGACTGACCACGACCGCGAAGGTTCCGCTGTGAAGCACTGACATCGATCAGATACGCGTCCGCAGACGAGAAACCGGCCGCGAAGGAAAGCTCACCCGTGGGCTGCTCCTGAACCTTGATATCGACAATGGTGCGGTCCGGCTCTTCTGCCGGAGTCTCGACGATCTCGACTTCCTTGAAGTAGCCAAGTGCACGAACACGGTTGCGCGAACGGTCGAGAAGGATGCGGTTGAAAGCATCGCCTTCGGAAATGCGGAGTTCGCGCCGGATAACACGATCCAGTGTCTGGGTGTTTCCGACGATATTAATGCGATCAATGTAAACGCGCGGACCTTCATCCACGGCAAACGTGACGTCGATGTTGCCCGTTTCCGGGTTCACATCCAGTTGCGGGCGAATGTCGACGAATGCGTAGCCGGCAATACCTGCGGAATAGGTTAGCGCATCAATGGTTTCCTCGATGGCGTCACCACGGAACAAGGCGCCTTCCTGAATCGGAACAGCGCGGCGTAGCGCAGCCGGATTCAGTTTCTCGAGCGCCGTCTCCACTTTGACTTCACCGAAATTGTACTGACGCCCCTCATCCACCGTCATGGTGATGTAAAAGTCTTTCTGGTCCGGCGTCAGTTCCGCCACAGCGGAAGTCACACGGAAATCGTAATAACCATTGTTCTGGTAGAACTGGCGCAGCAGGTCGCGGTCGTATTCGAGACGGCCAGGGTCGTAATTGTCATTCGAGCTGAAGAAGCGCCAGAAGCGGGACTGACGTGTGACAATCTCACTGCGGAGGCGGGAGTCAGAATATTCCTTGTTGCCGATGAAGTTGATCGCCCGAACGCCAGTTACAGGGCCTTCGGTGATCTCGAAGATCAGATCAACGCGGTTTTGCTCCAGCGGCTTGTACTGAGGCTCGACTTTCGCAGCAAAACGGCCAGATTGGCGATAGAGCTCAAGGATACGCTGTACATCAGACTGCACACGCGCCGCGGTGAAAATACCACGAGGAGCGGCCTGAATGTCCTCTTTCAGCTTATCATCATCAAGAGCGCGGTTACCTTCAAAGATGACCCGGTTAATGATCGGGTTTTCCACGACGCGGACAAGCAGATCGTCATTAACCCTGTCGATGGAAACGTCAGCGAACAGATTCGTCGCGAAGAGGGTCTTCAGCGAGAGGTCGATTCGGTCAGGGCTGAATGGGTCGCCTGGCTCCACGAGCAGGTATGACTGAACGGTACGCGCTTCGATACGCTGGTTGCCTTCAACAATGATGGACCGGATCGTACCGCCATAACGGCTGTCTTCCTGTGCATCGGCAGTTCCCATGGGCCCCATAGCCGTATTGAACGCTACGGCACTGGTCGCCATTAAGGTTGCTGCAAGAAACTTACGCATCGTCGACACACTCTCTAGATTAGTTCGGCAAACGGCTCAGCCGCCTCTTGCTCCGAATAAGCCGGTCTCGATGATGTCACCCCAAGTGATCACCACCACCATTCCCAATAACAGGATCAAACCGAATGTCAGGGCCACTTCCTGCACTTTTTGCGGCATCTCCTTCCCCATCAGGGCCTCATATGCATTAAATACAAGGTGTCCGCCATCCAGAACCGGC
>TARA_R100000365_G_C2748574_1_pt1 | contig 16036 bp, 27 predicted proteins | sample TARA_R100000365 | Tara Oceans TARA_R100000365 (sample SAMEA2620668) | marine metagenome | biome: marine biome (ENVO:00000447); feature: mesopelagic zone (ENVO:00000213); material: "saline water (ENVO:00002010), including plankton (ENVO:xxxxxxxx)" | depth 1000 m | reverse complement strand
GATCATGGTCAAGTGCCTGATCAACCCGCTGATCCGCCCAGGCATGCAAGTCAGACTGAACAACGCAAGCATCCAGGAAGCGGCGATCAGCACCAATGTGAAGTACGTCGATGAGCGCCCAACGATGGACGCTGACGGCTACTACAAGGTTTGGGCCGTGGCCATTAACGGCGACACGCGCGGCACCGAGTGGTACATGGATCTGGTTTGCTCCTCGGTAGACACCACTGGGCCGAATGCCACCCCAAAGTCGGCAGCCTTCACCAACCTGCGAGGCATCTATGGATCGTAGAGAGCGATGGGCCGACATGGAGGAGGCCGTCCGCCTGGCTTTGGACTCTGCGCGTGCTCAGATCTGGACAAGCATGCCGGCCACGGTGCTTACCTTCAATGCACAAGCCTGCACCGTCAACGTTCAACCGGCAATCGGCGGGGTGCGCTTCGACGCTGAGGGGTTCCCGCGGGCGATCGATTTACCTGTCATAGAGGACGTGGCCGTCATTTTTCCTGGCGGCGGCGGTCACCATCTGACGTTTCCGCTGCGCCCGGGTGATCAGGTCACGCTGGTGTTCGCGTGTCGGCCGCTTGATGCATGGTGGCAATCGGCTGGGTCAGGTCCAACCGTACACCGACCTGCTAGCGCCCGCATGCACGATCTTTCCGACGCCTTCGCAGTGCCAGGGGTCATGTCGAAACCACGGGTGATCTCGGCGATCAGCCAGACCGACGTGGAACTGCGCACCGATGACGGGCTGGCGAAGGTTGCGATCTCGCCCGCCGGGCTGGTGACCATCAGCGCCCCCGCGGGCTTGGTCATCAACGGCAACGTGCAGATCAATGGCGCCATCTCGCAGGGTGCCCCGGCAGGCGGCGGCTCCGCAGCTTCCAGCCTGATCGGACCGCTGACCGTGACGCAGGACGTCACGGCGGGCGGCAAGTCGCTCAAGACCCACACCCACCCGAACGGCTCGCCGAACACGGGACAACCCAACTGATGCCATGCGCTACCGCAAGCTGAGTGCCGCCGGCGACTACACGCTGGGCAGCGGCCAGGACTGGCACGTCAACACGCCAGAGGCCGTTGCTCAGGCGGTGCTCACGCGCCTGCGCCTGAACCAGGGTGAGTGGTTCCTGGACACCAGCGATGGCATGCCCTGGGACACCGAGGTGCTGGGCAAGCACACCTCCCTGACGAGAGACGCGGTGATCAAAGACCGGATCTTGGGCACGCTCGGCGTGACGGGGATCACCGACTACAGCAGCACCTTCGACGGCAACACCCGGCGCCTGGTCGTCGCGGCCACCATCACCACGGCCTACGGGGCCTCCACGGTTGAGACCACCCTATGACCTCCCCCACCGCTCCGACCATCGACGCCAGCGGCATCACCGCGCCGGACTTCGCCACCATCCTGGCCTGGCTGCAGGGCCAGTACCAGGCCATCTTCGGAGCCGATGTCTATCTGGGCAACGACAGCCAGGACGGGCAGTTTCTGGGCATCGTGGCCGCGGCCATCAACGACGCCAATCTGGCCATCGTGGACGCGTTCAACTCCGCCGGCCCAGCCACCGCCCAGGGCGAGGCCCTGTCCAGCCGCGTCAAGATCAACGGCATCAGCCGCGCGGTGGCCACGGCCAGCCAGGTCACGCTCACCCTGGTGGGGCAGGCTGGCACGACCATCAACGCCGGTATCGCGTCCGACGCCAACGGCAACCGGTGGGCGCTCCCTGCCACCGTGGTCATCCCCCCGTCAGGCACCATCAACGTGACCGCAACGTGCACAGCCAAGGGTGCCGTGTCCGCAGCGGCAGGCAGCGTTACCAAGATCGCCACACCCACGCTGGGGTGGCAGACCGTCACCAACAGCGCGCCAGCGTCGCAGGGCGCCCCCGTGGAGACCGACGCGCAGCTGCGCCAGCGGCAGGCCCAATCGGTGGCCCTGCCATCGCTCACCGTGCTGGGCGGCATCCTGGGCGCCGTCCAGGCCGTCACGGGCGTCGTGACCGCGGCGATCTACGAGAACGACACCGACACGGCTGACGTCAACGGCCAGCCTGCGCACTCCATCGCTGTGGTCGCCAAGGGCGGTGACGCCTCAGCGATTGCGCGGGCCATCATGCTCAAAAAGACCCCTGGCACCTACACCCACGGCAGCACGAGCGTGACCGTCAACGACGACATCGGTCTGCCTCACACCATTCGCTACTTCCAGCCGACCGACGCGCCGATGGTGGTCGAGGTGCGCCTGAAGGCGCTGAGCGGCTACACCACGGCCGTGGCCGCGCAGATCCAGGCTGCAGTCGCGGCCTACATCAACGCCCTGGGCATCGGCCAGTCTGTGATGCTGGCGCGCCTGTACCTGCCGGCCCAGCTCGGTGGCGCGTCCCAGTCGGCCACCTTCGAGGTGCTGACCGTCAAGGTAGCAGCCAAACCCGGCACGCCCGCCGCGGCAGACGTGGCCGTGGCCTACAACGCACTGGCCAGTTGCGCAGGCGCTGACGTCTCGATCGTGGTGGTGCCATGAGCCAGTACACCGACCTGATCACCAGCCAGCACGCGGACAAGCCCAAGTTCGTGGCGCTGGTTGACGCCGTGACCTCCGGCATTGACGCCCAGGCCCAGGCCGCCGGGGCCATCTCGCAGGCTTTCGATCTAGATGTGGCCGTGGGGGCCCAGCTCGACGTACTGGGCCAGTGGGCGGGCATCAGCCGCTACGCCAGCGTGGCCATCACCGGCGTCTATTTCAGTTTCGACACGCCGGGCCTGGGCTTTGACCAGGGCGTCATCAAGGGACCGTTCGACCCTGCCGAGGGGCTGGCCCGCATGGATGACGAAACGTACCGCCTGCTCATCCGCGCCAAGGTGGGAGCGAACCACTGGGATGGCACGCTGCCGGCCTTCCAGCAGATCATGGCGCAGGTGTTCGCGGGCACCGGCACGGTGGTATTTGCCACCGACAACCAGGACATGACGATGTCCGTCTACTTCGCAGGCGACCAGCCCTCGGCCCTGCTGTCCGGCCTGATCAAGTCCGGCGCCTTGCCACTCAAGCCGGCCGGCGTGCGCATCGCGGGCTACTTCGTCAGCAGCGCCATCGGCGCCCCCCTCTTCGGCTTCGACATCAGTAGCCCGCTCATCGCTGGCTTCGATGTTGGAGCATTCTCCACCCCGCTTTAACCAGAGGTCCAGATGCCAGGAACCAATCAGTTTTTGCCCTTCGCTGTGGGGGCTGGGGCCAACACGCTCACGCCCACCGCTTATGCGGCGCTCACATCGCTGCTGTCCAGTGGCTTCGTGGCTGGCGTGGCCAACTCGGCCCAGTTCAACACCGCGCTGCGTCAGGCCACGACCGCGGCCGCAGGGCTGGCGCAGTTCATCGCCAACCAGGGCATCAATGCCAACGACGATGGCAGCGCGGCCAACTTCGCGGCCGGAGTCCAGTCCGCTATCAGGGGATCGGTCCCTGTCAGTCGCATCCAGTCTGTGGGCGCTTCGGTTGCAGCCAACGCGTTGACCGTCACGCTCGACCAGACGACGCTTGATTTCCGCAGCGCCACACAGACCACGGGGGCGCCGAACACGCGCAACATCCCGGCCCAACTGTCGCTGACCGTGCCGGCCGGCGCCACGCTGGGCACGGTCAACGCCACGCAGGCGCGGCTGGCCCTGGTCGCCATCGACAATGCCGGCACGGTGGAGCTGGCTGTCACCAACTTGGAGGGCGGCATCAACCTGGATGAAACCACGCTGATCAGCACGACTGCCATCAGCGCGGGCGCCACGGCAGCCAACGTCATCTACTCGACAACCGCCCGCACGAACGTCCCGTTCCGCGTGGTCGGCTTCGTAGACATCACCGAGGCCACGGCGGGCACTTGGGCGACTGCTCCGGCGCTTGTCCAAGGCGCTGGCGGGAACGCACCGAAGCTGAAGCCGGCTATTCAGGCGAGCGCAACAGCAAACGGGAACAACAACAGCCAGACGGTTAGTGTGTCGTTTAATGCGCCTGGTCCTGGGGTTCTGTTCGCTATTGTGGCAACCAACTACGGCACGCAAACAGCTGGGGCGAACGCCACCACGCTGTCAATCAACGGGACCCAGGTGTCAGTTGACAATACGAAGACCACGCGTGTTCAGATCGGTTCTTCAGCAACAGCCGGAGGGGCGGTATCTGCGTCTGCTACCGGCGCTTGCGGGACCTCGTTCAACCTGTGGCTGACGCTGCTGTACGTTCCGTCAGTCTGAGGGCATAACATGCAAAATTGCAACTACGTGATTTTCGATGATTCCGGCGCAGTTATCGGGGTCGGTTATACCCCTGACGGCACTTACCCCCCCGGCTCCGAGCCGGCGACACCGGATGAAATAGCTGCACTGCTGCCGCAGCCGTCGTCGGCTGACCTCATCAAGCAGAAGATCGCCACGCTTGAAGCCACCGTCACCCCGCGCCGTATCCGCGAGGCGGTGCTGGGTATCGATGGTGGGTGGCTGGCTGACCTCAATGAGCAGATCGCTGCGCTGCGCGCCCAGCTGACCGTCTGACCCCTATCTCCCGCAACCCACGGACCCGCCCACGAGGCGGGTTTTTCATTTCTGGAGCCTGCATGCCCCTGCACATCCCCCCCGAAGCCAAAGACGCCGCGCCCGGCCTGCTGGGCGCCCTGATCGCTATCCCCTGGACACAAGGCCCGCTGCTGATGCGGGCCTCGATGTTTCTGGGCGGCGCTGGCCTGAGCTATTTCGGCTCCGACCCGTTCGCTCAGATCATGGGCATGACCAGCGGCCGCGGCTTCGCGGGCTTCGTGCTGGGCCTGTTCGGGATGAACGTGGCCGCCAAGATCTACGAGGCCATCGCTGCCGTGGCCGCCGGCGACCTGTGGGCCGCGGTGGTCGAGTGGGCGCGGGCGCGCATGGGCCTGCCTGCCAGGCGGGAGGGCTGAGCCATGGCCACACTATCCATGATCTGCCTGGGCCTGGTGGCCATGCTGTGCGTTGTGGGCGCGCTGTCGCCCCACTACCCGGACAACCTGCTGCAGCGCCTGGGGCTGGCATCGGTCGGGTTGTCCTGCGTGGCGCTGGTCGAGCACGTCTGGCGCCTGCACTGGGTCACGCCAGCCTGCGCGCTGATGTCGCTCGGGCTGCTGTGCTACGCGGTGGGTACGGCGGCCAAGGTCGTGCATTTCCGTATGATGGAAATGCTGACGAGCAGCGATGACGAGGTGCACCCATGACCGGCAGCAACGACACGCTCCTGCAGTCGGTCTGGGCTGCCGCCATCGGCCCGGCGCTGGCGCTGATGCAGCCGCGCTTTTACACGCCCAACGCCGTACACCTGCTGCTGGCCATAGGCCTGCAGGAATCGGGCTTGTGTGAGCGCTGCCAGATCATCGACGGCGGCGGCAAGGGGCCAGCTCGCGGCCTGTGGCAGTTTGAGCGCGGCGGCGGAGTGGTGGGCGTGCTCACGCACCCGCTGACCCGCACGCATGCATGGGACGTGTGCCGGGAGCGCGGCGTGGCCGCAACCAGCCAGGATGTGTGGGCGCGGCTGGAGTCGGATGACGTGCTGGCCGCAGCATTCGCCCGACTGCTGCTGTGGACAGATGGCAAACCGCTGCCGGAGCGCAATGACGCTGATGGTGGCTGGGCACTTTACGCCAAGCGGTTGTGGCGCCCGGGTAAGCCGCACCCTGAGCGGTGGCCTGCGAACTTTGCCCGCGCCGGGCGCTTCGTCTACGGGAGCTGATCATGGCCGCAATCCTCTGGATCACCCGCGCCACCGGCCTGGTGCCAGGATGGTGCTGGGCCCTCGTCGTGGCCGTGCTGGCGGTGCTGGTGCTGCGCCTGGACCTGGGCATGGCCCACGCCCGGGCCGATGCCGCGCTGGCGCGCACGCAGCTGCTGCAGGTGCAGCTGGCCAGCCGCGACGCGATCACGTCCGAGATCACCAAAGCCCGCGCCAAAGAGGCGCCCCTCATCGACAAGGTCATGGAGGCCAACAATGCCGTCACCCAAGCCCGCCTCGACATGGGCGCTGCTGCCTCTGCTGCTGCTGAGCGCCTGCGCCAGCTCTCCCGCCCCGTCCGTCTCTGTCGCGCAGACCCAGGTGCGGGTGCCGCCGCCGCCTCCGGCCCTGGTGGAGGTGAGCCAGTCCCTGCCGGACTTCGCGAAGTGGATGGACGAGATCTTCTCGTCGTCGATGCGCAGGGTCGGGTTGAGCTCGGCCAGTTCTCCGCCGCCGCCAACCTTGCCCGCCAAGCCCTGAGCGAGTGCATCTCGGGCTGGCAGGCGGCCCATGCCGCCACGAACTGATGTCTCCTTGGTCCTGACCAGACCGTTGCCCCGTCTCACCCCTCACCGGGTGGGGCGGGGCCTTTTTGCGTTTGTGGCTCGTCATCCGTGCCCGGCTCGCGCTCGAATTTGGTGCACCCGCGAGAGGCCTGCGAGCGCACAGGGCTGCAGCTGGGGTTGCTGCACTCAGCGGTGTCGGGGGCAACCATTCGCACGTACCAGACGCAGTGCTTGCAGGCTCGGCCTTCAGGTACGGCGGCAAAATGTTCGGTGCTCATGCTTCACTGTAGCCCGCAAGTGCGGCACTGATTTGTGAGCACATTTGTAGGCATCTTTCATTGATCCACCGAAAATGGCCAGTAAACAGTGCGTGTGTGGCTCTCACCGCACCCGCCAGTTCTGCGCAACGCTTGCACAGCATCCGGCAAGATTTGCACCGTTTTCCCTGCAGAATCAGGCCCCTATCGGGGTGCGATATGCCAAGGTCTGACAGGTTGCGGAATGGTTCGCCAGGATTCGCGGTCGGCATCTTTGTAGGCACCCGAAACCACAGGGAACCAGGATGCCTACAACCAACAAGTTGACGGACGCGCAGTGCCGCAAAGCCGAGCCCAAGGACGCAGCTTACAAGCTGTTCGACGGTCACGGGTTGTTTCTGTTCGTGAGCCCCAAGGGTGCCAAGGTCTGGCGCATGGCCTACCGGCAAGACGGCAAGGCGCAAACGCACGTGATCGGCCCCTATCCGCTGGTTGGCTTGGCTGACGCCAGAGCAAAGCGCGACGAGGTGCGCCGCACACTGGTGGACGGCGGCAGCCCCAAGGCGCCCAAGGCCCGGCCAGGCGTGCCCACTCTGGGTGCCGCCACGGATGCCTACTGGGAGGGGCGCCTCGACATCACGGATGCCTACCGCATGAACGCGGTCAACGGCATCAAGCACCACTTGGGCAAGCTGTGCCCGCGGCCTGTTGACCAGATCACCCGCCAGGAGCTGCTGGACGCGCTGCTGGAGATGGACAAGGCTGGGCTACTGGTATACGTGCGAGCGGTGCGCACGTGGGCGTCGCAGGTGTTCGACTGGGCCATCGAGCGTGGCCACAGGGACGACAACCCTGCCGCCTCGATCAACACCAAGAAGGCCTTTCGGGTGCCCGCCAGGGAGTCGCATGCGGCCATCGCGCCGGCTCAGGTTCCTGAGTTCTTCGCGCGTCTGGGAGTTGAGGCCGAGCTTCAGTCCGTGCTGGCGTGCAAGCTGCTGGCCCTGACCTGGGTTCGCACCGTCGAAATGCGGACGATGCAGTGGGGTGAGCTTGAGGGCGCCCCGGACGCCTGGACACAGTGGCGCATCCCTGCCGGCAAGATGAAGCGTCGCAACGAGCATATCGTGCCGCTGTCACGCCAGGCGGTGTCGGTGCTCAAGGTGTTGCGTCAGCGTGCGCGTGGCTCGGCCTATGTGTTCCCGGCCGAGCACACCACGGCGCGACCGATGTCTGAAAACGCTGTGATCTACCTGCTGCACCGGATGGGCTACAAGGGCGAGATGACCGGCCACGGTTGGCGGTCTGTGGCCTCGACCTGGGCCAATGAGGCAGGGTGGCAGCCCGATGCCATTGAGCGGCAGCTTGCGCACGTGCCCGACGACAAGGTGCGGGCAGCGTACAACCGGGCAGCTTACTTGCCGCAGCGTCGAGAGATGCTGCAGGCCTGGGCCGACTGGCTCCAGGCGCAGGGGCTGGTCACAGGTTGACGCCAGCGGCGGCCAGGGTCGAGCGCTTCCACCCCACCGTCTTTCGGCTCAGCGCCACATCGGGCTTGGGCAGCCGCTCGGCCTTGAGCCACTGCCGGACGGTTTCTCGGCTGACGCCAAGGCGGGCCATGATGTCGGCGCGGGTCAGGATTGGATCGTCGGTCATTTGGTCGGTTGCGCTCATTCACTGCTCCTGCTCATCATCGCCGCCCACCGGCTCGCCGCACCCATCGGATGCGTCTCCGGTCTGCTGCTCGTCTTCTTCTTGCGCCTCGCCCAGCTCCCACGGGCGGGCGTTCGCGCGCTGGCGTGCTCGGCGGCTCATCCTTCGTCCTTGTGTGTGGTGCGGGCGTGGTCGATGGCTTCGCCCAACGCGTGCGCTGTCAGTTTTGGGTTAGCCATCAAGCAAATAGCTTCGTAGAAGTTGTTGCAGTCAGCGAGCCACCGATACCGATCCGCATCCGACCTCAACCTCTCCACCTCTGCACGCAATCCGACAACCTCGTGAGCGCGTGCAACTTCTGCCTCTGCGCCCATTCGCAATGCGACTTTGAGCGTCTCCACCTCTGCCCGCAGCTGGTCGCGCTCGGCTGAAAGCTGGCGGAGTAGGGCGGCGGCTTGCAGCGACAAGCCGTCCAAGGCGGTCATGCTCACGCCTTCGTCTTCCATCGCCTCAGCCAGCCTCAGCGCCTCGTTGTGGTCAGCCATGCTGCACCCCCTTCGCCTGTGCGGCGGAGAGCACCGACTGAACGATGCACACGGCTTGGTCGGCTGTTGTCTCGCCATCAGCGAACAAGCGAAGCGCTTCATCAACATCAGGGTTCTCGGAGATCAACAAGCAGTCATCCCATGACAGTCCTGTCGATATCAGCGCGAACCCATCCGGCACAGCAGGCGCAGCGGCGGGGCGGGTGTAGCCGTAGACCAGCGGGCGGACGTTGCTCACGCCATCCTTTGCGACCCCAGACCACTCTGCGGCTGATGTGTACCAATCGGTGCAGGTCTTTCCGTCGACAGTGAAGTCGTAGAGATAGCCCACCGGCTCAGGCGTGGCCTGCTGGGGGGTGGGCAGGGATGCGCGGGCTTGCCAAAATACCCACAGAATCCACTCAACCCAGGGTCGGTGCTTTTCACACTCGGGGGCCCAGTCAGGCATCTTTGCTAACTCGGACTCAAACGCCTCCCGCTCGGTCTGCGCTGCGGGGCGCTGGGTGAGGGCGGTGCGCAGCGCATCAATTGCCGCGTCATGCTTCTCAAGCTGCGCCACGTAGCTTGCGTGTCGTGCATCGGTGCGTGGGTACCCGATCAACTGCGCGGCTTGTTGCCTGGCAGTTTCAACATCGTCTCGCGCATCTTCCAGCGCCTCCAGCGCCTGCTGCGCTGCCTTGGTCAGTTCTGAGTTCATGGGTGGTCCTTGGTAGGAATGTTGGAAATTGGGTCGTAGAACCGCCCATTTGTGATCTGGCAGGCCGTGGTGTTGATCGAACGCATGTTGCGCTGCATGGGCAGGCGCAGTTCGTCGCGCATCTCGTTGAGGGTTTGCCAGTTCTTCTCGTTCTGGCAGGTGTCGCACTTGGGCATACAGCCGACACCAAGGCAGTAGGTGTGGAACTGGCTCATCGCGGCTCCTTGGTGGCTTGGTGGGCGGCGCGGGCATCGTCTGCGCGCTCCCGGCTGACGTACATGGCCCACTCGCCGTCGTCATCCGAGCTGGGCGGGCCGATCCATCCAGGCTGACACGATGAGAAGTCGGACCCACATGGCACGAGGTCGCCCTTCTTGCAGCCACACTCGCCCGGGTAGACGAGGCCATCGGCGCCAATAGACGTTAGGTGCGCCTCAACAATTTCGATCACGTCGGCCATCACTTCCCCTCCCCACCGGCAGGGGCGGTGATGCCGCGCAGATGATCGATGGCCTGACGGAACGACATGCTGTCGCTTGGCAAGTCCTTGAGGATTTCCAGCAGCAGCACGTCCTCAAAATTGGAGGCGATCCAATCGAGCCGAGCCGTGTCGGCCTCCGTCATCGGCACCGCCTGCGGGCGCAGTGCATCGACTTGAGCCGCGTACTCGTCTCGCTCATGCTTGGCGTGCTCATACATCGTGTGCAGCCACTCGACCCGGCTGGCATAAGTGCCTTGACGCCAGTCCTTGGAGTCGTAGAGATCGTCGGGGAGAGGGTAGGCCTGCGGGCGCAGGGCCATGTATGCGCGGATTGCATCGGCAACCTGCTGGGGGTCGCACGAGTAGCCGCCTGGCAATACCGCCTGGATCATGGCCTCAACGTCAAACGGCGGGCGCAGTGCGAGGATGGCGCGGGCGAAGGTGAGCAAGCAGGCATCATTGAACGTGTAGGTGTCGCTGTGCGCCGGGTCACTGCTGTGCTTGAAGCGCCATGCCGTGCGGTGGCCAATCGCGCGCATCTGCTCATCCGACACCGCTGCCGGTTGCGCTTGCACCATCGAATCCCGCTCCGCCAGCAGCTCGGCCACAAGCTCGACATCGAGGGCGTCGGTGGCTGCGTTCCACGCGCGCGCATCGGTGCTCACCGGACCGCCCAGCTTCAGCGCCGCCAGGCGGGCACGCAGGTTGGCGTATTTGTCGGTCATGCAGCCTCCGCAATCGCCAAAGATTGATCAACCTGCCAGCCCCACAGAACGGTCGTGCCGCCGCTGTGGGCGTTGCGGAACTCGCTCAGGCGCTGCCAGCCGCAGGACTCCAGCACCCGGTGTTGGCGCACGTTGTCGCCGGCCGTGGTGCACGTGGCGTAATCGAAGCCCATCGAGGCCAGGACGCGGCACTGCTCCTGCTTGAGGCGCTTGCCAAGTCCATGGCCGCGCTGGTCGGCGCGCACGAAGAAGCTGTGGCAGTGGGCCACCTGGGGCTGGTTCGGGATCTGCTCGACGCAGAACGCGCCGTAGGGGTAGGCGTAGCGGGTCATGCGGGGATGTCCTCCGGCTGGCTGGTTTCGACTTCGCGCACGCGATCGAAGGGCACGCACAGGTTCACAGCGGCCAGCAGACAGACCTCGTCGCTGCTGAAGCCGTAGCCCTGCGCGTTGATCCGATCGATCTCGGCGCGGATGTGCTCGTTGGTGGCGCTTGAGCCGAGCATCAGGCGGCTCCCCCGTCGCCGGTGGCGGCGCTGGGGTCTTCGTCATTGCTGATGGACTTGGCCGCTTCCCAGCCGGCCGTCCAGCGGGCCACCAGCTCGTGGCGCATGACCGGGCAGTCGGACTTCAGCTTGCCTTCCAGATAGGCCTGGTAGCCGTCCTGGTAGGCCTCTTCCAGCTCGGACTCCAGCGGCCCATCGGTCAGGCTGAGGATGCGAGCGTCGCTGACGTCGTCGCCCGGGCCAGGCTGGCCGCCGTCCATGCCATTGCCGTCACCGTCGGGGTCGTACTCGTGGCCCAGGTCCATGGCGCGCTGGTCGGGCTCGCCGTGCACTGCAGCGATGTCGCCCATGTGTTCCTCTGCATCGGCCAGGGCCAGGAGCACCGTCTTGCCCTGCGCGTCCATGATCAGGTGACGGTTGGGGTCGTTCTTGGACATGATGATCACGCCCTTGATACCGTCCTTCACCGTGATCTGCTCCAGCTCGGCCTGCACGCAAATGCGGCCATCGCTGGCGATCAGGTGCGTGGCCATCTGCACGTTGTGCATGACGCGCTTGCGCAGGCGCTCGATGACGTCGTCCTGCTTCTTCTGGCTCAGCTTGGGCCACACGTCGGGCAGCAGCTTGACTTCCTGGACCAGGGCCTGCAACAGATCGGCGCCAATGCTGGAGGCGGTCATGCCCATGGTGTCCTTGGCGGCTTTGGTGTCGTTGCTCATGTGATCGCTTTCTGATGGATGGTGTGTTGGTGGGCCCCAGGTGCTAACCAACGCCCGCGGGATGCGGGGCGGGGCCCGTAAGGGGTCAGGCCTGGGTGCTGGCCTCGATCTCGGGCCCGTACTTCAGGCTGGGCAGCTTGGCGATGTGCTCGCCGAAGTGGCGGCCCAGGCTCTCGGCCATGAAGAAGCCGCAGGCCGTCTCCGGCGCGACTTCGGGGTAGTGGTAGATGTTCTGGGCGCCACGGGTGAAGGCCATGGCCAGGGTGCGGCTGTCGTGGTCGTAGCCCACGGCGCGGATCTGGTTGCTGGTCACGGGCTGCAGGGAGATGGGCGGGCGCTCCAGGTCGGTGCAGTCGGTCGAGGGGGTGTATTCGCGGGGCATGGTGGGCTCCTTGGGGTGATGTTGACGAGGGGCGTCAGGCGAGGTGCTCGCCGTGGTCGGGGTCTTCGGTGTGCTGAACAGGGCTGACCTCTTGGAAGTCAGTCACCTCCGGTTGCCACGACCACCGTTGGGCCCACTGCTCTGGCGTGACCATGGCGTAGCGCACCTCGTTGAGCTTCGGGTGGACCATGCAGGTCACCTGCTCGATCAGCTCGCCCAGGCACAGGGCACCTGTGGTGCGGCCGCATTCGTCCACGACCTCGAAGCCGTAGTAGTCGGGACGGTTCTCGACGCCGAGACCGTAGTTGATGGTGAGCGTGCGCATCTCAGGCTGCCTGCTGCATCATCAGCCCGTTGAGGTGGTCGCGCAGGGCGGCGTAGATGCGGCGCTCGTCGGTGGGCGTGTAGAGGCGCGCGGCCTTGTCGACCTTGGCCGGGGGCACGCCCAAGACCTGCTCGACGAACACGGCCGTCATGGAGAAGCCGGAGCCAATGTGGCCACAGATCTCGCCCAGCTTGACCGTGGCGGCTTCGTTGGCCGCGGGCTTGGGCACGGCCACGGGCACCATCTGGGACACGGTCGGTGCAGGCGCAGCGACCTGGGCGGCCGGAGTGGGCGCGGGCGGCTGCACAGCGGGGGTGGCAGCCTGCTGGATGGCGGCCTGAGCCTGCTCAGCAGCACGCTGGCGCGCGGCCTCGGCCTGGCGCTCGGCCTCCTGGTGCTTGCCGATGCGCAGCTGCAGCACGGCGTCGAAGTCTTCGGCCGGCTTGTTGCCCACGGTCGCGAAGTCGGGGAACAGGTCGATCCAGTCGCGACCCTCGACGACCAGGGCGGCACGGTTGGCCTTGAAGCGCTCGGCGGCCTGGTTGGCCACGATCTTGGCCTGGGCCAGCACGACACTGCAGGCCTCGCGGATGCTGGACAGCGTGCGCTTGCCCTTGATGGCCTCGCCGAAAGCGGCCGCGGGCATGGCAACCCAGGCGCGAGGGAATGCCTTGTTCAGGCTGTCCACGTGCTCAGCCAGGGCGCGCTGGTTCTCGGTGACGATCTCCACGCGGATGGCTTCCTTGCGGGCCTTGACCAGCTTGTCCAGGTCCAGGCGCACGCGCTTGGCCTCGGCGCTGATGTCGTCCATGGTGCGGAACAGCTCGTCGATGGTGGCCGTCTGGCTCAGGGCGTGCTGCTTGGCCGCGGCCAGGCGGTCCTCCACGTCGCTGCACCACTTCACGGCCTTCTCGGCGTCGGCGAAGTCCTGGTCGGTGACCAGGTTGCGGTTGACGCTGTGGATGGCCGCGAGGGCCGTGTCCTTGAACTCGGACAGGTTGGAGGCCGTGACCTGGCCCGACACCTCGACGTGCAGGGCGGGCAGCTGGTCGGGGGCGCGGCCGGTGGGCTTGACCTCGACGGCCTGGGGTTGCCACTTGGCCAGGTCTTCGGCGAGCTGGGCCCAGCCGGCCAGGATCTGCTCGCGCAGCTTGGCGTCCGAGTAGTACCAGCAGTGGCGCTCTTCGACCAGGTCGGCGCCGTTCCACTTCGAAGCCATGAACAGGATGCGCATGGCGCCCGACACCATCAGCTGCTGCTCCATCTGCACGCGGTAGTGCAGGGGAAGGCGGTCGGACTCATCCAGGCCTTCCATGCACTCGCGCAGCTGCTGGTTCAAGCTCTTGTGCTCAAACGCCACCGTCTCCATGAAGTCGATGCCGTCGAAGCTGGCCGACAAGGCGCGCCCGCCGATCACCGTGTCAGACGAGCCCACCACCGGGGCCAGTTCCTCGCCGATGATCTGCTCGGCCAGCGGCCGGGTCAGCGCTTCGAATTCATGCCCCTTATCGAGAACTCGCTCTTGCACGTAATCGCTGTGCTCTTTGCCGAGCTGGATAGCCAGCTCCTGCAGGAGTTCGCTGCGCGTCTTGTACGGGCTGCAGCCCATCATGGCGGGGGCGTCGCTGGCGTTCCAGACGCTGGCACGGTAGGCGTGCCATTCGGCGCTGCCTTGGATGAGGGTGTGGGTCTTCATGGTGGGGCTCCTTTGGCGTGGCCGCTCAGCGGTCCAGGCGGTCGACGTTGGCGTGGTAGACGGACTGCAGGTAGGTCACCCAGTCCGGGGATCCGGCTTCGCTGCTGATGCGGTCGGCCAGCAGGTCGAGCTGATCGCGGGTGGTGGCCTTGTTCATGGCCAACTCCAGCGGGTGGGCATCGTCCTCGTCGGCGCCCTGGTTGCCCGTGATCTCGCCGGTCGTGGCATCCACGACCTCGGCAACGGTCACGGCGCGCAGGCGCTTGACCTGGTCATCCGTGAGACGGTTCTTCGACTGCAGCCACGTGATGAGCTGCTCGGCCGTCTTCTCGCCGCTGGTGATCTTCTTGGACCAGCCCGGCAGGTTGTGGTCGAACTTGACCGCGTCGTAGAGGGGCAGGGCATCCACCGTGGTGGGGCGCACCTCGTCGGCCTGGCCCACGTCCTTGGTGATCGTGCTGGGGATGTCCAGCGCTTCCTCAGCGCCGCCCATGCCGCGGAGCAGGTCGGACGCCGCGTCACGGGCTGCAAACCAAAACGCGCGCCATGCCAGCTGGCGCTCGGGGTAGGTACGCCACGGGCCATCCTTGTTCCAAAGCCCTGCGGTCTTGGCGTTCTCGATCGAGAAGGTGCGCACGGTCGGCGGGCGCCCGGGGCGGGTGATCTTGCAGCGGGCCAGGCCGTTGGCCTTGATGGTCTCGATGTCTTCCTCTTCGATCGTGCAGCCGGCGTCCAACAGCAGCGCCTTGCCGGCGTCGCCGTAGAGGTTCGGTTTGCCGTTGATCGGTGCGATGGATTGCAGGGCCTGCAGCGGCTTGAGGCCGATCTCAAAACCCCACTGCATGGCAATCAGGCAGTCGCCAGGCTTGCCCCGGTACTGCTTGGGCACCATGTCGCTGTCGGCCAGGTACTTGGCGAAGGTCAGAGCCTGCTCGAATGTCTGTGGGCTGAGGTCGAACTGCTGCTTTGCGGCGACCTGGAGGGAGTTGGCTGTCATTTTTGGACGTACCTCGCTCTTTGATGTGGCGGAAATCAGGGGTTGAAGGGGGCTCAGCGGAGCCGGGAGAACAGGCGCGCGACTGCGCTCCAGTCGGGGCAGAAGTAGCCGGCAATGGCGGCCAGGAAGCAGGCCAGGGCCGTGGCCTTGATCCACGGTCGCACATGCCGCCAGCCATCTGAGGCAACGCGCTCAAGGTCTTCCCACTCGTGGTGGGCCTGGGCGTCAGCGGTGTAGGGGCCGTCGATCACGCCGGGTGCAAACGGGCGCGTGGGCAACGGCTCGCGGCTGATCGGCGGGAAGGGCAAGGGGTGGGCACGTGCGGCCCACTCGGCGCACTCGTCCATGGCCTCGGCCTGCTGGCGGGTGACGTGGGTCATACATTGCCCTCCGCCTTGTCAATCGCGTTCTTGACGACTTCGGCCCACACGCGGAAGGGCATGGGAACGCTCTCCAGCGCGCCGGCTGGGCCAAGGCTCATGATGTTGCCGAGCGTGGTCTTGAGCGCCTCCAGCAACTCAGGCGCGGATGCCATCAGCACTTTGTTTGCCGCGTTCTCGGCCAAAACATCCTTGTAGTCAGCCGACATGAAGCCAAATGTTTCTCCGTCCGGGCTCAAGATGGTGTGCACCGTGTGGAGTTCGGGGCGTGGATTTGCCGGGCGCAGCGTGTAATCGCCGTCCCACTGCCAAGGCCCCGGCGTGTGCTGCGCGCTCATGCCACACCCCGCGCCATCTCGACACCATCCACCGTGGTGCGCACGTACAC
>TARA_R100000365_G_scaffold3635_1_pt1 | contig 16141 bp, 13 predicted proteins | sample TARA_R100000365 | Tara Oceans TARA_R100000365 (sample SAMEA2620668) | marine metagenome | biome: marine biome (ENVO:00000447); feature: mesopelagic zone (ENVO:00000213); material: "saline water (ENVO:00002010), including plankton (ENVO:xxxxxxxx)" | depth 1000 m | reverse complement strand
AAGCTTTCGGATTCTGATCCTTTTAGCAGACAATAAGCCGTATTTTTATCAATACTGGTAAGAAAGCGGATATCCTTATTAAAAATACCAAAAGTTATGATGTCAGTAAGAATATAGCCAAAACAAGTACGGAATCATTTAATCCAATCTTTAATGGACATTGATTGGGTCCAAAAGGCTACTTATTAGAAAATTCGCTGCCTAATCTCACTCCTCTTCCTTAATCATTTCTGACTTCTTTTTTCGAAGTAAATACTGAACTGGCCAATCTTCATTTACACAACTGGAATCTACATATTCATAGCCTAGAAGATCAAATAAATTCAGAGCATCTATCATAGAGTTGAATTCAATCGGTCTTCCATCTGAATCTACTATGAAAGATTTTTGCAACCTGTCATCCCTTAGTCTCTGCCCAAAATCAACACTAACTCTAATTTTTGATTTGAAAGTAGACCCTACTCTTGAAAGATGAATATAAGTTGATTTAATATCTTCGAGTGCCACACCACCTACATTTTGTGCATGAGAGAGGTAGCTAAAGGAGATGATAAGTATAATCATAAGGAAAAAAGGCTTCTGCATGGTCGTTTCTTTGAGTTATTTAAATAAAAGTTGCCTACCTAGGTATCTAGGGCATGTTTATTAAACTCTCTTTTTTACTTAAGAGTTACATTAAAACCTCCTTAGAAAAACGGGCATGAGCTAGCAAACTTTGGTCTTAGATGCAGAAATTCGCCTTTAAGCTTGTCTACTTCAAGTTTTTCCTCATCCAGAAAGTTTTTAAGGTATTAGAATACTTATAATGGGGACTTTCATTAAAATAATTTAAGGTTATGCGATTTTCAAAAGCACCAAAAAGCCAAGTCATCAGGTAAAAATCTGGCTAGGTTTATTTGCTATGGATTGATTTTCCTAAATTTTTTCCAATTGCAATTCATTCTCATTTTAATATTAGTAATTAACCTTAGCAAAATAGTTTGGCTTCAAGTTGAGTTAATTCAAATAAGATGAAAAAAGCCACTCATTTCTGAGTGGCTTTTACTCTTTCATGACATGAACTTTAAATATAAAAAAGATGCAGACTTAGAGTCTATTTTTATCTTTTTCCGGAATCAGCTGTAAGAAAGCCATTGACATCAAGCCAGTGAATAAAGGCATCAAACCAACGATTGCTTGTTCTAGTTGGATTTCCCAAGCCGAATCCATGACCTCCATTTTGGTAAAGATGCAATTCAACAGGAATGCCTGCCTTGTACCAGGACTCGATTATTCCAAACTGCCCTCTAAAGAGAAAATCATCCGTAGCTATTACATTAAACATTGGAGGAGCATCTTTCGGCACTTCAACAGGCCCCATTCCCCCATAAATCGGACCTATAAATGCAAGTTTCATGGTTTGTGAGTTTAACGTGGAGTGCATAGTGAGGCCAGCACCGGCTGAAAAACCTATCATTCCTATTCTGTCTGTATCGACTCCCCACTCCTTAGCCCTACTAATAATCATGGCATAAGCAGCCTCCGCATCTTCAAGCTGGTTTGAAAGATCCATTTGGGGTAGTCTCGGGGTTTCTTTATTTTGATTTGTATCAGAAGGGGGAGCTGGTGCAGTTCGGGGACGATTCATCCATGCCGTAAAGTCATCCAGAGATTCTGGAGTGGGAAAAAGCCTGTACTTAAGTACAAAAGCAGCGATTCCCTGCTTAGCTAGTGCTTCTGCTACTTCCCAGCCTTCATTTCCCATAGAAAGCCATCTATAACCTCCTCCCGGTGCAACTATAACTGCCGCACCATTTCCTTTTCCCGGTTCAGGTAGAAATGGAGTTAGGGTTGCAGTAGTTATGTTTCTAGCCATGGGGTCGCCCCATTGGAGAAACCATGTCTCTGTGGAAGGTTGGTCAGCTACACCTCCTGTGCCCAAAGGAATGGCATTGGGTTCGGCAGGAGCCTTTAGCGGATAAATGGATCCATCTTGAGCCACAGCAGAAGAGGCATAAAAGAGGAATAATCCCAGAATAAAATTTTTAGTGAGGTTCATAGGTTTATTGGTATAGGTGGAGTACTTTTTCTTAAGAGAAACTTCTAATGTAGCTTATTTTCTAGGGAATAACCAAGGTCCAACTGAGCTCTTATCCTCTCATCCTCAGTTCTGTGGGTCGCCTGCCACATTGTCAAAATCTACTCTACTTCTTTCAATTACTTTTTTAAAATAGCCATCACCTTATAATTTCTAAAGAGAAAATTATCGGTTCCAAAAGAAGCGATTCGCTAAAAATCATAAATTAAATGTAAATAAAACTTGACTTTTGTAAAACTTACTTTACATTTGTAAAGTCAACTTTACATAAAAATCATGGAATCAATTAAACTAGAACGAAACAAACGAGTCAAAAAACTGGCTATTTGGACTTGGACCTGGGTAGCAACTATGGCGATCGCCACCTTTGGACCAGAGTTTATCTGGGATAATCACCCCTTCCTCACTCCTTTTGCCATTGTAGTCAACCTCGCAAATGGAGTATTAATGATCTTAGCGAACAGGGATTTATTCAATCATTTTGATGAACTCGAACGCAAAATTCATTTGGAAGCCATGGGAATCACACTGGGATTGGCCGTGGTAGTCGGACTGACATTTTCCCTCTTAGACCAAAAAGACATCATCCCATTTGATGCTGAGATAGGATATCTGGTCATGTTTATTGGTATCACTTACATGATTGCTATGGTGATCAATAGAAAGCGGTATCTATGAAAAATCGTATCCGGGAATTAAGAGTCGTTAAAAATATGACTCAAGAGGATTTGGCTGAAATTATTGGGGTTTCCAGACAGACGATCAATGCCATAGAAAAAGAAAAATTTGACCCCAGTTTGCCCACCGCCTTCAAACTATCCAAGCTATTTGAACTCTCCATTGAGGAAATATTTCAATATGAGGAATGAATTCGGCTATTCGTGGGGGAATTTTGAAGGCCCTTATTTCAACCTCGAATAAGCGATTAAATTATTATCCAATTCTTCAATCTCCTTATTGATGAGCTTGATCAATTCCTTGTCAGTATATACAGGGTTGGAATTGAGCTCATCATTTTCTTTGAGATAATCCAATAGCCCCAAGGCATTTGCAACATTTTTTCTGAAAATGTGGGAAATGATCCAGGAAACATCCTGTTGATACCAATTTTTCATTTCCTCGCACTGATTTTCTTCCAATAAAAAGAAGACTAAATGCTTGCTGAACTCATTCTCATAAGAAGTAATTCTAAAGTCATATTGGCCTGAATTTTCATCCTTGAAAGTGATTTTAAAATCTTTAGAAAAATCAGGTGTCCGAAGAAAGGTAATCAGCTTCTGCAAATCTGAAAAAGACAGGTGCTTTCGGAGATAAAAGAGCAGACTTTGAGGGGCTAGCGTATCCATACCGAGGTTCAGATAAACAGAGAGCCTTGAACTGATCTGGAAAAGTTTTTTGGAAGGATAATATTCCAAAATGTAGGATTTCTGGTTTTTGCTGAACTCCAACAGTTGCTGTAAGGATACCTTGGATTTATTAAACTGATCCACCATATGGGACACATTGATCCCGAATAGAAAGTATCCTTTTAATTGTCTTTTTTCATAAATAGGAGAAATCCTTATTCCCAAATGAACTTCATCCACTGCCAAATGGACCACGTTGAATTGAGGTCCTTTATTTTCTTCCAATTCAGAAATCAAGGCCCCAAACATTTCTTTCTGATTCAAGGAATCTCCTACAGTCACTCCACCAAATAGAGAAGCAAAGTTTTTGTTGAAATATAAAATAGAATAATCCTTATCGATGAAAGAGATATAGGCATTGATGGAATCAAAAATGGTACTGGAAGATTCCCTAAGATTGAGCTTTACTAGGATATTATTAGAAAGCAGGGAATAGGAAAAGTAAATGAAGATAGGAACTGAAATAGAGATCATGGGAATCTCAAACCCGACAATCAAAGGGAGCACAATTTGTCCGAGAAAGCCCAAGCTTCCTGTGATCACCAAGCCAATGAAGAAATTTCTAAAATCCTGCTTTAAGTGGGGTTTCTTTAGAAATTCCTGGTAAAACATGTAAACAGCTAGAAGAAAGCCCACTCCTATCCATAACCTTGAGATTTTAGCCATGGGGTTACCTTCAAAATCAGTCACAAAGCCATAAGAATCAGTATAGATATAGTAATCCTTCACATCGTATTTCACACATAAAAATGCTATCAGAACTGTTCCCACGATTAAGGATACCTTAAGCGTGTTGTAAATAGCGGAGTTTTTATAGAGCAACGCATAGACCAAATCATAGCAGAGATAACCTACAAACAGGATGAAAAAATAAAAGAAATCATGAAACTGATTGATGATGGCTTCTTCAGTTGCCACCCTGCAGAGCAACTCAAAGGACTGAAGAAATATGACCGCAAAAATCAGAAGTTCCAGCTTGGTCTTAAATGAAGATCGCTTCCGAACCAACCTAAGCTTAATCAAAAAGCCCAAAGAAATAATGATACTGATGACAGTAATTATTTGATAGGTTGATTGTAGAAGAATAAAAACTTTACTCATTCCGATTAAAAATCAATGGTGTTTGGAATTATAAATTCGATTCAATTTAAATATTTAGCTTCATTGAAACCCGAACTTTCTAAATCTCCCGGGCAAAGCAGAATCAATCAATTTCTATGCTCAAAAATGTTTTTTCACAACTTATCGATCAACTGGCTAAGTCATAGGGGGAAAGATTTATGAACAGTTGCAAAAAAAGAAAAACCATCCCACAACGCTGTAGGACGGTTTTTGAATTTAGAATAAATCATCACTCAGTTATGCTTTCGCCAAGCATCTTTATCAACCTAATTCCATCCTCCACCCAGAGCCTGATATAAATGCACCATAGCATTCATTTGTTGGGCTTTGGTTTCAATCAATTCCATTTTGGACTCCAATGCGTCTCGCTGAGTGAGCAGCACCTCCATATAATCCGCCCTAGCTGATCGGAAAAGGCTGGAAGAAATTGCTATGGACTCCGTTAAAGCTTGTACCTGTCTGGCTTTCAAATTGGCACTTTGCTCCAAATTGGAAATTTTTGCCATCTGATTGGAGACCTCGTAATATCCATTTAAAATACGTTGCTCGTATTCGTAGACTGCTTGCAGTTGCTTTGAATTTGCAGTTTGGTATTGAGCTTTAATAGCATTTCTATTGACTAAAGGAGCCATCAAATCACCCGCTAATCCGTAAAGCATGGACTCGGGACTTGTCAGTAAATACCTGGCATTGAAGGCTTGAAAACCCAAACCTGCTGTAATCCTGAAAGAAGGATAGAAATTGGCTCTCGCTACTTTCACGTCCAATTTGGCTGCAGCTAATTCCAGTTCAGCCTGCCTGATATCCGGTCTATTGATCAATAACTGAGAAGGAATCCCAGCCTGCACCAGCTTAGGACTGGACTCGGAAAACGAAGCTGAACTTCTCCGAATGGGCTGAGGAAATCTACCTGTTAAGAAATTAATCCGGTTTTCAGTTTCTGTGATTTCCTGTTGAATCGCGTAAATCAAACTTCTGTTTTTAGCCAATTCGGCTTCAAACCTCTTTACCGCCAACTCTGTGGCCTTTGCAGCTTCTTTTTGAAGTTTGACAGTCTCATAGGCATTTTTCTGGATTTCTATGGTCTGACTGATTATTTCCAGTTGATTATCCAAAGCCATCAATTCAAAATAAGAACTGGCGATTTCAGACACCAAATTTGTAATTAGGAAATTTCTCCCTTCCACAGTTGCTAAATATTCAAAAACAGCTGACTTTTTGGAATTCCTGAGCTTTTTCCAAACATCCAATTCCCAAGAAGCAAAAGCTCCAACCATCAAATCTGTAAATGGCTCTGGAAACTCTTTCCCTTCTTTGATTTCGGTCGTAGCTTCCAGTGCACCAAAACGGGTATATCTGCCCACTTTATCCACACCTGCTCCCCCTTGAATCGAGACGAATGGGAGATACTCTCCTTTTCTGGCCTTTATCTCATTATTGGCGATTTGAATTTCCTGCAGGAAAATATTCAACTCCTGATTTCTGCTTAAAGCAGAATCGATCAAAGCTTTCAGATTGGGGTCCTCAAAAAAAGATCTCCATGGAATTTGAGCTGAATTGATAGAGTCTCCTGATGCATTGTAAGCAAGAGGAAGTTCCTTATTTTCTTGCCTCAAAGCTGCTTCCGGAACTTTGCAGGCAAAACTCAGGAGCAGTACAAAAACGACTGCCCACAATTGAATGAAATTAGACTTCTTCATGATTGATATTGTTTTTAGACAGTAATTTTTTGATTTTCTTCAATAAAGAATTTCGGGTTCCAGAGCCCACAAAATCCTCGCTCAATGGGTTTTCATCCTCATCCCGGATTAGCTTTCTACCTTCGGCCAAGCTGCCAAATAAGAAGTAGAGCCCGGGTACAATGAGTACCCCGAAAATTGTCCCAAACAACATCCCTCCCATGGCGGAGGAGCCGATTGTCCTATTTCCGATAGCTCCAGGGCCGGTAGCTATCACCAAAGGAATCAGACCTGCTATAAAGGCAAAGGAAGTCATCAAAATAGGTCTAAACCTGACTTTAGCTCCTTCTATCGCTGCTTCTAAAACCGATGATCCCTGTTGATGCTTCTGCACCGCAAACTCCACTATCAAGACGGCATTTTTACCTAGCAAGCCCACTAGCATGATAAGGCCTATCTGTGCATAGATATCATTCGCCAAACCCATCATTTTTAGAAGTAAGAAAGATCCAAATACCCCCACAGGAAGGGAGAATATTACAGCCAAAGGAATTATGAAGCTTTCGTACTGCGCTGCTAAGACCAAGTACACGAAAATCAGTACTACAATAAAAATATAGAGTGCTTCATTTCCTCTTCTAGCCTCATCGTAGGAAAGTCCTTCCCATGCTATATCATACCCATTTGGCAGAGTTTTTTCCGCCACTTCCTGAATGGCCTGTATCGCATCCCCACTGGTGTATCCTGGAGCAGGAACTCCTTTGATAGAGGAAGAAGTATAGAGGTTGAATCGAGTGATCTCATTAGGCCCTTGCTTTTTCTCCATTTTCATAAAGGCTGAGTAAGGCACCATTTCTCCATGCTCGCTCTTGATGAAAAGATTCAGAATATCACTGGGAAGTTTTCTGTACTCAGGAGCTGATTGGGTATATACCTTGAAGAAATTTCCAAAACGGATAAATCCCTGTTCATAGGTACTACCAATCAAAACATCAAGGTTTTCCATGGCCTTACCTATTGACACTCCCTTTTGCATGGCTAATTCATTATCAATAATCAGCTCATACTGAGGATAATTGGCAGCAAAAAAAGTGAAGAGCCCTGAGAGCTCAGGCCTTTTTTTCAATTCTGTCATAAACTCCGAATTAACCTGATCAAACTCTTGATAATCCACCGTGCTGTTTTTGTCTAGCATTCTCAGAGAAAAACCATCAGATGAACCGTATCCGGGAACAGCAGGCGGTTCGAAATATTCGATTACAGCTCCCAAATCTTTGGTTTTCTCTTCCAGTTCATGAATAATTTTCCTAACAGAATGATGTCTCTGAGACCAATCTTTCAAGTTGATCAAACAAGTACCTGCATTGGAGCCTCTTCCCTCGGTTAAGATTTCATATCCTGCCAATGAGGAAACAGATTGAATTCCATCCACCTCTTCTGCAATTTCCTGAAGCTTTCTGGAAACCTCATTGGTTCTCTCCAAGGTAGATCCCGGAGGAGTTTGAATAATGGCATAAATCATCCCCTGATCCTCATTAGGGATGAACCCAGAAGGAAGTTTTTCATTGACTGCAAAAATTCCCAATCCAAATGCTATTAGAATTCCCCAAGTCACCACTCTCCTATTCACAATCAGGCGAAGTAATGAAACGTATCTTCCGGTAAGTTTTTCAAATTTTCTATTGAACCAATCCAAGAAGCGATCAACAGGAGATTTTCTTCTTGCTTTGCCATGATTGTTTTTTAAGATCATCGCGCATAAAACCGGAGTTAGGGTCAATGCAACCACACCTGATAGCACAATGGAGCTGGCCATGGTAATGGAAAACTGCCTGTAAAAGACGCCCACAGGTCCAGTCATAAAGGCCACTGGCACGAATACAGCAGTCATGATGAGGGTGATGGCAATGATTGCACCGCTGATTTCTCCCAACACTTTTTTCACAGCCTTGTAGGGAGATAGGTGTTCTTCTTCCATTTTTGCATGTACCGCCTCCACTACAACGATGGCATCATCAACCACAATTCCGATAGCCAATACCAATGCAAACAGGGTGATCAAATTGATCGTCAAACCAAAAAGCTGCATAAACACAAAGGCTCCGATCAAGGAAACGGGAACTGCAATTGCTGGAATCAAGGTGGACCTCCAGTCCCCCAAGAATAAAAAGACTACCAAGGCAACCAATATGAAGGCCTCCACCAAGGTATGCATCACTTTATCAATGGATGCATTAACAAACTTGGACACATCATAATTAATCTCATAGCTCATCCCCGGAGGAAAGTCAGATTCCATTTCCTCCAGTTTGCTTTTCACTTGCTCAATAACTTTGCTGGCATTACTTCCGATATTTTGCTTTAATACGATGGAGGCAGCTGGGTAACCATCCTTATTGGAATAGATATCGAAAAACTCACTGCCAAGCTCCACTTCGGCTATATCCTTCAGTTTGATGATTTCGCCTTCAGGATTCGCTTTTACAATAATCTCTTCGTATTCCTCAGGTTTATTGAATCTGCCTTTATAGGTTAGAACATATTCCAGAGATTGAGCCGTTTTTCCGGATGCTTGACCCAAGCGGCCCGGTCTACCGATCACACTTTGCTCATCTATGGAGGCCAATACCTCTTCGGTAGAAATATTGTAAGCTCTCATTCGGTCAGGCTTAAGCCAAACCCTCATTGCATATTGTCTACTTCCTAGGATTTGAGCCCTACCCATGCCGCTGATTCTTTGCAGTTCTGGTAGTATGTGCACATTGGCATAGTTGTACAAAAACTTCTCATCAGCATTTTTATCTGTACTGAAAAGGTTTACATACATCAGCATACTTGGCTGAATAGGGGTAATAATTACTCCTTCCCGCTGCACTAAAGGCGGGAGATTATTCATTACTTGGTCCACCCTCGTTTTGACATTGACTACAGCCGCATTGGGATCAGTTCCGGGTTCAAAAACAATCTGAATAGTTGCCTCTCCCGCACTGGTAGCATCCGAAATCAGATATTGCATCCCCTGAACTCCATTGATCGCTCTTTCCAAGGGGATAAGCGTAGACTGAACCAAAACATCTGCACTTGATCCTGGATAGGCGATGAATATATTTACCCGGGGAGGTGCAATTTCAGGAAACTGGGAAATGGGTCTGGTAGCTATGGCCAGAATACCCAGAAATACGATGGCGAGCGATATGGCTATCGCCAATACCGGTCTCTGTATAAATTTGCTAAACATTTTACCTGTGATTAAATTTTTGCTTTACTCAGCATGTAATCCGTTTAGCTCGGCTATAACCTTCTCCTGATGGATGAAATCAAATTTGATCCGCTGTTTGTTCTCTACTTTTCGGAGCCCTTCGATCAGAATTTTATCATCTTCCCCTAAATCCGGAGCAATGATATAAAGATGAGGTAGCTCGGTCAAAATCCTTATTTGTTTAGAATTAACCAGACCATCCTGATCCACAACAAAAACAAACTTTTTATCCAAAATTTCGAATGTAGCCTTTTGGGGTATTATTAAGGCATCTTCATAAATAACAGGCATTTTGATATTCCCTGTTTCTCCATGTCTAAGGATTTTCTTAGAATTCGGGAAAGTAGCCCGGAAGGCAATATTTCCTGTTTCATTATTGAAATCTGCCTCAATAGTTTCAATTTTTCCTTTTTCCTCAAACTCTTTGTTGTTAGCCATCTGCAAAATCACATTGGGTAACTTTTCCAGCGTATTAGAGGAAACATAATTGAGATATTCGGCTTCAGGCACATTGAAATAAACCCACATCTGATTGTTGTCTGATAGTGTGGTCAGGAGCTCTCCTTCATCCAGTAAACTACCCTGTCTTACCAGAAAACGCCCCATAATGCCATCAAATGGAGCTCTAATCTCTGTAAATCCAAGATGTGTTTCAGCCAGATTCAGTTCTGCTTTTGCTTTTTCAAATTTTGCCTGTGCCAAGGCCAATTCATTGGTTGAAACCACATTATTATCTGCCAGGCTTTTAGTGTTGAGATATTCAATTTCTGCAAAATTAGCCTCGGCCTTCGCACGTTGTGCTTCAGCTTTGTAGATAGATGGCATGATGCGGAACATCAATTGCCCTTTTTTTACAAATTGACCTTCATCTACATAAATATTTTGAAGGTAACCTCTTTCTAAAGCTCTTAATTCTATATGCTGTATAGAATGAATTTGGCTGACATATTCTTTGTAAATAACTGTGTCCTTTATAATTGGACTGGTAACCAAAAAAGTTGATTCTTCTTCTTTGGATTGATGATGTGAATCGCAGGCTGTTTGAAATAAAAGCGCAAACAAGCCCACAATCAATGTTAATCTATGATTATTCATGATGATTTTTCGTAAGTAATTGAGTGATGGAAATTCCACTCCGCGCATAAACATGAGACTAAGCCCAAGTCAATGCCAAGGAATGACACAAGGGTTTATTGTTTCTGATTTCCAATAGAGGTATGCTCTAATTGAGCAAGGCTTGCTCAATTGACGAAAAATCCTATATCGTCAAAACACTGTTTGACAGGTGTATTCTACAGGGAAGGGTGAATGAGAAGTTCTTATTAAACAACAAGAACTTGGTCAAATAAGCTCGGAAGCTTCCGATTAATAAGAAAAAGAAAAGAGAAGAAAGAGCAACCTGAATAAGTAAAAAGAAATGGGAGTTTTTATCCTCCGTTTCTTCTTCCACTGTCTCAGAAGTCAGATTTAAACTTCCTCTTTCTATGGAAGAATCAGGTACCAACCAAATGGCCTGATCTGACAAAGGAAGAATGGGTTCATCCAATTGAACTCCTTCCTCATTATAGGAATATTCCTGATGCTCGGGAAAAAGAAATATAGATGCAACTTGACCTATTCCGAGGGATAGGAAAATTACGAAGGCCAATAAAAATCGGAGCATCTTATTCATTACAAGACGTAAAGCTATCGGGAGTTATTTTGATTAGCAAGAAAGCAAACAGTTATTTTCTCGAAATTATAAAATCGCATTTTCATTTTGAGAAGGACCTTGATCAATTGTCAATCTGCTTAATGTCAAACTATTAAACAATTCATCCAGTTTCGTATTAAGTCTATGTCAATGGCATAAAACCTTCATACATGCGAATACCAAGTTTTTTTCATAGTCTATACACCAAGCTGCTTTCTGAAAAGACTAAGGCTAAAGGGGAAGGTTGGATTTTAGGGATTGCTATTGGAAGTTTTATCATTCATTTAATCTTAATTTTTTTAGCAGATTTAGGATTTTATGAAGTTGAGTCCGAGCTTTTCGAAAATCCTATCTCAGCGATTTATACCCCTTTCTCCTTTATTCTGGTCTATGAAGTTTATCTACTGGTTTATTTTTTACCCAAGTCATTTACTACCTACATCGGCAAACAGTATGAGATCATTTCTCTCATCATAATCCGTAGGTTATTTAAAGACCTAGCCACCTTGGAGCTCTCTTCTGATTGGTTTCAAATCAAAGATGATCTCCAATTTACCTATGACCTCCTGACATCGGTAGCTTTGTTCTTTTTGCTTTTGCTCTTTTACAAAAACAGTAAAAAGCAAGAAACGGAAGGTATCAAAACAGCCCCGTCAGCAGAACTGAAAGCTTTCATTCAATTCAAGAAATTAACTGCAACCATACTGGTTCCTATTTTATTGGGCATTGCGATTTATACCCTGGGAAGCTGGAGTACTTATATTTTATTCCCTGAAAGCAATTTGGGTACATCATTCAAAAATATCAATGCCATATTTTTTGACGAATTCTTTATGATTTTGATTATAGTCGATGTCATACTTCTACTGGCCTCTTTTTATTATACGGATGAGTTTCACAAAGTCATGAGAAACTCCGGTTTCATCGTGTCGACCATATTGATTCGCCTTTCTTTTTCAGTGGAAGGATTGATGAATAATTTTCTGATTCTGGCAGCTATTTGTTTTGGCCTGGTGATCATGGTGATTCACAATCAATATGAAAAAGCCTATCAAAACGAAAAAAAGTAACTTTTCCTCTTCTCGTAGGTTTAGTAAATGTATTTAAGCTTTTGGGGTTTTCGCTTTTAAGCTAATTCTGTTCAAGCAGATAAAATCCTATAAATCAATTTTCTAATCTTAAACATTTTTAACATGTCAAAAAAGAATGTATTAATTATCGGAGCTAATGGAATTACAGGAAGGCTGATTTGCGAAAAATTAGCAAACTCACAGGACTATCAGCCAACAGCCATGATCCGAAAAGAATCTCAGAAGGAGTTTTTTGAAAAACTGGGAGTTCCTACAGTAATGGGAGATTTGGAGAAGGACTTTTCCAGTGCCTACAAGGACATGAACTTAGTGGTATTCGCAGCAGGTTCAGGTTCCTCCACAGGAAAAGATAAAACCATTGCAGTAGATCAGGAAGGCGCTAAAAAAAGTGTGGATTTAGCTCTAGAAAACGGAATTGAAAAATATGTGATGCTGAGCTCCATGGGTGCCGGTAATCCAGACCCGGACTCCCCTATTCATTTTTATTTGGAGGCGAAGCATGAGGCAGATGAGTATTTGAAAAAATCCGGTATCTCCTACAGCATAGTCAGGCCTGGTGGTTTAACCGATGATGCTGGAAAGGGAAAAATTCAAGCGGCTTATGCTCTCAATAAAAGAGGAAAGATTTCCAGAGAAGATGTGGCAGGAACCCTTATTTATGTGCTGAATAAAAACATTGCAAGCAATTCTTCCTTTGAAATCTTGGAGGGTGAGCATTCGATTCAGGAGGCTATTGAGAATCTGTGAAACGGGGGTTAGTTATTGGTGAATAGTTATTTGTTATTAGTGAATAGGTATTAGTTATTGAGTTAATTGTTATTCAAAAATTGATAGTGACCATTGAGAATTAAACATAAAAAAAGCTGCCAAATGGCAGCTTTTTTTTAAATCTCTTGTTCCAGTTTCAGTTTCCATTGCTGTAATTCCAGCATGGCTCTTAAGCCGATAAAATGATCCTCAACCACCAGATCATCAATTCCTTTCATTCTTTCCTTGACTTGATTAATCATTTGTTGGTAGTGCTTAATCAATAAATCAATTCCGGCTTTTCTCATATGCTTTTGATTGGCATTGGGAACTGCGTGTACGTTTTGGGTCAACTTCTCAAAAGAGACTACAGGATCAACACCCAATATTGAAAGCTGCTCAGCGAAAATATCTTGCTGCGAATCCAGTTCCGCATGAAACTCGCCTGTTAGCTCATGTAAGGAATAGGCAGCAGTTCCTCGTGCATTCCAATGAACCTGTCTCACCAATCTATCTAGGCTAACCAGGTCTTCCAAAGTTTCCTGAAGTTTAGCAGTAGTAGCTGTTTGTCCGTTGACTTCCAGCACCCATGCCATCATAAAAACAAATAAAAATGTGAATCTTTTCATGTTAAAATCAATACGTTGGTTTACTTATAAAAGCCTTTTACACCCAAAATGTTTAAGAAAATTAGTTATAACATATAAAATTCCGTCAAATTATCCTTCACTCTGAGCGGTAGACAGATCAGAGTTAATTTTCTCCCTTTTTGGAAAAATTCAATTTTCTCAGGCTCAGGATTGATACATTTGAAGCATGAAACTTCTAACCCTGGCTATTACTTTTTTCTGCATAAATCAGGCTCTGGCGCAACATAGCTTTAGAGCTCAAATCAAAGACTACGAAACCAAAGATTTTCTCCCTGGGGCCAGCATTTCAATTCCAACATTGGGGATAGGAGACATTTCAGATGAGTCTGGGATGGTTCAGATTGACAATATTCCTGATGGTACCTATTTATTTGAAATCAGATTTTTAGGCTACCAACCCATACAATTCAAGCGATCTATTCCACTGGAAGCAGGAAGTGCACCGGAAATATTTTTCCTCAAACATGCTGATGAAGAACTGGAGGAATTGGTCGTTCAGTCTAATCGTAGCAGTAGAGTAATAGAAGATGTACCCACCCGGGTAGAGATTATCGCTGGCGAAGAACTGTCTGAAAAGGGCAATATGAAACCCGGAGATATTCGTATGCTTCTCAATGAAAGTACAGGTATACAAACCCAACAAACATCTGCCACCAGCTATAATTCCAGCATACGGATCCAAGGTTTGGACGGGAAATACACCCAACTGCTAAGAGATGGATTACCACTTTATTCAGGCTATTCCGGAGGCTTGAGTCTTATGCAAATTGCGCCTTTGGACTTGGCACAGGTGGAAGTCATCAAAGGATCTGCTTCCACCCTTTACGGAGGGGGAGCTATTGCCGGGCTAGTGAACCTAATTTCAAAAACTCCGGGAGAGAGTCCAGAACTTTCTTTGATGCTCAATGGAACCTCTGCGCTTGGCCTGGATGCAAGCGCCTTTTATTCGGCCAAAGGTGAAAAGTTCGGGACTACTATTTTCACTTCTTACAACAAGGGTACAGCCTATGATCCTGCAGATATTGGCCTGACAGCAATTCCGAAATTTGATAGATTTACGCTCAATCCAAAATTATTTTGGGAGGTCAATGAACGGTCTGAAATCGTAGCCGGACTGAATTTGATGACTGAAAAACGATTGGGTGGAAATGTTGACTTTATCCATGGCGAATCTGTAGCAAACCCTTATTTCGAAGAAAATCAGACTGAAAGAATATCCACCGAACTGAAATATTTTAATCAATTCGCTGATAACTCCAGGCTAACTTTTAAAAACACTTTTAGCTTTTATGATAGGAGCATTTTCATTCCAGATTATCAATTTTCTGGAAGGCAAATGCTATCCTTCAGCGAGATCAATCTTAGCACTGCCAACTCTAAAACTGAATGGATTACCGGTCTAAATCTCTGGACAGATCGCTTTACACAGCAGCAAGGGAATTTGAATCAAAATCTCGATTACACGCTAAATACCGTAGGGGCATTTGTTCAGAACATCTGGAATACATCTGAAAAATGGACTATCGAGTCTGGGTTCAGATTGGATTATCAGAAAGACTATGGCGTTTTTCCCCTTCCAAAGATTTCATTCATGTACGAACCCTCAAATGCATGGACTTTTCGATTAGGAGGAGGATTGGGTTACAAGTCCCCGACAGTCTTTACGGAAGATGCTGAGCGTCTCCAATTCAGAAATATTCTCCCAATTAATCCAAGGGAACTGGAAGCTGAAAGGTCTGGAGGAGCAAATTTTGATATTAACTACAAGGTTTCATTAGGTGAAGAACTGTCCCTGGTGATGAACAGCCTGCTATTTTATACCCGAATTCAAGACCCATTATTGCTAGTCAGAAATGGCGCTGTATTCGAATTTCAACAAAACGGAGGCTACTTCCGAACCCAAGGTCTTGAGCTGAATTTAAAATGGAATTATAAGGATTTGAAGCTATTTACGGGCTATACCTTTGCAGATGTAATCCAGAGCTTCCAAAATCAAAGCAGCCCCTATCCCCTAGTAGCCAAGCATAGGCTGAATAATGTGTTGATGTATGAGAAGCATGATAATTTTTGGATAGGATTGGAAGCTTATTACTACAGTCCACAGCTTTTGAACGATGGTGAAACAGGCAAATCTTTTTGGATTATGGGCCTGATGACAGAAAAAAAATTGGGGGAATCCTTTTCCTTATTTCTCAATTTCGAAAACTTCTTAGATACTCGACAAACCAGATTTGACACCATTTTCACAGGAAATATCAGTGATCCCCAATTCAGGGACATTTATGCTCCTGTGGATGGATTTGTAATCAATGGGGGCTTTAAGCTTTCACTTTAAGTCATAGAAAACGAGCTATTTTAATTTCAAGGAACACAAAGTCGATCTAAATTCTAATTCCTATTAAAAGTGGTCAAAAAAA
>TARA_R100000365_G_scaffold2504_1_pt1 | contig 16654 bp, 9 predicted proteins | sample TARA_R100000365 | Tara Oceans TARA_R100000365 (sample SAMEA2620668) | marine metagenome | biome: marine biome (ENVO:00000447); feature: mesopelagic zone (ENVO:00000213); material: "saline water (ENVO:00002010), including plankton (ENVO:xxxxxxxx)" | depth 1000 m | reverse complement strand
CCCGGATGTCGGTGGGGCGGGCGAAGATAGGGGGATGGCGGATGTGCTCGAGAGGTTCGGTCCTGCCACGCAGGATTGGTTCCGCGGCGCATTCACCGCACCGACCCCGGCTCAGGCCGGCGCGTGGGAGGCGATCTCGGCGGGCCGCCACGCGCTCGTGGTTGCTCCGACCGGTTCCGGCAAGACGCTCTCGGCATTCCTGTGGGCCATCGACCGTGTGTTCCGGGAGAAGGCTGAAACCCCGCAGGATGCCGCGGGCACCCGCATCCTCTACATCTCACCGCTCAAGGCTCTCGGTGTCGACGTGGAGCGCAACCTCCGCTCGCCGCTCGTCGGCATCGACCAGGCAGCCCGCCGACGCGGGCTGAGCCTCCCCGGGGTCTCGGTCGGCGTCCGCTCCGGAGACACCCCGTCGACGGAGCGCCGCAAGCTCGTCGCGACGCCGCCCGACATCCTGATCACGACCCCCGAGTCGCTTTACCTCATGCTCACGAGCCAGGCGGGCCGCACCCTCACGGGAGTTCACACGGTCATCGTCGACGAGGTCCACGCCGTGGCCGCGACCAAACGCGGCGCGCACCTGGCCCTCAGCCTCGAGCGCCTGGACGCCATGATCCGCGCCGAGAGGCCGGATGCGGCATCCGTGCAGCGCATCGGCCTATCGGCGACGGTGCGACCGATCGACGAGGTTGCCCGGTTCCTCGGGGGCGCAGCCCCGGTCGAGATCGTCGCGCCGCCGGCATCCAAAACCTTCGAGATGCGGGTCACGGTCCCGGTCGAAGACATGCTCAACCCACCGCCGGCCGCGGCATCCACCACGGGTGGGCCAGGCGTGCGGTCGACGGATGCCACAGCACCGACCTCCGGACAAAGCGAAGACTGGTATTCGCCATCCGGCGGAACACCCCCACGCCCCGAGAACACGGAGATGACGGGATCGGTCTGGCCTCATGTCGAAGAGGCCATTGTCGACCGGGTCCTTCAACACCGGTCGACGATCGTGTTCGCCAACTCGCGGCGGCTCGCGGAGCGTCTCACCGCGAGGCTCAACGAGATCTACGCAGAGCGGCTGGGTATCGAGCTCCCCGAACCGACGATCGCGGCAGCGATGCCCGCGCAAAGCGGCCAGACGGCTGGGGCTGATGCCGTGCTCGCGAAGGCCCACCACGGGTCCGTCTCGAAAGAGCAGCGCGCACTCGTCGAAGAGGAACTCAAGTCCGGCATCCTGCGTTGCGTCGTTGCCACGAGCAGTCTCGAGCTCGGCATCGATATGGGAGCTGTCGACCTCGTCATCCAGGTCGAAGCGCCGCCGAGCGCGGCATCCGGCCTGCAGCGCATCGGCCGCGCCGGTCACCAAGTGGGCGAGATCAGCCGGGCTTCCCTGTTTCCCAAGCACCGCTCCGACGTGCTGCACACCGCGATCGTCACGGAGCGGATGCTCGCGGGTCAGATCGAGGCGATCCAGGTGCCGCAGAATCCGCTCGACATCCTCGCGCAGCAAACCGTCGCAGCAGCGGCCCTCGCCCCGCTCCACGTCGAGGAGTGGTTCGAGACCGTCAAACGAAGCGCCCCGTTCCGCTCGCTTCCGCGCTCGGCGTTCGAAGCCACCCTCGACCTGCTCGCCGGCAGGTTTCCCTCAGACGAGTTCGCAGAGCTCCGTCCGCGCGTCGTGTGGGATCGGGATGCCGGAACCCTCACCGGCCGCCCGGGCGCGCAGCGCATCGCCGTCACGAGCGGTGGGACGATCCCTGACCGCGGCATGTTCGGCGTGTTCGTCGCGGGCGAGAGCCAGAACGCGCGCGTCGGCGAGCTCGACGAAGAGATGGTTTACGAGTCGCGCGTGAACGACGTCTTCACGCTCGGCACGACGAGCTGGCGCATCGTCGAGATCACCCACGATCGCGTCAACGTCCTCCCCGCATACGGCCAGCCGGGGCGGGTGCCGTTCTGGCACGGCGACGGGATCGGCAGGCCCGCGGAGCTCGGGGAGGCGCTCGGAGCCTTCACACGTGAGATCTCCACTGCGCCACCTCCTGCCGCCGACGCGCGACTGACGGATGCCGGGCTCGACGCGAACGCGAAGACCAATCTGCTCGCGTACCTCGCTGACCAGCGCGAAGCCACCGGGACGTTGCCGACCGATCGAAGCCTCACTGTCGAACGCGGCCGCGACGAGGTCGGCGATTGGCGTGTCATCCTGCATTCCCCGTACGGCATGCAAGTCCACGCGCCATGGGCGCTTGCGGTCAACGCGAGGATCCGGGAGCGGCTCGGTGTCGAGGGATCCGCCGTTGCGAGCGACGACGGCATCATCGCGCGCGTTCCCGACACCACGAGCGAGCCGCCCGGCGCCGAGCTGTTCGTCTTTGACGCCGACGAGCTCGAGCCACTCATCACGCAAGAGGTCGGCGGGTCTGCCCTGTTCGCGTCCCGTTTCCGCGAGTGCGCGGCCCGGGCGCTTCTGATGCCCCGGATGAATCCGAACCGCCGTAGCCCGCTGTGGCAACAGCGGCAACGGTCAGCCCAGTTGCTCGAGGTAGCCCGTCGGCATCCGACATTCCCCGTGATCCTCGAAACGCTGCGCGAAGTTCTACAGGACGTGTACGACGTGCCCGCGCTGCTTCGGATCGTCCGGTCGATCGCCGACCGCCGCATCCGCCTCATCGAGGTCGAGACTCCACAGCCCTCGCCGTTCGCGCGAGACCTGCTGTTCGGCTACGTCGGCGCGTTCATGTACGAGGGCGACTCGCCCCTTGCCGAACGCCGCGCCGCCGCGCTGGCCGTCGACCCTGCACTGCTGTCGGAGCTGCTCGGCACCGTGGAGATGCGCGAGCTTCTCGACCCCGACGTCATCACCCAGTTCGAATCCGAGGCGCAGCACGTCGCGCCGGACCGCCGCGTCCGCGGGCTCGAAGGCGTCGCCGACCTGCTCCGGCTGCTCGGACCGCTGTCTGGCGCAGAGGTAGCGGCACGGCTGCAGGCGGTATCCGGTGCCGCCGAGACGGAAGCAGCCGACCTCGAGCACACCGGAGCGGCCGCGACAGTCGCCGAGGCCACGGCTCACCTCGAGACGCTCGTCGCCAGTCGCCGTGCGATCGAGGTCACGATCGCCGGTGTCGATCGGGTGGCGGCCATCGAAGATGCCGGACGCCTGCGCGACGCCCTCGGCATTCCGCTGCCCGTCGGCATCCCGGTTGCGTTCCTCGAACCGGTCGCAGACCCGCTCGGCGACCTGGTAGCCCGGCACGCCCGCACCCACGGACCCTTCACCACGGATGCCGTCGCCGAGCGACTGGGCATCGGGACCGCCGTCGGGCGACTGACGCTGCAGCGACTCGAAGCGCAAGGTCGCGTCACGAGCGGCTACTTTCTCCCCGCCTCGTCGGCACTCGACGGCGGCGAGAACGAGTGGTGCGACTCGGAAGTACTGCGTCGGCTGCGGATGCGCTCGCTCGCAGCGATCCGAGGAAGCATCGAGCCCGTGCCGCAGGAGGCACTCGCCCGGTTCCTGCCCGCGTGGCAGCACCTGACCCGCCCGCTCGAAGGCGTCGACGGCGTACTCGCCGTGATCGAGCAACTGGCCGGCGTGCCGATTCCCGCCAGTGCATGGGAGTCACTCGTTCTGCCGAGTCGCGTTCGCGACTATCGCCCCGCGCTGCTTGACGAACTCACCGCTACGGGGGAGGTCATCTGGTCGGGGCACGGAACCCTCCCAGGACGCGACGGGTGGATCGCGCTGCATCCGGCCGACGCCATCGCCCTGAGCCTCCCGACCCGACCCGACGACGACATCGCAGCTGAGTCCCTCGAGGCACGCATCCTCGACGCGCTCGCCGGCGGCGGGGCGTACTTCGCGGGGCAGCTTCGGAGTCTCACTGACGCCGCTAACGAGCAGTCGGTGATCGAGGCGCTCTGGGCCCTGACGTGGGCGGGCCGGGTCACAAATGACACGTTCGCTCCCGTGCGCGGTCTGCTGTCGGGCGGGTCCCAGGCGCACCGCAGCGCCAGGCGCGCTCCCCGTGCGCGAATGTTCCGCGGGTCATCCATCGCGGCCACCCTCCCCCGTTCCATCACAAGCGGCGCGCGCGCGAGCGTCGGCGGTGTGAGCGCGGGAGCTGGCGGTCGCTGGTCGCTTCTTCCCGACCCGGAGCCGGAGCCCACGGTGCGGGCCGCCGCGACTGCCGGCATCCTGCTCGACCGCTACGGGGTCGTCACCCGCGGCTCTGTCCAGAGCGAGGCGGTCCCGGGCGGATTCGCGCAGGTGTATCGCACGCTCGCGGATGCCGAACGTGCCGGCCACTGTCGCCGCGGATACCTCGTCGAGAAGCTCGGCGGGGCACAGTTCGCGGCATCCGCTACCGTCGATCGCTTGCGCGAGTTCTCCGCGGTTGCCGACCCCGCTCCGCTGGCCGCGATAACCCTGGCTGCCACCGACCCCGCGACCGCATACGGTGCTGCGCTCGCCTGGCCGACCCTCGAGGGTGTCGGTCATCGCCCTGGCCGCAAGGCTGGAGCCCTCGTGACGCTCGTCGACGGCGAGCTCGCACTGTATCTCGAGCGCGGTGGCAAGTCAGCGCTCGTCTTCAGTTCCGATGACGCGATAGTTGCCGCGGCCACAGCCAACCTCGCCGAGACCGCCCGGGCACGGCACCTCGACACGCTCACTGTCGAGCAGGTGAACGGTGACCCGATCTTCGGGACGGCCTTCGCCCGCGCCCTGCGCGAGGCAGGCTTCGTCGAAACCCCGCGCGGCCTCACTCTGCGCAAGACCTCGGGGTCGCCGCGTGCCTGAGGGTGACACCGTGTTTCGTGCGGCGCGGATGCTGAACGCGGCGCTCGCGGGCGACACGGTGACCCGTTTCGATCTGCGCGTGCCGCAGCTGGCTACCGCGGACCTCACCGGTGAACAGGTCCACGGGGTGCTGCCGCGCGGCAAGCACCTCCTCACGCGCATCGGGCCGTGGACGCTGCACTCGCACCTCAAGATGGAGGGCGAGTGGCACGTCTACCGTCCCGGGGAGCGCTGGCGGGCGCCGGCGTTTCGAGCTCGGGCAATCGTCGGAACGACGGATGCCGAAGCTGTCGGATTTGACCTCGCCGAGATCGCCCTTGTTCCGACCGATCGCGAGGACGAGCTTGTCGGTTACCTCGGGCCCGACCCCCTCAGCGACAGCTGGGATCTCGACGAAGCGGCCAGGCGCGTGGGCGCGGACCCGCGAGAGATCCATGTCGCGGTGCTCGACCAGCGCAACGTTGCGGGGTTCGGAAACGTGTACGCGAACGAGATGCTGTTCGTGCGCGGCATCCATCCCGAGACACCGGGAACTCAGGTCGAAGCGCGTGCCCTGCTCGAGGTCGGAACGCGAATGATCCGCGCGAATCGCGATCGCGTCGAGCGCACGTTCACGGGCGTCGATCGGAGGGGCGAGCGGATGTGGGTCTACGGCCGGGAGAAAAGGCCATGCCGTCGATGCGGAACGCCGATTCTCGCCGGCGCACTCGGTGCCGACGCCACGCGGGAACGGAACGTGTTCTGGTGCCCGCGCTGCCAGACCTGACGGTGGCGGGCAGCCGGCAGCGACCGCGGGATCAGTGACCGATGTAGCGGCCCGGGCGGTGGTTCATCGCCAGCACGAGGTTGAGCACGACGGCGCCGAGGGCGCTCAGCACCACGTTGGGCCACGGCACCACCAGCAGTGCCGCGGCAACGATGATGACGTCGAAGATCATCTGGGTCCAGCCTGCCCGGAATCCCCAGCGATCCTGCACGATGAGTGCAATGATGTTGATCCCGCCGAGGCTCGCCCGGTGCCGGAACAAGATCAGCAGACCCACCCCGGCCAGGAGGTTCCCGCCGAGGGTGCCGTAGATCGGGTTGAGGCCATCGATAGCGAAGAGGGCGTGGTGCACTACCGACCACCCCGAGACCATTGCGATCGCGATGACGGTCCGGATCGTGAAGCTCCAGCCGCGCTGCCACACCGCGAGCACGGCGAACGGAAGGTTGATGATCAGGAACAGCATCCAAAACGGCAACCCGGACGCGTACTGGATCAGCAGCGCGAGTCCCGCCGTGCCGCCGGTGACCGCTTCCGAGGACTGCAGCAGATAGAGCCCCAGTGATGCGGTGAAGGTTCCGGTGAGGATGCCGAGGATGTCCTCGGCCGGCGAGTGCGCGGTGGCTCGCTCATCGAATACGAGGGTGCGGGTGGCCTCCGGAGACGGGGTCGAAGGCTGATTCGGGGTCGCCGGATCAGCCTGCTGCGCGTCGCCGAGATCGTCGGTTGGCATGCCTCCCATTCTCTGCCAATCCGAAATCGAACCCGTTCCGAAGAGTTGTCAAGCCGGGAGACGACGAACCCGAGATCCGGCACCATTGCCGCTACGAAGCAATCAGCGGCAAACGGATGCAGGGGAATGAATCTCCGTACCACGGCGTTGGGGAAGGTACTGGGGCCGAACGGCCCCGTGGAGGAGATCGTGGGCAAGAACTACGTCGACATCGAAAACGACCACGGCGAGACGCTGCGGTATCGCAAGCACGCCAACGGGCGGGGGCTGATCGCGCACGGGGCCAAGGTGCACCCGACGGCGATCGTCGAGGCTGGGGCGTATGTCGAGCCGGGAGTTCAGATCGCTGCTGGCGCCCGAATCGGCCGCGGCGTGTGGATCGAGTCTGACGCGCTCATCGGTCCGGAGGTCGTCGTTGCGCCGCACGCGCACATCGGCCCGGGAGCGGCGATCGGCGCCGGCTCCAAGATCGGCATCCGCACCGTCATCGGCGCTCACGCGCGCGTAGCGGTCGGCTCGCTTCTCGGCGACGACGAGACCGTCGGTGAGAACGAGCGGGTAGCGACAGATCGTCGCGGCCTCCGGCTCGCCGCCTGAGCTGGGCAACCTCATCGCCATTGTCGTGGCGGTAGCCTGACGGGATGGCCAGGCGCGACCGATCTCCCCGATCACGTGATGCGCCTGTGCCACCTGACACGCCTCCGGCTGAGCTATTCCGGTTGGGAGCTGTGCCCGGGGCGACGCCGGGAAAGTGGATTTCGCTGTGGCGAGAACGGATGCCGCGCACGCGCCTGGAGCTGGTGGAGATCAGCCCGGCCTCGCAGCGTGACCAGTTGGTGGCCGGGAGCGTCGATGCGGCGCTGGTCCGACTGCCCATCGACAAGACCGACCTCCATGCCATCCCGCTCTATGACGAGGTCCCGGTGGTGGTCTTCTCAAGCGACTCGGCACTGTCGGTGGCCGAGGAGCTTACCCCCGAGGACCTGGCGGGCGAGGTCCTCATCGTCCCGGAGGATGACGTCCTTCGGCTGACAGTCCCGGGAACCCTCGAGCCGCGTTTCGTGGCCCCGACGGACACGAAGGCGGCTGTCGAACTGGCGGCGGCGGGTGTCGGCATCCTGATCGTCCCGATGTCGCTCGCGCGGCTGCATCACCGCAAGGACGTCACGTATCGGACCCTCGCGGGCGGTCCCACCTCGAGCATCGCGCTGGCATGGGTAGCTGAGCGCACCACACCCGAGGTCGAGGCCTTCGTCGGCATCGTGCGCGGCCGCAGCACCCGTTCCTCCCGCTCCTAGCGGCGGATCAGGCGCCTCGGCTATTCGCGACGGTAGGAAGAATCCGCGGCGTAGGACGTTTAGCCCCAGAACCCACCTACCTGCGTGATTTCTCCTACCTCGGGGAGAGCCGCAACCGGATCAGGTGGCGCCCTGGGGCGGATGCCGAACCAGCTCGACCCGCTCGCGAACGTAGGTCTCGGCATCCGCGTAGCCGCCGGCCATACTCCAGCGCACGCGAAGCTGCCCGTCGCTCACTGCGAGCGGCGCTATCTGTGTTGATGGCTGCTCACCGAGGGTCGAGGTGTCGATGCGCCGCCACCCGAGGTGGACCGGGGTGCCGGGCAGGATGCCGCCACGAAACGCCGCCTCGGCGAGCCCAGCCCGCGCACGCTGGGACTCCGCGGTGTATCCGCGGCGCGCCGGCTCCCGCGACCTCACGATCTCGCCGGTCGCGTAGAGGTCGACGGGGCCGAGCAGGAGCACGCCGAGATGCCATGCCTCATCGCGGAGGACGACCCTCGGTGCGCGCGGAATGCCCAGCATCCGTGGTGTCACTACCTCGCCGAGCAGCTCCCGCGGCGCCGCGGCGAGTTCAGCTCTGGCCCACGCGAGCAGACCGGGCAGATCAGCTGGTTTCACCGCGCTAGACCGCGTCATCCAGCTCGGCGGGAACGCGGCTGACGCGCTCCCCTCGCAACAGCATTCCAATGAGCGGATAGATCAGCACCGACAGCATTCCCGCGGTCACGAACAGGGCTGCCTGCGCCGAGGTGAGGAGATTCTCGTCCACGCCGATCGCGGTGACGGCGACGATGATCGGCAGGCCCGTCGCACCCAAGAGACCAAGAGCGATCCGATCGCGCACGCGCGACCCCGGCGGTGCGACGAGCATCGACGGCACACCGCGCACGATCAGCAACGCCACGAGGACGACGGGCACGAACAGCAGCAGCGCGGGGTTTGCCAGCAGTGCCGCGAGGTCGAAGGTGACGCCGGTGTAGATGAAGAAGATCGGCACGAGGAATCCGAAGGCGATCCCCTCGATCTTGCTCTCGACAGCCTCACGGTTCTCCTCGGATGCGTCGCGCATCATGAGCTGCCACACGATTCCTGCGGTGAACGCCCCGAGCAGGATGTCGAGATCGAGCGCAATACTCAGGGCGAGCAGCGCCCCGAGGATCAGGAACACGACACGGATCGCGTACTGTCCCGACGTGTGCAACGTCGCGCTGACCACGCGGTGCATCATCCCGTGCGGGATCCGGAAGGCGAGCCAGATCGCAAGCCCCGCGATCACGAGGAAGGCAGCGAGCACGATCGAGGCGACGCCCGGGTCTCGCCCGCCGAGGAAGACGGAGATCGCGACCAGCGGACCGAACTCGCCCACCGCGCCGACTGCCGCAACCGCCTTGCCGAACGGAGTCTTCAGTTCGCCGGCGTCGCGAAGGATGGGAAGGATCGTCCCGAGGGCCGTCGACGACAGCGCGATGCCGATGATGATCGCCGCGCCCAGCGGGCCGACGAGCAGGCCGATCAGGATGCCGATCCCGAGCGAGAGCAGCCATCCGACCGCGGCGTTGCGGCCGGTTCGCCCGCGGAAGGCCGTGAAGTCGAGTTCGGATCCTGCGACGAAGAACAGCATCGCGAGTCCGAACTGAGCGAGGGCCGCGAAGAAGTCGACCGGCTCCACCCAGGCGAGCACGGACGGCCCGACCAGGATGCCGAGCACGAGTTCGAACACGACGATCGGAACCGCGAACCACCGCCCGATCACCCGGGTCAGCAGCGGTGCGAGCGCTGCCAGCAGCGGGATGATCAGGAGATTCGCGGACATCCCTTCACGATAGCGAGCACCAGCCCGGGCTCGGGTCAGGGGCAACCACCGGCACGAACCCACACTCTTCTGCGCGAACCCACACGATCCGCACGCAGAAACGTGTGGGCTCGCACCCAAACCTGTGGGTTCGGCGCTCGGTTCGGAGCTCGGGTCAGGGGCGAGCGGGGGCGACGATCGCGGCGGAGTCGGGGGCGAGGGTGATTACGGATGCCGCGCCCGACGGGTCGGGGCCGGACGCCGCGGTGATGACGGGCTCGACCTCACCCCCTCCCGCGCTCAGCAGGATGACGGCATCCGGCGCCACGGCGAAGGTGTGCGACGACCCGGTGAGATTCACGAGGACCGATAGCTCACCGCGCTGGAGCACGAACCACCGCGCCCGCGGATCATCGCTGTCGGCACCACTCCCCGAAAGCGCATCGCAGTCCGCGAAGGCGGGATCTGTCAGCTCGGGCCGCGCGCGACGCACCGCGGCGAGGTCGCGATACAGCTGCAGCAGCCGCGCGTGGTCGACCCCCACCTCCGGTGAGGTGGCTGCCTCTGCCCAGTCCAGCTTCGAGCGGTGGAAGGTCTCGGGATCCTGCGGGTCGGGGACGATCGCCGGGTCCCAGCCCATTTTCTCGAACTCCTCGATGCGACCCTTTGCGGTAGCTTCCCTCAGCTCGGGCTCCGGGTGCGAGGTGAAGAACTGCCACGGCGTGGATGCTCCCCATTCCTCGCCCATGAACAGCATCGGCGTTCCGGGCGTAGTCAGTGTCAAGACCGCTGCGACGGCAAGCCGGTCGGTGGAGAGGGACTGGCTGAGCCTGTCGCCGGCGGCGCGATTACCGATCTGATCATGGTCTTGGCCGAAGGTCACCAGCCGCCAGGTGGGAACCGTCGGTGGGATCGGGAAGCCGTGGTCCCGCCCCCGGAACGACGAGTAGGTGCCGTTGTGGAAGAACCCTTCGGTCCAGACCTTGGGGAAGGCGCCCAGCGCGCCGAAGTCCTCGTAGTACCCCACGGTCTCGCCGCTGACTGCGACATGGAGCGCGTGGTGGTAGTCATCGCTCCACTGTGCGGTGAGACCGTACCCGCCGGCTTCCCGCGGCAGGATCAGAGTCGGGTCGTTCAGATCGGACTCCGCGATGAGCGTCAGCGGCCGACCCTGGTGCGCCGAGAGGGCATCGGCGGCCTCGGCGAGCTCCTGCAGGATGTGGGTCGGGCTCTCATCACGGAGGGCATGCACGGCATCCAGCCGCAGCCCGTCGACGTGGTAATCGCGCAGCCACATGAGGGAGTTCTGGATGATGAACTCGCGCACCTCGCGCGCGTCGAGGTTGACCGACAGTCCCCACGTGTTGCGCGCCGCATCACGCAGGTACGGGCCGAACTCGGGCAGATAGTTCCCGCTGGGGCCGAGGTGGTTATAGACGACGTCCTGGATGACGGCCAGCCCCGCGGCGTGCGCGGCATCCACGAACCGCTGATAGGCGGCGGGGCCGCCGTAGGCCTCATGGACCGTGTACCAGAGCACGCCGTCGTAGCCCCAGTTCCAGACGCCGTTGAACCCGTTGACCGGCAGCAGCTCGACGTGCGTGACCCCGAGCGAGATCAGGTGATCGAACCGCTCGATGGCGGCATCCAGGGTGCCTTCGGGAGTGAAGGTTCCGACGTGCATCTCGTAGATCAGGCCGCCGGCCAACTGACGTCCGGTCCACGAGCCGTCGGTCCACGCGAAGGCTTCGGCGTCGAAGAACGCCGATGCTTCGTGCACTCCCCGGGGCTGACGCCGCGACCGCGGATCGGGGCGCAGCGCGTCGCCGTCCCCGAGGACGAACCCGTACTCGTCACCATCAGCAAGCTCAACGTCTGCCGTCCACCATCCGCGCTCACGCACGGTCATCTCCGCGTCGGCATGGCCGGGTCGACGCATCCGTACCCGCTCCGCTCGGGGAGCCCAGACCTCGATCATGCTTCCTCCGCTTCTCTGGAACCCGAGACACCGGAGCCTGTGTGAGAAACCCCGTCACGTGCGGTGTCTCGACGCTTCTCGGGTGTCTGACGTGTCAGGAGCGCGACAGGAAGCGCGCTCAGCACCTCGCCCAGGGGCACGTCTCCGCCGGGATAGGCCCGGCCCGTGAGCGCATCGGTCCAGGTTCCGCCCGGAATCAGCATCCGGGTGTCGCCCCAGCCGCCCCCCGCCACCAGGCCCACGGGCAGCCGGGTGGCGACGGCGATCGCCCCACCCCGGTCGAAAGCTATGGCGTGCCCGGACGCCGAACCCAGCACCTCGACGGGCAGATAGCGCGTGAACAGCTCGGGCCGGTCGCGCCGCAACCGCAGCGCGCGCGAGGTTACCAGCAGCTTCGCTGCCCCCGAAGCGTCGATGGCGGGAACGTTCCCCTCGGACTCGCCACGGTCGAGCTCGGCGAGCATCGCCGCGCGCTTCGCGAAGTCGACAGCGCGACGGTTGTCGGGGTCCACCAGAGAGGTCTCCCACAACTCCGACCCCTGGTAAACGTCGGGAACTCCGGGCCCAGCCACCTGCACGAGCTTCGCAGACAGCGAGTTACTCCACCCCGGCTGCGCGATCTCGGCGACGAAAGCCTCGACCAGTTCCCTGGCTTCACCGTACGCAGCGTCGACGACGGCGTGCATCCGGCGCTCGAAGTCGGCATCGGGATTCCACCAGGTCGTTGCCTCTGCCGCTTCCCGTGCTGCCTTCTCGGCGTAGGCGTGCAGGCGCTCAGGAGTGGCGGGCCACGATCCGATGATCGCCTGCCACAGCAGGGCGTCGAACGGCCCGTGTCCCGTCGAGGCGATTCCTCGCAACTGTTCGAGCACGTTCGCCCAGCGATGCGGGATCTCGGCGAGCACCGAGAGGCGCGCCCGCACGTCCTCCCCGCGCTTCGTGTCGTGCGTCGACAGGGACGTCATCGATGTCGGCCGCTGTGCCTGCCTGCGGGCAAACGCCTCGTGGAGCCCCGCGACCGATAGCGAGAACACCGACGGATCCCCGCCGACCTCGGTGAGGGTGCCCAGGCGCGTGGCCCGGTAGAACGCGGTGTCTTCGACGCCCTTGGCCATAACCGGGCCCGTCGTCTGCTGGAAGCGGCGGGCCACCTCGAGCGCCGGGTCGGCCACGAACGGCGAGAGCGTATCGATCGCCGCGGCCAGGTCGGGGCGGCGAGCGGATGCCTCGGCCAGGGCTTCATCGAGTGCCTCCCGCCCGGCGGGGAGGTAGGAGCGGTAGACGGGGAAGCAGGCGAGGATCTCAGCCAGGGCATCGGCGGCATCCGGAGCAGCGAGCGCCACGTGCTCGGGCAGACATCGCACGAGTCGGGCGATCTCGCTGCCCTGGATCGTGTCCGCGATCATCCGCTTGGTGTCGTGGATGAGATCGGGCCAGGGTTGCGCCGGCCGCAGGCCGGTCGCGCGGCGCAGCCGCTCGTCGAGGGCGTCAAGGGCACCCTCACCGTCAGGGTCGATGAGGACGCGGTCGATCTCGGCCATGGCGTCGTACCCGGTCGTGCCGTCGGTGTCCCACCAGGCCGGCAGCAACTCAGGATGCTCCGTCGCGCTGTGCTCGAGGATCTTCTCGACCAGCGTGTACCGGCGGCCGGTGAGCGAGCCGAGCCGTTCGAGATAGCCGCCGGGGTCGACAAGCCCGTCGGGGTGATCGATGCGCAGGCCATCGGCCAGCCCCTCCCGGAACCACCGCGCCACCTCTTCGTGGGCCTCGTCGAAGACCACCGGGTCTTCGACGCGCACTCCCGCCAGGGTCGAGACCGCGAAAAAGCGCCGGTAGTTCAGCTCGGATGCCTCGAGCTGCCAGAACATCAGCTCGAAGTGCTGTCGAGCGAGCACCTGGCGGACGGCATCCGGGTACGACGTCGCTTCCGCCGGCGCGGTCCCCTCCGCGAGCGGGAACTCGTGGTCGAAGTAGCGCACCGTGCCGTGGGGCGCGAGCGCCGTCGGCGCCGGATCCACCCGGATCTCCATCGCATCGATGATCTCGTCGGCGTCCGACCCGAGGACCGGCACTCGCACCTTTCCGCCGCCGAACTCCCAATCGATGTCGAACGCTGCGGCGTACCGCGAGTCGCGACCACGCAGCAGCACGTCCCACCACCACGGGTTCTCGGCGGGCACCGCGATCCCCATGTGGTTGGGAACCGTGTCGATGAGAATGCCGAGGCCCGCGGCGCGCGCGGCAGCGGCGAAGCGTTCGAGTCCCTCCGCCCCGCCGCGGGCGGGGTCTACGCGGGTCGGGTCGACGACGTCGTATCCGTGATCGGAGCCGGAAGTCGACTGCAACAGCGGGGAAAGATAGGCCCAACCGACGCCGATGTCGCGCAGGTACCCGGTGACGGCGGCTGCGGCATCCAGGTCGAACGCGGCGCGGATCTGCAGGCGGTAGGTCGACTCAGGATGCATCGCTACCTCGACAGTTCTTCCTTGGGGGCCGCTCCCGGGACCTCGTCGATCGAGACAGTTCCGGTGGCCAGGGAGGCTGCGACGAACCTTTCGACCTCGACCTCTTCCTCGACGTGCTCGCACAGCACGACCACCGACTTGGCAGCGAGGTCCACTGCCGCGCCCGGATGGACCGGCTCGGTGTTGGCGAGCGTCCCGGCGGTGTCGACCAGAACGTCCCAGTTGGGGCTGAATTCGACATCCGGGAGCGTGAACTCGACCGGCTCGTCGCCGGCGTTGAAGAGCACGAGGAAGTGCAGATCGGTGATCGGCTCGCCACGGCGGTCGCGCTCACGGATGCCGTTCCCATTGAGGAACACGCCGATCGAGCGTCCGAATCCGGAGTCCCAGTCTTCCGGCTGCATCTGCGTGCCGTCCGGCCGCAGCCACACGATGTCGGGGATGCGCTCCACTTCTTCGCGGCGGACGGGACGCCCGTCGAAGAAGCGGCGACGCCGGAACGTGGGGTGATCGCGGCGCAGGCGGGCCAGTGCCGACGTGAAATCGATCAGACTCGCGTCGACGTTCTCCCAGTCGATCCAGGTGATCTCGTTGTCCTGGGCGTAACCGTTGTTGTTGCCGCCCTGCGTGCGCCCGAGCTCGTCGCCGTGCAGCAGCATGGGCACACCCTGCGACAGCAGCAGCGTCGCAATGAAGTTGCGCTGCATCCGCTCCCGCAGTTCGTTGACCTGCGGGTCGTCGGTGGGACCTTCGACCCCGAAGTTCATCGACCGGTTGTCATCAGCGCCGTCGCGCCCGTCCTCACCGTTGGCCTCGTTGTGCTTCTGCTCATACGAGACGAGGTCGCGCAGCGTGAACCCGTCGTGAGCTGTGACGAAGTTGATGGATGCCACCGGCCAGCGCCCGGAGTGCGCGTACAGGTCGCTGGATCCGGTCAGCCGCGAGGCGAACTCTCCGAGGGCCTGCGGCTCACCCCGCCAGAAATCGCGGACGGTGTCGCGGTACTTACCGTTCCACTCCGTCCATTGCGGCGGGAAGTTCCCGACCTGATAGCCGCCGGGACCGACATCCCAGGGCTCGGCGATGAGCTTGACCTGACTGACCACGGGATCTTGCTGGACGAGTTCGAAGAACGTGGCGAGTCGATCGACGTCGTAGAACTCGCGGGCGAGGGTCGCAGCGAGGTCGAAGCGGAAGCCGTCGACGTGCATCTCGAGCACCCAGTACCGCAGCGAGTCCATGATCAGCTGCAGTGCGTGCGGGTTGCCGACGTTCAGGCTGTTGCCCGTGCCGGTGTAGTCGGTGTAGTACCGCTTGTCGTCATCCTCGAGGCGGTAATAGGCCTCGTTATCGATGCCGCGGAAGGAGAGTGTGGGACCCAGGTGGTTGCCCTCTGCGGTGTGGTTGTAGACGACATCCAGGATGACCTCGATACCGGCTTCGTGCAGGGCGCGCACCATGCCCTTGAACTCCTGCACCTGCTGCCCCCGCTGCCCCGACGAGGAGTAGGTGTTCTGCGGCGCGAGGAAGGCGATCGTGTTGTAACCCCAGTAGTTGGAGAGGCCCTTCTCTTCCAGCATCGAGTCGTTGATGAACTGGTGCACCGGCAGCAGCTCGATCGCCGTGACCCCGAGTCGCTTGAGATGCTCGATGATCAGCGGGTGCGCAATGGCGCTGTAGGTGCCGCGGATCTCATCCGGAATGTCAGGATGCCGCATCGTCAGCCCCTTGACGTGGGCCTCGTAGATGAAGGATTCCGAGTACGGGATTCGCGGCGGCCGGTCACCGCCCCAGTCGAAGAAGGGATTGATGACAACGCCCTTCATCATGTCGGCGGCGGAGTCGTCGTCGTTGCGCGAGTCGGGGTCGCCGAAGGTATAACCGAACACCGACTGGCCCCAGTTCACCTGCCCGTCGACAGCTTTCGCGTAGGGGTCAAGGAGCAGCTTGTTGGGGTTGAACCGCTTGCCGGATGTCGGGTCGTACTCGCCGTGGACGCGGTACCCGTAGCGCTGTCCCGGCGCGATATTCGGGAGGTACGCGTGCCACACGTAGGCGTCGACCTCGAGCATGTCGACGCGTGTCTCCCGACCGCGCTCGCCGAACAGGCACAGCTCGACTCGGTCAGCGCCCTCACTGAAGAGGGCGAAGTTGGTTCCGTTCCCATCGAAGGTCGCACCCAACGGATACGCCGACCCTGGCCATGTCTGCACGGCACCCCTTCCTGGTGGGATTCCACCCTAGTCGAGCAGGGTTTCCCGGTGGGGGTGGTTGCTACCGGGAGCTCAGCCCTGCTAGAGCGGCGGAAGATCAGACCTCGAGAGTTCGCGGTGGAGCCGGACGGATGCCGTGCACCTGACGGTGCAGGCGCTGCATCCGTTCGTCGAGTTCTGCGGCGCTTGCCGCGGCATCCTTCAGCTCCGCAAGCAGAGTCTCGGGTACCTGGCGGTCGAACTTGTAGTAGATCTTGTGCTCGAGGCTCGCCCAGAAATCCATCGCGATCGTGCGGAACTGGACTTCGACCGGCACGTCGAGGCGGCCGGTCGAGAGGAATACGGGAACCCGCACGATCGCGTGCAGGCTCTTGTAGCCATTGGGTTTCGGATCGGCGATGTAATCCTTCACCGAATGCACCTCGATGTCGTCCTGCTGGGTGAGCAGGTCGAACAGGCGGTACGTATCTGCCACGAAACTGCAGGTGACCCGGATGCCCGCGATATCGGTGATGTGCGCTCGGATCGAGTCGAAGTCCCCGTCGATGCCCTTACGACCGACCTTGGCGACGAGACTGTCGGCGGATTTCACGCGGCTGGAGATGTGCTCGATC
>TARA_R100000365_G_scaffold3244_1_pt1 | contig 16742 bp, 13 predicted proteins | sample TARA_R100000365 | Tara Oceans TARA_R100000365 (sample SAMEA2620668) | marine metagenome | biome: marine biome (ENVO:00000447); feature: mesopelagic zone (ENVO:00000213); material: "saline water (ENVO:00002010), including plankton (ENVO:xxxxxxxx)" | depth 1000 m | reverse complement strand
TTTTTTTTTTTAAAAATTAAAATTAACTCCAGCTGTTATAAATCTTGGCAATCCAACACGGATTCCCTGAGGTCTGCGAGTAGAAATATATCGCTCATCAGTGAGGTTCTTGACAGAAAGATTGAAGCCCAAATTGGCCTTCTTGATTTCATAACCTACTACGGCGTCCAAGGTAAAGAAAGAAGGAATTAATCCAGTTCTTCCATTAGCAGATGGCTCTATGGAATTAACCTCATCTCCAAATTGATCTCCTACAAAATTATATGTCAATCTGGCCGAAAATCCACTCTCAGATTCTATCGCTAAGGAGGAATTCAACAACCATTCCGGAGCATATGGGGTCGTATTCCCATTAATATTTACATCGCCGATAAATCTATCTTCAGAAAAATAAGCGTCAATGAATGTTGCCTGAATGTCATAATCTATTGCCCACTTCTTCAGACCAAATGCTCTCGATAGATCAAAAATGAAAGATGTTTCCAATCCTTGATGACGGGTAGCACCGGCATTGACTACACCAAATCCTAAGCCACCGGCAGATTCAGATACTGGTATGATCTGATTGGAAAAGTCCATCAAAAAGGCTGTGGCTTCAACATAGATCCAGTTATTCAACTCAGAACGAACGCCTGCCTCATAATTCCAGCTTCTTTCAGCTTCCAAATCCAAAGCATCCCCGGTAGAGGTAATGGCATCCTTGGTTCTAGGAGGAGCAAACCCCTTGTGAATTCCGCCGAAAAGAGTAATAGTATTGGTAGGCTTCACTGTAAATCCTACGCCTGGAATTATTTCATTGTAGCATCAAATGCTGTCAATGGAAGTATCCCTTACCCCGATTCCAGAGAAATTCCTCCTAAAGATATTTCTCTCGTAATTAAAGTTTTCAAAGCGTAGACCTCCATGTAAAGAAACCTTTTCTCCCAATTCAGTTTCATTTTGAAAATAAGCACTGAAAGCCCGGCCATTTCTCAACTCATCTTCGATGAGGTTTCCGCTTTTCACACCAGCCTTGGTTCCATTTACACGCTGTTCTTTGGCACTTTCCACCAAGAATCTAACACCAGCTTTCAACTCATTCTTTTGCCCAAAAAGACCATGATTCAATTCAATCCTAGGCTCAATTCCTGCCACTTCAAATTGCCGGTTTCTCTGACCTGTTCCATCTCTCATAAAAATCGCACCACCAGGAATAGATGTATCTCCCCAGACTACCCCTGTCCAATTGGAGGGAGGGGTATTGGAATTATTGATCGAAAAGTCCTGTCTATTCCAATTTCTGGTTGTGGTATATCCATAGGCAATAGTCCTTAATTTAAAATCAGGATTAAATCTATACACATGACTAAAGCTTAAGCTATATCTCGATACATCAAGCCTATCATCAGGCGCAAGTCGGGTAAAATCCTGCCCACCTTGATCAAACATCACCTGATTCAATCCTATATAAGTTGAGTTTGATCTTTCATCATAAATACCAAATTTGGCTCCTAACTCGCTCTTTTCATTTAATTTAAAAAGAAACTTGGTATTAAAATCTGTAATTCCAAATTGGGTAGGACCTACATTATCTGCTGATTTTCTAAGAAGATTTACTTGCAGACCTGTATTACCAAAGGTATTTCCATAATTAACCAAGCCTGAGAAAAAGCTCCCTTGACCTCCTTGTATTTGTACCGACCCTTGTTCTGTCTCAGGAGCATTAGGTGTGATATAATTCACTACGCCTCCAATGGTCTGAGGGCCGTACAAAATCTGTCCTGAACCCTTCAAAATCTCCACTCCTGCCATTCTATCAATCGCTGGACTATAATACATTTCCGGTTCCCCATAAGGTGCCAAAGCGACAGGAACACCATCCTCGAGCATCAATACATTTCGGCTTCTATCCGGATTGAGTCCCCTAATCCCAATATTGACACGCATACCCAACCCTTCTTCGTCCACCACATTCAATCCTGATACCCTTCGGAATACTTCATTTCCTGAAACAGGCATCAAAGATTTGATATCCTCTTTATTCAGATAGTTTACTGCACCCGGAACTTGGCTAAAAATCCTATCCTTGTTGGCAATTATTGAGAATTCAGGCATTTCCACACCTATTTCCAATACTACCAAGCCCAAATCCAAGACTCCATTGGCATCTACCTCTACTACTTGAGATTTGGTCTTATATCCTACTGCTGATATTTGTACCTCATAAACCCCCTTCTCTAAATCAAAAAGCTGGAATTTACCTTTCGCGTCCGTAAGGGCACCTTTTACCGTTCCCTTTACATAGACATTTGCATAAGAAACAGGGTTTTGCTCTGTATCATATACAACTCCTTTTACAGAAAGCTCATTTTCTTTGGACTCAGAAGCTATAACGATATTTTCTAATGAAAAAGATAAGAAGCCCAAAAGAACAACACAGTAAATCTGATATAATCTCATTATTATTTATTTGGATTAATTTTAAATTAAAACAAAAGTAGAGCCTGTTTATAATTAATCCAAATAATATTTTAATCTTTTTTTCGGCTTATTTAGACAGTCTTTAAAAATCTTATAGAATCCTTTTGAAGATTTTTAGCGTTCTTTATTCCGTGCAAGTCGGCTTGTCGCCGTTCCGATTCTATCGGAAAGGAGGAAAGTCCGGGCAACACAGAGCGCCATACTTCCTAACGGGAAGGGTATTCATCAGAAAAGGTGGATATACAGAAAGTGCCACAGAAAATATACCGCCCCGATAGCTATAGGGGTAAGGGTGAAAAGGTAGAGTAAGAGCCTACCGGTTGGATGGTGACATTCAGCGCATGGCAAACCTTATGGGTTGAAAGATCAAATAGGCCTCGGGCAAAGAGCTGCTCGTTCGATTCCTTTCGGGGATTCCGGGGTGGGTAGATCGATAGATCCTGACTGCGAAGTCAGGACTAGATAAATGACAGGCTTCTTCTGATTTTTCAGAAGAAACAGAACCCGGCTTACAGACTTGCACTTTTTCTCTTAAATTAGCCTTATGTCAAAAATACTGATCATTGATGACGAAAAAGTCATCAGAGCCACCCTCAGGGAAATCCTGGAATACGAAAAATTTGAGGTGAGTGAGGCCAAAGATGGTGAAGAAGGCCTGGCCAAATTGAAGGAAGAGGACTTCGATCTGGTTCTCTGTGATGTAAAAATGCCCAAAATGGACGGAATAGAAGTTCTGGACCAAGCTAAGGCTTTGGAAAAATCACCTCAGTTTATCATGATTTCTGCACATGGGAGTATTGAAACTGCCGTAGAAGCCACCAAAAAAGGCGCCTTTGATTTTATCCCAAAACCACCCGATCTCAATCGCCTGCTTCTTACAGTAAGGAATGCATTGGATAAAAAAAATCTGGTGACTGAAACCAAAGTCCTAAAAAAGAAACTTTCCAAGAAGTTTGATATGGTAGGTGAATCCAAGCCTATCTTATTGGTCAAAGAAACTATTGAAAAAGTAGCTCCTACAGATGCCAGGGTATTAATCACAGGCCCTAATGGAACAGGTAAAGAATTGGTTGCTCACTGGATTCATCAAAAAAGTAACAGAGTATCCAATCCTTTTGTGGCAGTCAATTGCGCAGCTATTCCTTCTGAATTAATAGAATCAGAACTATTTGGACATGAGAAAGGTGCTTTTACCTCTGCCCATAAGCAAAGAGCCGGGAAATTTGAGCAAGCCCAAGGAGGCACGCTATTTCTGGATGAAATTGGAGACATGTCTCTTTCAGCACAATCTAAAGTACTTCGAGCTCTTCAGGAGAATCTGATCAATCGCGTTGGTAGTGATAAGGATATCAAAGTAGATGTGAGGGTACTAGCAGCTACAAATAAGGACCTTAAAAAGGAAATTGAAGAAGGAAGATTCAGAGAAGATTTATATCACCGACTTAGTGTAATTCTGATTCAGGTTCCTGCCTTGAAAGACAGAAAAGATGATATACCCTTGTTGATAGACAAGTTTTTAGACGATATAGCTCAGGAAAGCGGAGATGCTAAAAAAGGGATTACCAAAGATGCTTTGGCAAAACTTCAGGAATTTCCTTGGACAGGCAATATCAGGGAACTACGAAATGTCGTGGAACGTCTGGTAATTTTGGGGGAACCCACTATTAGCCTGGAGGATATTAAAAAATATGCTGACTACTAAGAGTCAGCATTTTTTTTAAACGTTAGCTTTCTGCCCAACTTCTGCTTTTGCATAGGCAGGACAAGGCTTACTGGAAGCACATGCACCTAGTGCTAAAATTCCGATCAATAATGCGATAGTGGCTAATTTTTTCATGTGTATTTAATTATTTCTTTTCTTGGTCGACTTCAACTTCCTGACGAATTAAAATCGTCTCTAACTCCAATGTGCTTGAGACTCTTTTGATATTGATCAAGAATATAAGCTATTCAAATATGTTTAATAAATTTTAAGTAAGCAATTACTGAACCAACAAGTTACATCCGCGAATCTCAGAATTGTCAAATCTCCCCAAGACTTCTAAATACCCTTTCTCATCTATCCTGCCCAGATCCTGAGTTTCTATAAAAGAACAGGAATGGAAATTAGCCAAATCAATCACATTGATTCCGCCTTGAGAACGATTAGTCCATTCCAAAGGATCATTGACATCTCTTAACATAACGCGCAAACTGAGAGGTAAGGTATATTTTCCATCCCCTTTTGAATAAGCCTGAGACATCAACTCGGTCATTCCATACTCAGAATGGATTTTATCAACATGAAAAGATTCTTTTAAAATCTGGTGAACTTCCTCCCGAATCATTTCTTTTCTCCTCCCCTTCATCCCTCCTGTCTCCATGACAATTAAATTTTCAGCATTAGGAAATAATTCTTTTTTTTCTGCCAAATCCAAAAGCGCGAATGTCACACCCAATAACAGCACCTTTTTTGAATCCTTAGAGAGGAGCTTCAATTTTTGCAAAAGCTCATCATGGTTGTATAAGTAAAAACCAGAATGCTCCGAGCCCGACTTTTCGATAAAATGAGAAGCCATAGACACCAAACTACTCCCTTTTCTCTCTAAATATGCGGGTAATAAAGCCAATACGTGAAAATCTGACAGACTACCATATACCTCTTCAAAAGTTTTTTGCGCTTGTTGTAAATACCAGTCCTCAGACCAGAAATAATGTTTGCTGGTAATCATTCCTGTGGTACCGGAACTTGAGAAGAAACCTTTGAATTTATCCAAAGGCCCCGATACAATTGGAAAGTCTTTAAAAAAGCGAATTGGTAAAAAAGGTATTTGCCCTAAAGCATTGATTTTTTTAGGATCAATTTTCCTTGCCTTCAGATAAGCACTATAAATGGAATTGTGTTTTGCCTGAAACTCAAAAATCTCCAAAGCTAGATTTTCAAAGTTTTCAGACTTTAAATTCTCTACCTTCTCAGAAAAACTTTTAAAATCCTGCATCGTTTTATAATTTGCATCAACCCAATCGGATCCTAATTGGTTCTGTTTGTAAATTTAATCCGCCTTATGCGTTTAAAAAGTTATTTCAGCTTATTCTTTCTTGTCCTTTTTGTGGGAGCATGCGTGAATCCACCGGATAATTTTCCAACAGTCCCTTCCATTACCTTCGAGTCACTGGAGTACGTACCTACTGCCGGACCGGATTCTTTGATTGTTGGGATAGATTTTCAAGATGCAGAAGGAGATTTAGGTTTATCTGCAACAGATATCAATCCTCCATTCAATGCCTTTGATTTTCAGAGGGATGCTGCAGGAAACTTAATTACATACAGCAATAGACCTCCTTCAGCACCGACATACAATCCAATTGATTATGTAATCAACCCCATTGTCAATAATCAAACTGTCAATGATACTATTTGGGTGAGACAGAACCCCAATCAGTACAACATTTTTGTGAAGTTCTTCATCAAAAGAAATGGGAGATTTACCGAATTTAGATGGCAAGACCCTCCATTCTTCACCACTTTCAATGGAAGATTTCCAAGAATATTAACTTCAGAAGAAGGGCAGGCAGTAGAAGGAAATATCAAGTATGCCATGCTTTCCTCAGGTTGGGAAGCTATCTTCCGAAATGACACTATCAGAATTGACGTTCAAATTCAGGATAGGCAATTGAATCGAAGTAATGAAGTATCCAGCCCGGAATTAACACTCAGGCAGATAACTAGAAATACACCCTAAAGCAAAAAGGGCGGTGAATGATCACCGCCCTTTCTATTTTTATGCTAATCAAATTACAGCGCAGGGAAGGTTTTAGGATTTACCTCATGCATCATGCTGTAAACCTTCTCCACCACGTCTTCAATACTTGGTTTGGAGAAATAATCTCCATCTGATGAATAAGCAGGTCTATGCGCTTTAGCCGGTAATGTCTGAGGGTCAGAGTCCAAATATCTAAACACTTTTTGACCTTCTATCACTTGCTGCAGCATAAATGCTGAAGCTCCTCCAGGAACATCTTCATCAGCAAAGATTACTCTATTCGTTTTCTTCACAGACTCCCCTATAATGCCATGCACATCAAATGGCAATAAAGTCTGTACATCTATGACTTCTACTTCAATTCCTATTTCAGACAATTCCTGAGCAGCATCCATTACGATTCTGCACATGGAACCGTAAGTCACGATTGTTAAGTCTGTACCTTCTCTTAATATTTCTGGTTTACCCAAAGGAACTGTGAATTCTCCAATATTTTCAGGGAGCCTCTCTTTCAGTCTATAGCCATTAAGACATTCTACTACAATAGCCGGTTCATCAGACTTGAGCAAAGTATTGTACATACCAGCAGCCTGAGTCATATCTCTCGGTACGCAGACCACCATTCCTCGCAAGGTAGAAAGAATCATACCCATAGGAGATCCGGCATGCCATACTCCTTCCAGTCTGTGACCACGGGTTCTCACGATTAAAGGAGCCTTCTGACCACCTTTGGTTCTGTATTGGAGAGACGCCAAATCATCAGATAACATTTGAAGTCCATAAAGCAGGTAATCCAAATATTGAATTTCAGCAATAGGCCTCAAGCCTCTCAAAGCAGCCCCAATTCCCTGACCTATAATGGTACATTCACGAATACTGGTATCACTGACTCTCCACTCTCCGTGTTTTGCCTGAAGACCGGCAAAAGCCTGGTTAACATCACCGATTTTCCCTACATCCTCTCCAAATGCGAAGAATCGAGGGTCATTTTCTAGTTTATTGTCAAAAAATGCCTGCAAAACTTCACGTCCATCCACAACAGCAGACTTTTCATTGAATTCAGCAGGAACTTCATCAATTTTCAATACAGACCATTCAGACTGAGAATAAAGATGGCTGCTATAGCGATCGTGGTTTAATTCGTTTTGCTTTTCGTACCAAGCCTTCAATTCATTCTTTCCAGAATTAGAATCGAATCTTAAAAGCAGTAAAGCTTTTCTAACTGTTGAAACCACATCTTTCCGAATGGGATTGATTGTTTTTTTCAGTTCATCGGCCAACTGATCCAACACCACTTTCCGGGTGCTGTCTTTAGCTGCTGATTTAATCAGGGCAACTGCCTCGTTTAGTTCTTTTTTGATTTCACCGCTGAAATCAGACCAAGCAGCTTCTTTCTCTTTTTTAACATGAGCTTTTGCCTCTGCTTCTATTTTATCCAAAGCATCAGCAGTAGCCAATTCATTTTCAAGGATATACTCTCTAAACTTTTTAATGCAGTCCCAGTCTTTTTCCCAGTCCAGTCTTTCTTTGGACTTATATCGCTCATGTGAACCAGAAGTACTGTGCCCCTGAGGCTGAGTCATTTCTTCCACATGAATTAAAACGGGAACATGCTCTGTCCTTGCTAATTCTCCAGCTTCTTGAAATGCCTGAAGCAATGCCTCATAATTCCAGCCCTTTACTTTGATGATTTCGAAACCAGGTTTTTCCTCAGTTCTTTGGAAACCAGCTAAAGCCTCTGAAATACTTCCTTTGGTGGTATGAAATTCTTTAGGAACCGAGATTCCATATTCATCATCCCAAATAGAGATCACCATCGGCACTTGTAAGACTCCAGCTGCATTGATGGATTCAAAAAACATTCCTTCTGAAGTAGAAGCATTACCGATAGTACCCCAAGCAACCTCGTTACCATTGACCGAGAATTGCTTTAGTTTTTTCATGCCTTTATTGACTCTGAAAAGCTTTGAAGCATAAGCCAAGCCCAAAAGTTTGGGCATCTGAGCAGCTGTTGGAGAGATATCAGCTGCCGAATTATTCATTTTAGTCAAATCCTTCCAAGAACCGTCCTCATTTAAAGAGCGGGTTGCAAAGTGACCATTCATTAATCTACCTGCACTTGCCGGCTCCTCCTCTACATTAGTGTAAGCATAAAGCTGAGCAAAATATTGCTTAACATTTAACTCACCCAAAGCCATCATAAAAGTCTGATCACGGTAATAACCTGATCTAAAATCTCCTAATTGAAAAGCCCTTGCCATTGCAATTTGAGCAAGCTCTTTTCCATCACCAAAAATACCAAATTTCGCTTTTCCCATGAATACCTCTTTTCTTCCCATCAGGGAAGCGTGTCTGCTAATCATCGCTATTCTAAAATCTTCCAAAATAGCTGAAGGCTCCGGGACGAAGGAAGGCTTGCTTTTTTTTATCTTTTGTAATTCTGACATAGACTTGTTTAATCTAAAGTTATTTGGGTTTGGGTGCGCACAGTTCTAGTGCAGATCAAAAATAGCCAAATCATTTTTTTTTACAAATTTAAGCTGAACTTATTTTCAGTTTAAAATTTGGTATTTTGGTTAAATATTAGTCCAGCAACAAATTTTATTCTGTCAATACCATCAACACTGATCAAATATTCGATTTCTATGAGTTTAGATTATTTTGCAAATCAGGTTTTTATCGATACTATATTCTCAAAATATTCAACTTTTAAAATTTAAATTTTGAAATAATCAGCATTTTCCAGCCGATTTTTAGAAGAATCTTTTGATTTTCAAGATTTTTCAAAATGAGACCAAATACTATTCTTAAAAATGCGATTAGAATAAACTGGCTTACTATCTTTGCCGCCATATTTAAATCCAAATAGACTTGCCATGATAATAGGTGTTCCAAAGGAAATTAAAAACAACGAAAACCGAGTAGCTCTTACTCCTGCAGGAGCGAAAGAATTGGTAAAAAGAGGCCATACTGTATACGTACAGCACACAGCTGGAGAAGGTAGTGGTTTCCCAGATGAAGAATATGAAAATGCAGGCGCAAAAATTCTTCAAACTATAGAAGCTACCTACGAGATCGCAGAAATGATCATGAAGGTAAAAGAGCCTATTGAATCTGAATACAAACTCATCAGAGAAAACCAATTGTTGTTCACCTATTTCCACTTTGCTTCTTACGAACCACTAACCAAGGCTATGGTTGAAAGCAAGTCGGTATGTTTGGCATATGAAACTGTAGAGAAAGCTGACAGAAGCCTTCCACTCTTGATTCCAATGTCTGAAGTTGCCGGTAGAATGGCTGTTCAAAAAGGTGCTAACTACCTCGAAAAACCATTGAAAGGAAGAGGAATTCTTTTAGGTGGAGTGCCAGGTGTATTGCCTGCTAAAGTTTTGATCTTAGGTGGTGGAATCGTAGGAACCCAAGCTGCTTGGATGGCTGCCGGCTTAGGAGCTGACGTGACAATCATGGATGTATCTCTTCCTAGAATGAGATACCTGGATGATGTCATGCCTGCCAATGTCAACACCATGATGTCTAACGAATACAACATCAGAGAAATGATCAAATCTGCTGATTTGATCGTTGGTGCAGTGTTGATCCCGGGAGCCAAAGCACCTCACTTGATCACCAGAGATATGTTGAAAGATATGAAGCCAGGAACCGTTTTAGTTGACGTGGCCGTGGATCAAGGTGGCTGTATTGAGACCTGCAAGCCGACTACACATGAGAACCCAACCTTCATCATTGATGATGTGGTTCATTACTGTGTGGCTAACATGCCAGGAGCTGTACCTTACACTTCTACTTTGGCATTGACTAACGCAACCCTTCCTTACGCAATCCAACTTGCAGAAAAAGGCTGGAAACAAGCTTGTAATGACAATGCAGAATTGAAATTAGGATTGAATGTAATTCAAGGTGAAATCGTGTATAAGGCAGTAGCTGATGCTTTCGATATGCCATACGCAATGGTTGAAAAATACCTAGCAGACTAATTCATTTCCTGCTTATAAATTTAAAGAGGCTGTCTCAATAGTGGAGTTGTCACATTGAGCGAAGTCGAAATGTTGGCCAGATTAGAAGAAGGCTTTCGACTCTGCTCAGGCTGACGTAGTAACTATATAATGAGACAGCCTCTTTTTTATTGGTTTAAAGCCCAATAAATCATCCTAGTACCGAATCCTATCATGATAAGTCCCACCAAAAAGCCCAATATTTTCATCAATCTAGGTGTTACTAATGGCCTTAATTTTTTTGCTACATAAGCCTTAAGTAGATCAATTGAAAAAACGGTTCCTAAAATACCTGAATAATAAATACCTGCTTCCGCTTTTCCATAGTCAGGTTTCAAATGCACTAAGCTAGCTATCGAAACCCAAAATAACAGCACAAAGGGATTGATTCCATTGATGCTGAATCCTTTGAGAAAAGCTGTCTTTTTTTGGATTGGCAGAGTAATCCCTCCAGAATTAGGACGGGAAGTTTTGGCTTTCATCAAATTACTAATCCCAAAACCAAATAAAACCAGGCCTCCGAAAACCCCTAAAACGAATTCAAAATGATCAATTCCAGAAAGATAGCTGACACCAAAATAGGTGACCAAAACATAGATACAGTCGGACACCAATATCCCCAAAGCGGCCAAAGCAGCATATCTAAATCCATGCTCCAAGCTACTTTGAATCAGCGTAAAGAAAACGGGGCCGATAAGGGCAGAAAGCAAGAGCCCCATACTCAAGCCTTCCAGTAAAGCAGTGATCAAAAGTCGGCTCCTTTCTTTTTCAAAAACACCCTCCAAGATTCGGCTTTTTCTCCTTTAAGAACTCGGGGAAATTTATTTTGACCTCCCTCCTTTCCCTGACTTCTCATCCAATCATAAAAGTCAGAACTGGGTCTAACCTCACAAAACACCTTCTTTAAGGCATGCCTTCTCTCTACAGCATAATCGTCGTTCAACTCTTTTAGCAGGACATCAATTCTTTCTCCCAATTGCTGGGCATCCACTGCATCATTGGTTCCGATGTACCAATGGTGGGCAAATAAATTTTTGTAAGGCTCGCCCAAAACAGTGAATTCTTTGATTGTAATATCAAACTCGTTAGAAGCAAGCTCTACTGCCTTATTCATATTATCCACCGACAAATGCTCTCCGCATAGACTCAAAAAATGCTTGGTTCTGCCAGTGATAATGATCTCAGACTCCTCCTTCGAAACAAAGCGAATAGTATCCCCAATCAAATATCTCCAAGCCCCGGCGCAAGTTGAAATCAGTATTGCATAATCTTTTCCTTCCTCAATCTGATCAATTTTCAATGTTTCTGCGTCTTGGCGAATGGAGCCATTTTCATCAAAGTTTTTGTCGTTGAAAGGCACAAACTCATGGAAAATCCCATTGTTCAATACCAGTCTCATTGACTTTCTTCCCGGCAAAGCCTGAAAGGCCAAAAATCCTTCAGAAGCCAAATAGGTTTCTATATAAGTAAGCGGCTTTCCCAATAGCTTTTCAAAACCTTTTTTATAGGGTTCGAACGAAACCCCTCCATGGACAAAAATCTGAAGATTGGGCCAAATCTCATGAATATGAGCCACTTGATATTTTTCTATGATTTTCTCCAATAAGATCTGCAACCAGGCTGGAACTCCCACAATAATCCCAATATCCCATTTAGGTGCTTTTTCGACTATTTGATCTAGCTTGTCTCCCCAATTCTTATTTCTGGATATTTTTTTCCCGGGTTTGTAAAAACGCTGAAACCAAATAGGCAACTTTCCAGCAGTGATTCCACTTAGATCACCAGAAAAATAGGTGCCATTAAATTCCAAATCGGTACTCCCTCCCAACATCAAGATACCTTTGGTAAAAAGTGATTTAGGCAAGTCGTATTTCGAAAGACTTAAAATCTGCCTCACTCCTGTTCTTCGGATGGCCCTCACCATATCTTTAGTGATTGGAATATATTTCGATGCGGCTCCCGATGTACCTGAACTCAAGGCGAAATGCTTTACTTTTCCCGGCCAAGTGATATCTCTTTCTCCATTTAGTAATCTATGCCACCATTCTTCATAGATTTTGTCGTAATCATAAATCGGAACTGAGTTTTTGAATTTTTCATAAAACTGATCGTTTCCTCCTTTGAAAGATTTTAAAATTCCCGAAAAATCATATTTTTCTCCAATGGCAGTTCTATTTGAGGCTATGAGCAGTTTTTTCAAAGCCTGTTTTTGCAATTCTATAGGTTGAGAGTACTCTTGCTCTAAACTTTCTCTCAAGCGAATGCCTTTCTTTAGTAAAGTACTGATGATCGCCATATCTTTGTCTTGGCCTTTTTCAAAAATTTAAGAGCTTAAAAATAGAAAATGGATATCAAAGCAAATCTTGAAAACGTAAAAAAAACCTTTAAAAATCCAGAATGCTTACTTGTAGCAGTCAGCAAAACCAAGCCTATAACTGACCTCAAAGAGGCATATAGTGCTGGGATTAGGGATTTTGGGGAAAACAAAGTTCAAGAGCTTCAGGAGAAGCAACCTCAACTCCCTGAAGATATCCGATGGCATATGATCGGGCATTTGCAGAGAAATAAAGTCAAATACATTGCACCTTACGTGCATTTGATTCATGGAGTGGATTCCTTCAAGCTTTTAAAAGAAATCAATAAGCAAGGAAAAAAGATAGATCGAAAAATCTCTGTCTTGTTGCAAATGCATATTGCTGAAGAAGACAGCAAATTCGGATTTGACAGAAAAGAGATGGATGAGATGCTGGCAGACCCAGACTTTTCTGAGCTCAGTCATGTAACAATCAAAGGCTTGATGGGGATGGCTACCTTCACCGAAAATGAAGAACAGATCAGAAGAGAATTTCAGGGTTTAAAAAATCACTTCGAAGAACTCAAAACCAATCCCCTTCCTGACTTCATGAAAATGGAAATTTTATCCATGGGCATGAGTGGAGACTATTTGATTGCGCAGGAAGAAGGAAGTACTATGGTCAGGATAGGTTCTGCAATTTTTGGAGCAAGAAATTATTAATCAAGAGCTAATGAACGGAAAACAATTGATCATGCTAGCCGGACTTTCCGGAGCTATAGCTGTAGGCTTAGGAGCATTTGGGGCACATGGATTGGAAGATACATTGGCGGCCACCGGAAGAGCCGACACTTTTGAAACGGCGGTGAAATATCACTTTTACCATACCTTGGCTATTGCCTTAATCGGTATTATCAAATTGACCAAACCCAATTGGAAAAGCTTGGTATTTGCTTCCTGGAGTATGGTTTTCGGAATAATCGTCTTTTCAGGATCTCTTTATATTCTTTCCCTGTCTGGTGTAACTTGGTGGGGGGCCATTACTCCATTAGGTGGAGTAGGTTTTATCATGGGTTGGCTTGGATTATTTTACTCAGCACTTCGCAATGACCAAATTCTTGCAGATTAGAATTATTACTATTTTTCTTTTTTTGATCGTCTTTCAGCAGGCTCAGGCCCAGTTGACAAGAGATCAGTATATCAAATTGGAAAATGCCTTAGGAGAAGGGAGCTTTTTTTCAGGACATTTGACAGGTTTTATGCTTTATGATCTGGATTCCCAGCGGGTTTTATATGAGAAAAACTCTCAAATGAGATTTACTCCTGCATCAGTCACAAAGCTATTTACCTTGTTTTCTAGTATCTTAATTTTGAATGATAGCACCCAAACCCTAAGATATGTCCAATCAGGGGACACCTTAAAGATTTGGGGAGCTGGAGATCCTTCTTGGAAATATAAAAAATTGCCCCAACCCAAATTTCAGGATTTTTTCAAGCCTTATTCCGTGATTCAATTTTCAGACACCAACCTTAAGTCCACACCTTTTGGAGCAGGATGGCAATGGGATGATTACTTATATTATTATGCAGCTGAACGATCTTCTCTCCCCATCTATGGGAATGTAATGCACGTATTTGCAGGAAGAGTCAACCCTAAAGTCTTTCCAACAAAATTTCAGTCATCGATCCGTACCAATGAAAAGGAAACAAAGGACATGGAAAGAGACTTCCATTCCAATACTTTTTACTATAACCCCGATTCTTACAGAGGAAGAGAGGACTTTCTACCATTTATTACTTCCCCACAGCTTTTGACAGAGTTCGCGAAAAATGAGACGGGGAAGAATTGGATTTACAAGGCAGAAAAGTTGCCTGAAAACCATAAACTTTGGAGAGGAGCACCTTTATTCCCGATTTTAAAAGAAATGATGCTGGAATCGGACAATTTTTTAGCAGAGCAATTATTATTGATGATTTCAGATCGGCTTTTTGGTGAATTAAATTCTGAAAGGGCGATAGAATACATTATCAAAACCTATTTATCGGATTTACCGGATCAACCTATTTGGGTGGATGGCAGTGGCTTGAGCAGATATAATTTATTTACTCCCAGAACGATGGTGGGGCTCTTTGAAAAATTGTATCGGGTAGTACCTGATCAAATGCTATTTGAACTTCTTCCGACCGGCGGTAAATCCGGTACGATCAAAAATAACTATCAGGCAGCCCAAGCTTATATTTTTGCAAAGACTGGTACTATAAGTAATAATCACAGCTTGGTTGGACTAATTAAAACTAAGTCGGGAAAGCTCTATTGCTTTGCTTTCATGAATTCCAACTATCCCTGGAAAGCTTCTGAGATAAGAAGAGAAATGGAAAAGGTACTGGTCATGACCAGGGATATATTGTAATTGAATTAAATTCACAAAAATCTTCATTGGATGAACAAACGCACTTTTCTCAAATCACTCGGTGTCTTGGCCGGAGCCAGTCCTTTCTTCGGATTCAATTCCATTTCTTCTGAAAGTAACCCAAGTACTTTACTCCCAAAATCCCTCCAAAAAGGAGATGTGGTCGGGTTAATAAGTCCCTCAGCTGCTACTGCCGACAGGATGCAATTCACCTTCGCCAAAGAAGCATTGGAAGCCCTTGGTTTCCAAGTTAAGCTCGGAGAAAATCTAAAAAACAGAAGAGGTCATTTGGCTGGCACAGATCAGGAAAGAGCATCTGATTTAAACCAAATGTTTGCAGACCCGACTGTCATGGCAATTATTTGTATCCGAGGCGGCTCAGGAGCAGCTCGGATTTTACCATTGATCGATTATAAACTGATCAAAAATAATCCAAAGCCCTTGATGGGCTATTCGGATATTACCGCTCTTCATTGTGCCATTCATTCCCAAACAGGCCTTATTTCATTTCATGGACCCAATGGTACCGGCAGTTGGAACAGTTTCAATGTTCAAGCCTTCAATCAACTGTTTTTTGAGAAAAAACTGGTTCAATATAAAAATGAACAAGTTAAAGGAGATGATTTGGTCATTAAAAACAACAGAATTCAAGTGCTCAAAGCAGGAACAGCAGAAGGGAAAATTTTGGGTGGCAACTTGACCGTATTGACAGCTTTGAGTGGCACTCCTTACTATCCAGATTTCAAAGATGCCATTCTATACACAGAAGATATTGGAGAAGATCCTTATAAAGTGGATAGAATGATGAGTACACTGAGGCTCAATGGAACATTAGACCAGATTAAAGGGTTTATTTTTGGTCAGTGCAGTGACTGTGAGCCGGGAGGTGGATATGGTTCATTATCCGTAGATCAGGTTTTGGATGATTATATTTTACCTCTTAATATTCCAGCTTATTCAGGTGCAATGATTGGCCATATTTCTAAACAATTCATCATTCCTAATGGAGCTGAAGTCAGAATGGATTCGACAAAAGGCTCAATAGAGTTGCTGAAACCAGTATTTCAATCCTAATGAAATCGAGCACGACGCAAGCGACCCACACTTGTATGTCATAATGTATCAGGGAAAAGGTACGACCTGCTTGCTGCAGGCAGGGATTCCATCCCAATTTTCGGGACAGGTACTGGCCTCTGAAAAACAAATTATAAACAGATGAAATGCCCATGAGGAAAAATCTCACACAAGGGGATGATTATTTTGGGCATTCCATCTGACCTCTAAAAATCAAAATATAAACAGATGAAATCGAGCACGACCCAAAGTGACACACAGAGAAACGCCCCAATGTATCGGGGAATCAATGCGAAGATTCCATCCCGATTTTCGGGACAGGTACTGACCTTTGAAAAACAAATTATAAACAGATGAAAATGTATAGTTTATTTATTTTTATATCAGTTCTTTTAGCTTGCAACACAGCGAGCATAGAGCTACCCCAAAATTTTACCACCGTGAAAGATCAACCTTTAACCTACCTTGCATTAGGAGATAGTTATACGATTGGAGAGGGAGTACCTGAAAAGGATCGATACCCCAACATTCTGGTTGAAAAATTAAATACTCAGACCGAACTCAAGTGGGGCAAACCTAAGATCATTGCCAAAACCGGATGGACTGTTGACGAATTGGATAAAGGAATCAATGAAGCTGCTCCAACAGGCACTCCCTATGATTTAGTCACCTTATTAATCGGAGTAAATAATCAATACCGAGGACGATCCGTAGACGATTATCGGGTTGACTTTGAATTAATGCCTTT
>TARA_R100000365_G_scaffold3672_2_pt1 | contig 16826 bp, 12 predicted proteins | sample TARA_R100000365 | Tara Oceans TARA_R100000365 (sample SAMEA2620668) | marine metagenome | biome: marine biome (ENVO:00000447); feature: mesopelagic zone (ENVO:00000213); material: "saline water (ENVO:00002010), including plankton (ENVO:xxxxxxxx)" | depth 1000 m | reverse complement strand
AAAAAACAGATCATGGGTTGCACGACTCCCAATGAAGCTTTTTGCTGCATTTCAAGCACCATTTTTCCCAAAAAATCAGGCTCTACAAGCGTGTCATTATTGAGTAATAATAAATGGGAAAAACCCATTTCCAAAGCCTTTCTGATTCCAACATTGTTGCCTCCTGAAAAGCCTAGGTTTTCCTCATTTTCAATTAATAAAATATCTGGAAATTCATTTTTCAGGACTACTCCTTCAGGCTTTTGGGAATCATTGTCTACCAGAATAATTTTAAAATCCGGGAAGTCTAATTTCAGTAATGAATCCAGACAATTCCGGGTAAAATCTAACCCATTCCAATTGACTAGGATAATAGCAACCGATGGATCAGGAGTAAAAACCATGAACGAGATTTTTTTCGTGGCGATATAGCAAAACCAGACAAATCAAAAACACGATGATTTCGGTGGAAATAATCCCGAAACATAAACCTATTCCTCCAAAGTAATAGGTTAATATAGCGGATACAATAATCATATACACGCACATCATCCAACTGGCCTTGAAGAGTAATTCTTTCAAGTCTGCAACCAAAAGGAGCGTTACATTTCCCACATTTAAGCAGGCTAAAAAGGGGACCGCCGCTAATATTTTCAGATACATAACTGACTCTTGCAAATCACTTCGTGACAGAACCTGAATGATCCAAGGCGCAGCAAAATGGGTTCCTGCGGATATAAATATTCCAGCCAGTAAAACTCGGAGATATACGTTTTTGAGAAACTTGTAAAATCGAACAGGGTCGGCTTGATATAGTTTGGAGGCATTGGGAAAAATAGCCTGAATAATCAAGGCAGGGAATAAACGCAGAACCATTACAACACGCTCGGCCAAACTATACATTCCCAAGGTTTCTGCCACAGAGAAAAAGCTCAAAATGATTAGCCCACCATTTGTTGAAATAAAACTTGTTGCGCTACTTAAAAAAAGCAGAAAATTCTGAATATAACTTTTTAAAATTTCAGACCATTCTGGTTTAATAATTTTAATTCCAAAAACTCTATTTATATAAAAAATTAAAAGGATGTTGATAATCAATCCAAAAAGGCCTAACATAAAATTGACCCAATGGCTCTGCTCTGGTCTGTGGATAAACAAAACGATTCCCATTAAAAATAGGAGCTTTGAAAATATGTTGGCGATAGAGACCAACTTCATCTTTTCCATTCCCTGAAAAAACCAAAGGGGCAGGGTGGCTTCGGAAAATAATAGCAATGATGAGAAAACCAGAATGAGTTGATATTCCTGAAAAAGGTTGAACCCAAATGCTCCTACCAATATCAGAATTGTAGCAATGGCTGCCAAAATGATTTTGCCTGAAAAAACGTTGGAAACCAGATGTGATAAAGCTTCCTTATCCTGTTGACTGACTGCCACTTCTCTCGGAGCACTTAAGTTAAAACCATATACTACCAAAACATTCATTATCACAATTACAGAAAGCGCCAAATTAACCAGTCCAAATTGGTCTACCCCTATGCTTTGAATCAACAAGGGCATGGAAATAATAGAAATTAGCACATTGGAAGACTGAATAATGCCCAAAAAGAGAAAGTTCTGAATGGACTTATTGCGAATAAAATTGCTGAGCGGAAGTAATGTGAGTTTTTCAAACATGGCAGCTTTATTTTAGCTTTCCTGCACATGTTTTTGGTACAGTCTGTTGAAATACAAGCCAAAAAGCACCAGCAAACCTATAATAACTGCACCCAAAACAATCCCTTTCACCAAGCGGATTTCAGTTCTTTTTAATGGATATCTTGGAGAGTCGATAATCTGTATCAGCGGGGAATTGTTTCTGTGATTAACCCGGGCTATTTCCAGATTTTTCACTATCTCTTGATAAACAGCCCCCGAGGCCTGTACATCAATCTGTCTTTTGCGGCTTTCAATGGTAGCTGTGGAAAGTAAAGGGTTGGCATTGGGAACTCTATCCTGCGCACTGGCATATGCCCCTATACTCTCATCCAAAATCGCCCGAACAGAGTCAGCCTGAGATTGGAGAATAGCCAAATTTTCCCCTGTTTTTTTTGTCTTGGTTTCGTAATAGAAAGTATTGACTTTATTGACCAAGGTCTCATTGAAAACCTTAGCAAAAGCCTCATCCTTGGAAGAAATACTAACCTGTATGATGCTCAGCTTTCGATCAGGCTTGGTAACAGCCAGCTGCTTTTCTCTGATCAGTTTAGCAACTTCTTTTACCACGGAGTCCTGTGCCACGCTAAACTCCTCTCTTGGGATAGAAAAGTCCATAGACGGAATATCTACTTTTGAAGACCATTTTTCATCTAGCTCTTCAAAAGTAACAAAGCGATCAATCAATAGCTCTTCCTCAGAAAATGGGCTTAGCAAGGTTTCTCCCAGCATCCTATCGGACTTGTACAACTCCATGATATTGTCCCCTTGGAATAGACCGCTAGTACTTCCCAAAGAACCTAAATTAACACCTACGAGAGAAGCGAGTCCGGACATTTGACTCAAGCTGCCTGTATCTCCTTCTTCCAATACAAAGGAGGTTTCAGCATGAAATACGGGTTTCTTGAAAATTGAAACCAAAGCACCTAAGACCATACCTATTAGTCCGGCAAGCAATAATGTCTTCCATTGGGATAAAAAATACCGAAACCAATCTCTCAGGTTCTGAATGACTTCTTTCAAAGTGAACTGGTTATCAGAAAAATGCTTGTTTTCAGCCATAATTAATTCCAGTTGATTTGGGAAAGTACAAGAGCCAAAGTAGCCAAACCGGTAGTGACTCCAACTACATCACCCAATCGTAAAGGTATTTTTGGTCCCTTGGTTGGAACAATCACTTCTGCTCCTGGCTCCACAGGTGGATAACTCCTAATTCCCAAAAATCCTTTGGTTCTTTTCACGGCACCATTCGCATAGACCACATAGGTTTGTTTTCTATTGGCTCTCCTTTCAAATCCCCCAGCTCCGTTGATATAATGTTTCAAGCTTCTTCCGTTTTCATGTCGCAGTGTTGTAGGGTAAACTACATCTCCACGCATTCTCACTGTTTGCAGAAGTTTCGGAACAGATAGTACATCCCCTTCCTCCAAAATCAAATCATCTTCGGATCCCGGATTTTTTAAGATGGTTTCCAAGTCTATCGCTACAGCTTCAGTTTCTCTTATTTTCACATTAAAACCGGGAGTTTCAGCTGCAATTTGATCTAAGGACTCTCGCTTCGTATTGGCAACTGTTGATTGGGCAGCACTATCCCCTTTTGGAAGATTGGAAAAAAGCCTTTGAACCAACTCTTCTTGTGCTTCTGAATTGTTCGGGTCGCGCATGAGTTGCATGCGAAGTTCTTCCAAATTTCTTTGTCTTCGAATTTGCTCCGACTCGGTATTGAAAAACTCTGTTCTTCTGATCAGTGTTGCTCCCTTGGAATAGGCGAATTGATTGAGTCCACCTGCTCTTCGAACTAAATCAGAAATCCGCTCTCCGGAACTCTGAATCGCGAAAATACCGGGAGAATTAACCTGACCCTCTACAGCCACTAACCTTTGCATGGTAAAACTAGCCTTCTTACGAACAATGACTTGGTCATAGGGGATCAGCGTTTGGGAATCAGCTCTATAGGATAAATCTGGATTGACCTGAACAGGTATGATATCTGATAAAGTTCCTAAATCAGTATCCTCTAATCTCCTTGCAATTTCGATATCATTAGGATTGGCGGACTCCTGAAAACCTCCTGCCAAAATCAATAATTCCTCCACGGTCATATCAGAAGAGAATGGATAAACTCCAGGTCTTTTTACCTCACCCAAAACTTGAACATACTGCTCATTTCTAATATCGTAAATACTGGATATACGGACTACATCCTCTCTTTTTAAAGGAATATCAGCGATAGAGCCCGCCAAAACAGCTTTTAGATTCACCTGAATCATTTCAGTACTGAGATCAGGCTTGGTTCTTAAAATGCTAGCTTGCTCGGTGTAGGCATCGCCTCTCAGTCCCTCCGCATTTTTGATCAGTTGGGTTAAGGTCAGCCCATCAGACAGCGCAAAAGTACCTTCCCTAAACACCGCACCTTTGATTTGCACGCGATTAGAATACCTGTCCAGGATTTTTCCTACAGTAATCTCATCTCCCCCTTTGAGAATAAACATCCCAAATTGGTTCTTGTAAACATCTGATACGGAGCGCTGATTTTCTGTAATTCTGGATATTGCTACTCTGTCTTCAAATGCCAAATCAGTGAATCCACCAGCATAGTTTAAGAGGTCTTGGAATGTGTCACCTTTTTTAATTTCAAAGGTCAGCGGTCTTTTTACCTCTCCTTTGATGCTTACTCTGGAAATAAAGGGAGTAACCAAAATCACATCCTGATCGCGTAGCTGCAAGTCTAAATTGGCGGTACCATTAATCAATAAGTCATAAACATCGACCATCGCAATCTGCTTATTGTTTCTGACCACTTTAATTTGGCGCATGGTGCCATTATCATTGGGACCTCCAGCTGCATAAAGCGCATTGAATACAGTTGAAAAAGCACTGAGCGTGAAAGTTCCCGGCAACCTAACTTCTCCTAAAATGTGAACTTTGATAGTCTTTACATTTCCCAAGGTCACCTGTAAAAAGGTTTTTGGGTTCGGACCATTCAAGCTGGGGTAAAATCTACCCACTCTGTTTCTAATAATTCCAGAGGCTTCTTCAATGGATTTTCCTGATACTGAAATTGGGCCAATATTTTCCAGAATTACAAATCCATCAGGATTGACTGTGGCTTCATAATATTGCTCTGACTGTCCATAAATATCTACAAAAATGACATCTCCGGGACCGAGCACATAATTCTGAGGGGTGGCTTGGTTCAGGCTTGGCTCAAAGCTTAGCCTCCTGTTTTTCTGATAAAAAAGATTGCTGCCGAACAACTGACTATTTCCTGATTCTACTTCAGGCTGTACTTCATAAATGCCTTGAGTAATTTCATTCAGATCAATTTGTCTTCTAGGCTCCCTTTTGCTGGCATTTGTACTCCGACTGGCAGTTGCGCTCAGATCTAAGTCCTCAAGTCTTTTTCGTAGTTTTTCGATTTCGGCTCCAGACATTCCCCGCATTTGAGCCATTTGAAGAAATTGAGTCGTACTGAGTCCAGCCTCATTGGCTCTTTTGACAAGCTCTTGTAATTGTTCATCACTAAGTTCATCAACCTTGATACTTGAAATATCCGTGTTTTGCTGAGCAATAAGCGGCTCAGGGTTACTGAGAAGAATGCCTGCCAAAAGGCAGAAAAAGTACCAGAATCTTTTTAATTGAATCATGCGAAAATGCTGTCCCGGGTGAATTTCAAACAAATATGCAATTTAAAAATCCGTGAATTTCTGTTTTTAACCAAAAATAGTTCCAAAAAGCTACCAAAAACAAAGAGATAAGAAGTCTTATTCGGTGCAGTTTTTACAAATCTCAATTTGAGTTCGGTCATTTAGCAACTGTTTTCTAAAAGATTGGTAGTTAGCTGATTTCCAGATTTCCTTGATCGCCTGAGATTGAAAATCGCCCATCACATGGGTCGCGTCTTTATCAAAGCAACAAGGAACTACCTTTCCATCCCAAGTTACTACCGCTCCCTGCCACATTCTCCAGCATTTGTTTTCCACTTTCTTTTTCAATTTCCAGCGACCGTTCCCTGCAGGGATATACCTGGAGTAGCCCAAATCAGATGGAATCAATTCGGAGCCATTTTCAAAATCATAGATTTGTGTGCTTTTTAGCTGGAGCTCATCGACTTCCAGAGCTTTCGCCCACTTTTTTAATTCAGGAATCTGATGTTCATTTTGTCCGGTCACCAAAAACTGAAGTACAATTCGTGGAAAAAGCTTCCCTTGCCTTTTTCTCTCAGAGATTAAATTGTCTAATCCTTCCTGTACTTTTTTTAAGTTTCCTCCAATTCTGTATTGTTGATAGACTTCCTGAGTGATTCCATCCATGGAGACTATCAGTTGCTTCAGGCCACTGGCTAAAATCTGCTTTACTCTTTCCTTATCCAGATAATGCGCATTAGTGGAAGTGGAGGTGAAAACTCCCTCTTTATTTGCAAAACTGACCATTTCTAAAAAGCGTGGATTTAGAAATGGCTCTCCCTGAAAGTAGAGATGTAGCCAGGTCAAATGTTTTTTGGATTGTAGAATTACTTTTTCAAAAAGCCCATTTTCGAGCATTCCTGTAGGTCGGCTGAAAGACCTTAAGCCCGAAGGACATTCCGGGCAACGTAAGTTACAGCTAGTAGTAGGTTCAATACTTAATGTAGTCGGCTGACCCCAGATAATGGGTTTTTTCAGGATTCGGCTCAGTTGAAAAGAAAGGCCCAACATAGCAATATTGCTCACCTTTCTGAAGGAAAGCTGTTTGGAAAATGCAAAAGCGGTTAGGAGCTGATTTTTCACTTCAGAAAGAAAAGCAATCCTTAAGGAAAGGCCAAGTATGCATACTCAAAAGGGAAGGAATTCGTTTCCATTCATTATCATTGCAAGGATATTTTCGAATCAAAAGTGAATCACATGAAGGCTTCAAGGTTAATTCTTATTAGCAGTTTAATTCTATTGATATTTTCCTGCGGCAAAAAAGAAGAAACATGTCAGCTTGATGAAGATATTCTAGATCAAGAGCTGGAGCTTACTATTACCCGGCTGGAGCAGGAATTTTTTTCAGCAAAAACCCAAGAGGATTTCTCCTTCTTGTTGGAAAAACATCCAGAGTTTACCCAAATTTATTTACAGGCGGACTTATATCCCTCTTTGGATACATTGGCTTCCGAACTTTTAGCTATACATCAGGACTCAGCCATGCAGGTGCTGAATGACTCCGTGCAACAGGTTTTCACAGATTTTTCTGATGTGGAAAAGCAGCTGGAAAATGCATTTAAATACATCAAACACTACTTCCCAGAATTTAAAATACCCAAGGTTTACACATTTGTTTCGGGCTTTAACTCAGACTTGGTGGTGACTGAGGACATCATTGTCATTGGTTTGGATTATTACCTTCCTCCCAGCCACACATTTCAGCCAGAACTTGCACGCTATATGGCAGAACGATATGACAGGCCTTATATCGTACCGATGATTGTCACAGCAATTTCCTCCAGATTTAATCAAACAAACCCTCAGGATAAGACGCTTTTGGCAGAGATGATTTATTATGGAAAAGCTTACCATTTTACTAAAGCAATTTTGCCATGCACTTCTGACCAGTTTATCATTGGGTATACTCCTGAGCAGATTTCTGAGTCCTTTGCCAATGAGGAATTTATCTGGGCTCACTTTGTGGAAAATGAGCTGCTTTATGAAACCAACCCATTTGAAATCAGAAAATATATGGGAGAGGCTCCATTCACAGATGCCATCAGCACCAAAGCTCCGGGAAGATTAGGAAGATGGTTGGGATGGAATATTGTGGACGATTATGTATTCAACCAGGACGTGAGCCTATACCAATTGATGGGTAATCCGGATGCGGAGCAAATTTTCAGGCAGTCAGGATATAGACCTCGTCCCCCTGCTTAGGAGGGTTTTTTCCTGGATCTAATAGATGAGCAAGCCTCTCTACAGCATGCTCTTTGGTGAAATAGTTTTCTGCCAGAAGACGGCTATTTTCCTGGTAACTTTTCAGGGTTTGGGGGTGTTGTTCGAGTATTTCCAGTTGCTCAAAACATCTAGCCATTTTCCCTGGCAAGCAAGAAATCCCGAGCTGATGCTTTTTGACCAATTGATATACCCAGCCTTTGTGATTGACAATTATACCCTTGCCAGCTCCTAAGGCATCAAAGAACTTATTGGGACTATTTGTCTTTAATACAGGTAAGTGAGCAAATGAAATCCAGGCCAAGTCGGCTATTCCCAATAATTCGTTGACTTGTTCTTTTGAACCAAAGGGAAAGAAATGGACTTGTTTTAAACTCAATTTTTCAACGCTCTTTTCCAACGTTTGCTTTTCGCTACCATCTCCCATGATTAAAAATTGCCAGGTCTTACCCTGTTGCTGAGCGATTTTAGCCAAATCCACCAATTCGTCAACCGCATTAACTTTTCCCAAGGCTCCCGCATAGGCTATAGTCAAAGATGGATTTAATCCATGCTTCTGAAGTAGGTCTTGGTTTTTCTCCTGAGGAAAAAATTGCTTTAAGTCTGCGAAATTTGGTATGATCTGAACGTCAAACTGTGGATTGATTTGTCTGATGTAGGCAGCGATTCCGGGTGAAAGGGCTACTATTTTTAATGCATTTCGATAAATTTTGGCTTCAAGCCGAAAAAGGTACTTTTTAAGTAATCTATTTTGGATAGCCCCAACCTGAACAGGTGCTTCCGGCCAGAGATCACGAACTTCAAAAATATAGGGGATTGCTAATTTCTTCTTTGCCCAAAGCCCAATCCAACCCGTGGTCAAAGGAGTGGAAGTAATATAAAGTAAGTCTGGACGATTTAGCTTTGGAATTAGCTTTTTACATTGCTTTACAAAAATCCAGAATGCCTTGATCCTCTGAAAAAAGCCAAACTTTTGATCATAGGAAACCGGTAAATAATGGACCTTGATTCCTTCTATCCATTTTTGATCATAGTGCTGCTGATTCCCACCAGTAATAAGTTCAACTTCAAATCCTTTTTCTACCAAGCCCTTTGCCAAATGAAATGACCTAACTGCACCACCTTCTTCGGGCGTTCTGAAATACTGGTGGATGTAAAGGATTTTCATAGCTTTTGAATTTTCAGCCATTCAGCTAGTAAAAATAAGTTGTACAAAGTCAAAAAATGACTTTTGACATGGTTCTCTGGCTTTTCCAAAAGTTCATTGGTAACCTTTGGAAGTATATCCTGATAATCTTTTTTAAAAGTCGCTAGTTCCTGAAAGATCCTTTCCCGGAATTCTCCCTTCTCTGAAAACCATTCCAATAAAGGTAATCCAAATCCGGTTTTTTTACGATTGCCCACCCAACTTAATCCTCGATCCTTGAGAATTTGCCTCAACCATTTTTTCCCCAATAAAAGCTCATCAGATTTAATTTCTTTCCAAAATTGAATAACCCCTTCATCCAAGTAAGGCGACCTTCCCTCGATTCCATGCGCCATTAAGGCACTATCCTGAATTTTTAAGACATCCTGAACCAGATAAACTCTTCGATCGAAATCCAACATTTGCTTGTAAGATGATAATCGCTCATCAAAAATTCTTTCATGATCTGAAAAGAGGTCTTCTTGAAGACTTTCCAGTGCGGAAAAATTCATGAACGTTCTCTTAGGGTTTTCCTCTATACCTGTCAGAAACTTTTCCCAATTTCGGTTCAAAGGTAGTTTGAGAAGAAGTGGCTTTAGACGCAGGAGCCAATCCTTTCTTCTCCAATAGAAATCAAAAGCCTGATGCCGCTGATATCCTCCCCAGAGTTCGTCCGCACCTGCTCCGGACGCCAGTACTTTGACGTGTTTTTTAGCCTCCTTACCAATTAGCCAAGTTAAAAAGCTGGCCGAATCCCCAATAGGTAAATCCAAAGTCCTGAGATATTCCTCCCAGTTTTCCCAAAATATGGTTTGATCTACCTGGATCAAATGATTTTCCGAAGGAAGAGTTTTTCCAAGTTTTTTGACCGCCTCAGCATCTCCATATTTGTTAGAATACGCAGCTTCATGAGCGATGGTGAAAGTATGCAAAGGAACTCCTGTTTCCTGATACCAAAGCGAATAAAGCGAGGTGCTATCTATTCCTCCACTGAGTAGCATCCCCACAGGCACATCAGCATGAAATTGCTTTAAAACGGCGTCTAATAGCAGTTCTTGAAGACGATTTTTCGAGACTTCTTGTTGTGCTGATGGAAGAGAGGGAATATTATCCCAGCGAAAAGCGGAATGCTGTCGAATTAAACTGAATCTGGAGGGTTTCCATTCTTTGACACCCTTGAAAAATGTCTTTCCCTGAAGGGGAGTTCTCATGTAATAATAATATTCCAACTGACTTTTATCCAGCTTGCTCTTCGCGAGTTTGCCTACTCCTCTGCTTTCTGAGGAAATGATTAAGCGATCTTGATTTTGATGATAATAGAGCGGTTTTTCACCATTTTTATCTCTTGCCACCAAGACTGTTTGGTTGCTTAAATCCACAAAAATCAAGGCAAACATGCCCTGTAATTTTTCAAGACCTTTTGCACCAAAAATTCTCAGCCAATGAGTCAAAACTTCAGTGTCTGAATGGGTAACAAACTCTACTCCCATTTTTTGAAGTAAATTTCTCAGATCCTGATAGTTGTAGATTTCTCCATTCCAGATAAGCATCGACCTCCCATCTGGTGCCCAAAAAGGTTGATCAGCATCAGGTCCGGGATGTAAAATTTTGAGTCGATTAACACCAAGCCAAAGCCCCGGCCAAGGGCTAAAAGAGGCTTCCTGATCGGGACCTCTGTGCCTACTTTCGTTTAGAAGTCCCTGAATCGATTCTTCTTTGGCTCCTTTACCCCAAATCAGATGAATGCCACACATTTATTTTTTCTTTGGTTCGGCGGTTAATTTTCCTTGGTTTTTTTCAAAATACCTGCAAAAATGAGTGATGCTACACTCTTCGCATTTGGGTCTTCTGGCCAAACAGGTATATCTGCCATGTAGAATCAACCAATGATGAGCCTTGTGAACATGTTCTTTCGGAATATGGCGGATCAAATGTTTTTCTACCTCTAGAGGTGTTTTTGCAGTTTGAGGAACCAGGCCGAGTCTTCTTGATACGCGAAACACGTGCGTATCTACGGCCATGTTGGGTTGATTCCAAACTACTGAGGTAATCACATTTGCGGTTTTCCTTCCCACTCCTGGAAGCTTGGTGAGTTCTGCTACAGTTTCAGGCACTTTTCCGCCAAATTCTTCCATTAGCATTTTACCCAAACCCAACAGGTGCTTGGTTTTATTATTGGGATAAGAAACGGATTTGATATAAGGGAAAAGCTCATCAAAATGGGATGCAGCCAAATGAGCGGGAGTAGGAAAATCCCGAAATAAGGCCGGAGTGACCATATTGATACGCTTGTCAGTACATTGAGCGGATAGTACTACTGCCACCAAAAGCTGAAATGGATCCTCGTATTGAAGCTCCGTTTCTGCTACGGGCATGTTTTCCGAAAAGTAATTGATAAAGGCTTCGTATCGCTCTTTTTTTAGCATGGAAATCTAAACTTGTATGGAGGGCTTAAGATAGGTAATATTGGAAGAACTTCTCCAGCGCAACTGGATTGGAAAACTAAATTACATTTTCCTTTTAATATTCTTCAAAGGCATGAAAAGTCTACTTATCCCGGCCCTATTTTGTTTATTTATCAATATGGAAATTTCTGCCCAAAGCCGCCCTAGAGAATTAGGCATTCAGTTTGGATTGCTCCCAACTGGACCCTTGAATGCAATTACGGATGTAAAAGGAGTGAAAGTAGGGCATCTTACTAAAATAGAAGGAACGTCTATTCGAACCGGAATTACGGCAATACTAGCTCACGATGGAAATCTCTTTCAGGAAAAGGTGCCCGCAGCGATTTTTGTTGGAAATGGATTCGGAAAGCTAGCAGGAGTGACTCAAGTGCAGGAACTGGGAAACCTAGAAAGCCCAATAATTTTAACCAATACACTCAGCGTGGCTGCTGGTATTGAAGGAGTGGTGCGCTATTCTTTAGGTCAGCCGGGAAATGAAAATGTTCAATCTGTCAATGCAGTGGTAGGTGAAACCAATGACGGTTTTCTGAATGATATCCGGGGAATGCATATCAGTCACGATGAGGTAATACAAACAATTCAGGCTGCAAAAGTAGGGCAAGTTGCGGAAGGAAATGTTGGAGCCGGAACTGGAACGGTTTGCTTTGGCTGGAAAGGAGGAATCGGAACATCTTCCAGAAAATTACCAGAAAGCTTGGGTGGATACACGGTCGGAGTATTGGTTCAAACAAACTTTGGAGGAAACCTACAAATAGCAGGAGTTCCGGTAGGCGAAAAATTGGGAAAATACCCATTTAAAGATGCCTTGGAAAAAGCAGATGGAAGCTGCATGATTGTAGTGGCAACGGATGCACCCGTCTTAGAAAGAAATTTGGAAAGAATGGCTCAGCGTGCCATGATGGGTCTAGCAAAAACAGGAGGAATTGCTTCTAATGGCTCCGGGGATTATGTGATTGCCTTTTCCACAAATGAAGGTCTTAGAATCCCTTATAACTCTGAAAAAAAACTGAAGACAGAATTTTTAGCAAATGAGGAAATGAGTCCACTTTTTATGGCCGTAATTGAGGCTACAGAAGAAGCAATAATCAATTCACTTTTTGCTGCAGAAACGATGATGGGCAAGGATGGCAGAACTGTGGAAGCCTTGCCAAAGGAAAAAGTTTTGGAGATTATTAACTCTAATTGAAAAAAGGGTTGGCTTAAAGATGACTTTTTTTGATTAGAATTTTCATCAAAGGAATTTCTACGCCAGAGCTCAATTTACCTTTCAACTACAAATTTCTAAAATTATTTCGGCTCTCATTTTTTTATCAGATAATTTTATCGAGATTAGTTGAGATAACTGATTTTGAGAGTGATAAGTCAACATTTGAAGTTTATTTTTCGGGATTTCTATCAATTTTTCCCAGAAGATAGGCTGATGAATAATTCAAAACCCAAATAACTCCGATGAAAGATTTTAATACGCATTATCATCATCTTTTTCACAAGCTTTTTGGAGGGATGAGCGATGAAATGCTGGATCAAATTTTTAAAATAGGTACTAAAAAAGAACTCAATACCGGTGAATATCTTTTCCATCAGGGGGCTAAAGAAAACATCCTATATATAGTACTTTCTGGTAGGCTGAGAGCGATTAAAGAAGATATCAGTGGAACCTTAATTTTGGGAGATATTGGAGAAGGAGAGCCGGTTGGAGAGTTTGCCTTATTTACCGGTGAGCCTAGAATGGCCTCAGTATTAGCGATTAGAAAATCAGTGGTTTTGGAATTTAATCAGGAAGAATACCTGACTTTGGTAGCCAAAAACCCATCCTTAGCGAATTCCTTGACAGGCTTTGTAATCAACAGACTTAGAAGAAACACCTTTCAGAAAAACCAGTCAACCCCTCCAAAAAATATAGCCCTAATCAACTTACAAGCTGATCATGATTTAAGTCCTTGGACAGCAGATATGGAAACCTTTTTTAGGGAAAATCAAATTCCGGTTCAGGTGTTTGATTATGATTCTCAGGCAGAGCATGCTGATCAGACATTCTTCGATTCACTGGAGCAGTATGAGGGAATCAACATTTTGTTCTGTAGTGAAACTCACCCTGAATGGTCTCACCAATGCATGGTCTATGCGGACTTGGTAATTTTGGCCACTGATTTCAAGGCAGATCCTCAAATCTATCCTATAGAAAAGGAGCTAGAACTCTATTCACAAAGTATCCTCAATAAAAAGATATATCTATTGATGTTGCATCCTCAAGATGCACCAATGCCAGAATCTACTTCCAATTGGCTAGAAAATAGGGATATCAATCTGCATATCCATGTGAGTCAAGGGAATGGAAGAGATATCCGCAGGTTCTGTAGAATTATTACCAATACCGCTGTAGGCTTGGTCTTGGGCGGAGGAGGAGCCAAGGGATATGCCCACCTTGGGGTAGTTAAGGCATTGCAGGAAAGAGGGATAGAAATAGACTTCCTGGGTGGTACTAGTGCAGGCGCGATATACGGTATTACCATGAGCTATGCTGATTTTGATTTTGATAAAATTGAAGAAATCACTCAGGTGGCTGTAAAATCCAAACTGACTTCCAATGATATGGCTTTGCCTATGATTTCCTTTTTAAGTGGAAAAAAAATCCAGCGCTTCGCAAAAACTCTTTTCAAAAATTATGATATGGAGGACATATGGATTAATTCCTACTGTGTGTCTACCAATTTTTCCAGAGCTACAACCAAGATCCACGAAAGAGGACTACTCTGGAAGCAAATCATGGCCAGTATCGCGATTCCAGGAGTTTTTCCTCCTGTGGTAATTGATCAATATTTACATGTGGACGGGGCGGTAATGGATAATTTGCCGATAGAGCCCATGTATAAATATCCGGTATCCAAAATTATTGCCGTTTCCTTGTCAGGCTTGCCAGACAGAAAAGTGGATTATGAGGATTCCCCGAATGGTTGGGCCGTTTTCATGGACAGGTTTAGAAAAAAGAAACGCTTTAAAATTCCCGGAATAGGTTCATTGATTATCAATTCACTTACGCTGAATTCCTTGCAAAAACAGGAAGTAACCAAGTCCAAAGTTTCCCATTATTTCGAATTGAATCTGAAAGGAATTGGCTTTATGGATGATAGAAAGTGGAAGCAAATTCTCCAAAAAGGATATGATCAGACCAATGAGTATTTGGAAAGTTTGCCGAAGGAAGAGCGGTTTTGGGATAAAAACAAAGAAGAGGAATTCGTATAAGGAAACTTTGAAATAAGAGAATAAATAAATCTCAAAATAAAATTCTAAATTCCCTGATGAAGCATTTCATCTGTATCATTGGAGTTTTAGGTCTTTTCTTTTCATGTAATACAAAGAAAGACATCTCTTTAGAAGAGTTGACGATTTCCCAAATCCATGAGGCCTATAAAAACGGAGACTATACAGCAGAGGATCTGGTCAGAGCCTACATCTATCGCATAGAGGAAAACGATTCTGCGATCAATTCCATTTCTGAGATCAATCCCGTGGCAATTGGAAGAGCAAGAGCCTTGGACGCAGAATTTGCAGCCACAGGAAATTTGCGCCCTTTGCATGGAATTCCAGTAATTGTCAAGGACAACATCAACACCATTGGTCTGCCAACTAGCGCTGGTGCCTTGGCCTTGAAGGACTTTTATCCTGAAACGGATGCTTTTATCATTCAAAAACTGGAAGAGGCGGGAGCTATCGTATTGGCTAAATCCAATATGGCAGAGTGGGCTTTTAGCCCTATGCATTCTGAAAGTTCCACTAAAGGCATCACTAGAAATCCCTACAATTTAGATCATGTACCTGCAGGATCAAGTGGTGGAACAGGTGCAGCAGTTGCTGCGAATTTTGGAACCTTGGGGATTGGTACAGATACAGGAAACTCCATCCGGGGTCCTTCTTCTCATAATGCTCTGGTAGGTTTTCGAACTAGCTTAGGGTTAATTAGCAGGGAAGGGATTGTCCCGCTTTATTTAAGAAATGATGTAGTGGGCCCCATGTGTCGCACAGTTGAAGACGCCACTCGCATGCTGGATATAATGGCTGGAAAAGATCCCAAAGACCCAATTACCAGTTTTTCAGAAGGGAAAATCCCTGATTCTTATATGGCCTTTTTGGATAAGAATGGCCTTCAAGGAGCTAGAATCGGCGTTTTTAGGACCTTAAGTGAAAATAATGTACATCCTGAAATTTCGGCCCTTTTCAATAAGGCATTGGAAAATATGGCTGACTTGGGAGCTGTGATTGTAGATTCGGTAGAGGTAGAAAATTTTCAAGAGCTAAGACAAAATCAGTGGTGCGCAGATTTTCGAAAAGATCTGGAAGCATTTTTAGCTGAATATGTCAAACGCGATACCTTGTCGAGCTTGGAGGATGTAGTAAGAATTGGCACCAAGTCTGATTTTGCAAAAACCAGACTAGAGATGTTTGTTACCAATTTTGGAAGAGGGCAAAACCCAGAGATCCCTTGCGGAGATGCTTTCACTGACCTCCGGAGGGTAGCTTTTCGGGAGGCAATTGAAAAAACCATGGATTCTTTGAATCTTGATGTATTGGTTTATCCAAGCTGGAATCAACCTGCTGCTACTATCGTTAATTTTCAGGAAGAATATAAGGGAGACAATTCTCAAATCATTGCCCCGCATACCGGGCAGCCTGCCTTTACTGTACCTATGGGCTTTGTGTCCGGGAACTTACCAGCTGGCATTCAGTTTTTGGGAAGGGTATTTGATGAAAAAACCTTGGTGAAGCTGACCTATGCTTATGAGCAAGGAACCAAACATAGAAAGGCGCCGAATTAAGTTCTATTCCTATCTTTGAGGCATGTTGAAGGAAATCGGCATTTTGATTCAAAAAGAAATCACCTTGGAATGGAGGCAAAAATATGCCCTCAACGGAATACTGTTGTATGTGATTTCAGCTGTTTTTATTACCTACTTAAGTGTAGGAGCTAAGATGGGCAACCTATCTGTACCTACTTGGAATGCATTGTACTGGATCATTATTCTTTTTTCTGCCGTTAATGCAGTTGCGAAAAGTTTTGTACAAGAGCATCAGGGAAGGCAATTATACTACTACATGATTGCATCGCCTGAAGCGATCATCCTTTCCAAAATTATTTATAACACCGGCCTAACACTGATCTTGGCCTTGCTGGGTTATGGAGTATTTTCAGTGATCTTGGGTAACCCTGTGCAGGATCAGGGCTTATTCTTATTGAATTTAGTGTTGGGAGCCATGGGCTTTTCCGCAAGTTTGACAATGGTCTCCGGTATAGCTTCCAAAGCCGGAAATAATGCCACTTTGATGGCAATTTTGAGTTTTCCTGTAATCATCCCCATATTGCTAATGGCTATCAGAATTTCCAAAAACGCCTTGGATGGATTGGATTGGTCTGTTAGCGTAGATAAGCTTTTGAGCCTTTTTGCAATCAATGCCATAGTGGCGGCAGCAGGCTATATTTTATTTCCTTATTTGTGGAAAAGCTAAGAAAATCAGAAGGCTAAAATGAGAAAGCTGAAAGAGCTCACCCCCCCGAGTTTAGGGCTTCCTTTCTTATTGAAATTGGCTTGATTTAAAAAA
>TARA_R100000365_G_scaffold3573_2_pt1 | contig 17127 bp, 10 predicted proteins | sample TARA_R100000365 | Tara Oceans TARA_R100000365 (sample SAMEA2620668) | marine metagenome | biome: marine biome (ENVO:00000447); feature: mesopelagic zone (ENVO:00000213); material: "saline water (ENVO:00002010), including plankton (ENVO:xxxxxxxx)" | depth 1000 m | reverse complement strand
CTTTCAGCAGACAATAAGCCGTATTTTTGTCAATACTGGTAAGAATGCGCATACCCATATTATTCAAAAAGTGAATTGGTTGTAGATTAAAAAAGAAAATAAACTCAGTGACTATCATCATTTAAAATTAAAAGCCATGGAAACTCCTGAAAGTAATTTCGCAAAACTAGGATTAACCTTACCTCCTGCCCCAAAGCCATTAGGGGTATACAAGCCTTGCCTGATTGACGGGAAACATCTCTATTTATCGGGACATGGGACGGTAAAGGCCGATGGTTCTCTGATAATCGGAAGAATAGGTCAAGACTTGGATATGGAAGCAGGGAAAAAAGCTGCTCAGCAAGTAGGGCTTGCCATGCTTGCCACCATCAAGGCAAATCTTGGTTCTTTAAATAGAGTCAAGAGAGTGATTAAGGTATTGGGAATGGTGAACTGTGTTTCCACATTTGAAAAGCACCCTTATATCATCAACGGATGCAGCGAATTATTTGCAAATGTTTGGGGTACCGATTACGGGGTAGGCGTCAGGTCAGCAGTAGGGATGGGAACCTTGCCGGATAATATCCCGGTAGAAATTGAAGCAATATTTGAACTGCATGAAGGCGCTTAAGGCTGAACCAAGGCTTTGTAGGATTCAAAGATATTCATAATGTCTTTGACGTAGTTGACAGCTAAATGCCCTTTGGCGAATCCACTTCTGACTATAGGGTCACGATAGTATTCCGGATCACTTTTCAATTCGAGAAAACCTGCAACTTCTTTCCAGCTTTGGGTATTTCCGCCATATTTCAAAGTAAGTCTCCAAGCATCTTCTACGTGACCGTGACCAATGTTGTATGATGCTAAAATAAATTTGATTCGTTCATTAGTCTCGGGCACTCTTTCCATCCAGAATTTATCCAAATACCGAAGATATTTCACTCCACCCATCAAGGACTGAAATGGATCATTAGGGTTTTCCACTCCAAATCTTTCCAGAGTTACCGGCATTAATTGCAAAAGCCCCTGTGCACCTGCATAGGAGGTTGCTGAGGTATCAAATCTGGATTCTTTGTAAACCAAGGAAGCTAATAATCGCCAATCCCAGCCTAACTCTTCGGCTCCTTTTTGGATCAAATCATCATAAACAGAAATTCTATTTCCTACTAAGGAAGAGAAAGGACTGGTAGATCTGAAATAACTGTTTTTACTGTTCAGAAAATATTTAGCATAAAGCATAGGAATAAACTTCTTCTGTTTATCCTCTAGCCATGTATTGACTTCTCCCAGTAACTTGGGCGAATTATCTCTCACTACCCAAGAAACTTCTTCGGATTCGGTCACCTTCCACGAAATATTCAATCCTTCGTAATAAGTGGCATTTGCTTGAGCAATATTTTGATCTGCAATGGTGTATCGAATCTCCCCCTTGACAACTTGATCAATCAATGTTTCTTCATGCAAAGGTGACTCTATCACAGTAAAACTCACTTGTAAGGAATCCTTGATTTTACAAAGTTGGGATTTATAAACTGCCCCCTGCCTCACAAATATTGTGTCTGACTCTAAGTCCTGCCAGGATTTGGTAGCAGGAGTAGTTTCGGAACTGACCAGAACGGTACTTATTTTTCCAAGAGCCTGAGTAAAAGTAGCTTTCCCCTCCCTCACTGGACTTTTTTCCAGATTCATAGCAATCAAATCAACCCGGCCATCATTGAGATATTCGAAGGCTTTATCGATATCAGAAACCAAAACCAAGTTTAACTGCACGCCCAATCTTTTGGCCAAGTCTCTTAAGAGTTCGTACTCATAGCCCATTCTACGCCCTCTGTAGATATAATATCCTGTCGAATTATTATCAACCGCCGCCCGGATGAAACCTCTATTTTTAATCCCTTCAAGGTCTAAAATGTAGGTTTCTTTTTTGAATGTCCTATTGAACTGCTGCTCGAGAAAGGTACACTGTACCCCAAACAATAAAATAACAACAGTTGCGAATAGTATGATTATTCCTTTCTTCATACACTGGGAAAAACTCCCTGGATGTTTCGAAAGCACTGATAGTCAAAGTGTATGCCAAAACAACAAACCCTTTCTATTAAAAATCCATAAAAGAAAAGGGCCTCTGTAAAAGGCCCTCTATTCAATTCTATTGAGGTAATCTCAATTCCTCGAAACTACTGTCGAAAAATATTCTCCCCGACAAGCGCATCAATTCAATCTCCTGTTCCTTGATATTGTAAATCGAAGTGATCAATCGGGTTTCTGCAGTAAGTAAATTTACCTGCGCATCTCTAAATTCGAGATAAGAAGCGATCCCTAGTCTAAATCGCTCCAAGGCAATCTCACTACTTTCTTTGGCGACAGCATAATTTCGCTGTTCAATTTCAAGTAATTCCCGATTATTCAAATACGTGTTGTAGGCTCTATATAAATCTGATTTCAATTGAATCTCAAACTGATCTACCGCATACCCTTGAATCTTTTGCTGGACTCGAGCATTTTGGATTCTTCTATTCAGGGTAAAACCTGAAAACAAATTGAAAGAAATGTTTCCTCCGTAATTAATCCCCTCTCTTTGATTTTGGATCAAAAACCCTGCATCGGAATTAGAAGTATTATTTACATAATTCATATTTAGGTTCAAGGCGGGTAACCTGGAAACCTGAAGCTCTTTCATTTGCAAAAAAGCTACGTTTTCCTGCCTTTGAGTAACCAGCCATTGCTTGTTTTCCATAAAGGCACTTTCCTCCAAGTCTCCAATTCTCAGCATTTCACCAATCCTAATGGTATCACTCACAGAAAATTCTCTGGAAGGATCCAAAGCCATCAGCTCATTCAAATTAATTCTTGCAGCCTGAATGATTTGAGCCTGAGTTTTCAATAAGCTTAAATCAGAATTATAGTCAACTTCTGCTGTCAAGTAATCTCTTTTTCCTGCTCCCCCTAATTCATATTGTGCCTGAGCAATGTCCAATCTTGCTTGGCTGAGTTCCAAAGTTTTCTTTAAAACTTCATAGCGCTGAAGTTCTAACACCAGTCGATAATAAGCGGTGGAAATACCTGCTACTGTATTTTCAACAGCAATTTTTGCTTCAAGCTGAGAAACTTCTGTCAATAGCCCAAGTCTTTTAAGAACCACAAAAGCTTCAGGTCTAAAACCATAAATTGCTGCCATGGTGAAGTTTTCAGATCTGGATTTGGCATCATCTATCTGTCTAGGTTCAGGGTCATTGACAAATTTTTGCGTTACATCTTCTGTGGAATAGTTTCTAGTGTAAATAGCGTCCACGATGGGAAGAAAGGAACCCAAACCAATCCGTTCTTCACCCTGACGGAGATTGATGTTTTCAACTGCTATCTTTACATCCAAATTATTCTCCAAACCAAGCTGAATAGCTTTTTCCAGATCCAAAGACTCGGAGTTTTGAGCAAAAGAACTTTTTACGAATAAGCTCACGAGGAGCAAAAAGTATATTTTCTTCATCAAATTCTGGCTAATCTTCCTTCTTTAGAAGTCAAGTATGTATAAATCGCAGGGATAATGAACAAGGTAAGTATGGTTGCAAAAGCAAGCCCTCCAATAACGGCAGCTCCCATAGGAACTCTACTTTCAGCACCTGCTCCCAATGCCAGTGCAATTGGAAGAATCCCCAAAATCGTGGAAAGAGAAGTCATCAAAATAGGTCTAAATCGGGCCACGGCTGCTCCATAAATTGCTTCCTTCACATCCATCCCACTAGCTTTTCGCTGATTGGCAAATTCTACAATCAAAATTCCGTTTTTGGTAACCAAGCCAATGAGCATGATGATCCCAATCTGACTAAAAATGTTGAGTGTAAAATCAAAAGCCCATAGGGTAAGTAATGCTCCAAAGATTGCCAAAGGCACGGTAAACATGATAGTCAGCGGATCTAAGAAGCTCTCAAATTGGGCTGAAAGGACCAAATAGATCAAAACCAAGGCAAAAAGAAAAGCAAAGATCAAGCTATTGGAGCTTTCTCTAAACTCCTTGGAAGGTCCTGATACGTCAGTGGCAAAGGAGTCATCCAATACCTCAGCAGCGATTCTATCCATTTCATCTAGACCATCACCTATGGTAAAACCCTCGGCAAGGTTAGCTGATACTGTTGCAGAAACAAATCTATTGAATCTATATAGTTGCGGTGGAGTACTTTTTTCGACAACTGTTACCAGATTATCCAATTGCACCAGTTGACCATTCTCTGCTCTTACATAAAGCATCCTAAGATTAATTGGCTCATTCCTATCCTCAATTTGCATTTCTCCGACCACTTGATACTGTTTACCATTCATGATGAAGTAGGCAAATCGCTGACCTGAATAGGAAAGTTGTAGGGTTCGTGCTATTTCCTGTACAGACACCCCGATATTTCTTGCCTTTTCCCGATCAATTTCTATTTCAAGCTCAGGTTTTGTGAATTTCAAGTTGATATCTGCGAAAATGAACTTATCACTTTTATTCACCTCCTCCATAAATGTTGGAATCTTTTCTTTCAGCTTTTCCAAAGTTGGTGCTTGGAGCACATACTGAACTGGCAAGCCTCCACGACGATCACCTATTGATTGAGGCTGTGCGGCAAATGCTCTTACAGAAGTATAGGTTCTGAGCTTTGCATTCACCTCATTGAAAATATCGTTCTGACTTCGGGATCTATTCTCAGCGTCAGTTAAAATAAATCGAACGAATCCAGAGTTGGTACTAGCTGTACCAAAGCCCGGGGATGTAACTGAGATCAATCCAGAAACCTCTTCCTCGGGGAAAGACTCCAAGAAATCTCCTACCATTTGATCAATCACACGGTCCATGTAATCGAAGGTAGCACCCTCTGGACCTGCCATGTTGATTCTTAACTCCCCTCTATCCTCGGTAGGAGCCAATTCAGAAGGAATTTCATTGAATAACCAATAGATCCCTCCACCCATGAATATGATAAGCAGGAAAGCAACCCATCTGAAGTTCATAAACCAGCTTAATGCTCGGTCATATTGATTGTTTAGCCAAACAAATCCAGGCTCGGTAAAATTGTAAAACCAATTATGCTTCTCTCTTCTTTTCAACAATTTAGAGCTGAGCATTGGCGTCATGGTCAATGCGACAAAAGAGGAAATAATCACAGAGCCTGCCACTACGATTCCAAATTCTCGGAAAAGTCGGCCAGTAGTTCCCGTTAGGAATATTACCGGTAGGAAAACTGCCGCCAATGCCACTGTAGTTGCAATTACTGCGAAAAAGATTTCCTCAGCACCTTTTTGAGCGGCTTGTAGTGGTTTCTCCCCTTTTTCTATCCGTGCATAGATATTCTCCAATACCACAATCGCGTCATCGACCACCAGTCCAATGGATAGAACGATACCTAAAAGTGTCAATACGTTGATAGAAAAATCCATCAAGTACATGACAAAAAATACTCCTATCAGGGAAATCGGTATGGTTAAAACAGGAATAAATGTAGTTCTCCAGTCCCTCAAAAAGAGGAAAATGATAGCTACAACCAGAATAAAGGCTGTAATAATTGTTTCCTGAACCTCAGCAATTGAGTTTCTAATATAGGTTGTAGAGTCAAATCCGATTTCCAAACCTACATCAGCCGGTAAATCCTTTTTGATAAACTCTAAGCGTCTGTAAAATTCATCAACAATCTCAATATTGTTTGAACCCGGTAGAGGAACCAAAACTACCCCTACCATTGGGACACCGTCTCTTTTTAGGACAGTTCTCTCATTCAAAGCGGCTAATTCCGCTTTTCCTACATCTTGAAAGCGAACAATATTATTCTCGCTTTCCTTGATGATAAGTTGGTTAAATTCCTGCGGGGAAGACAAACGGCTCTTCGTTCTTACCGAAAGTTCAATAGTCTCGCCTTCAATTCTTCCTGAAGGTAGTTCTACGTTTTCAGATTGAACTTTTGAAAGGACATCCAAAGGGGTGACTCCATAGGAAGCCATTTTCAATGGATCCATTCTCAAACGAATCGCATATTCCTTTTCTCCCCAAATCTGTACTCTACTGACTCCCGGGATGGTTTGAAGTCTTTCTTTGAAAATATTTTGAGCGATATCTGAAAGGTCAAGAAGACTTCTTTCATCACTTTTTACGTTGAGGAAAACGATAGGCTGAGAGTCAGCATCCGCCTTGGATACAACCGGTGGTTCGGCATCAGGAGGTAAGTTTCTTTGTGCTCCGGACACCTTATCTCTCACGTCATTTGCTGCCGCTTCCAAATCTGCTCCGACGTCAAATTCCACGGTAATACTACTCGCCCCATCATTGGACGTAGAGGTCAGAGATTTGATCCCCTGAATCCCGTTGATAGCCTCTTCTAAGGGCTCGGTGATTTGAGCCTCGATTACATCAGCATTTGCTCCAACATAATTGGTTCTGACATTAATGATTGGAGGGTCTACGCTGGGGAACTCACGAATACCCAAAAGGGATATCCCAATGGCCCCGAACAATAAAATGATCAGGGACATTACGATGGCCAAAACTGGCCTATTGATACTTAAATTCGATAAACTCGCCATCTTAATTGATTTGAGTGTATTTCAATGGCATGCCTGGGCGTGCCTGTAAGACTCCTGTAGCCAAAACCAAGTCCCCTTCTTCCAGTCCGCTCAGGATTTGAACTTGAGTCTCTGTTCTGGTTCCAATTTCTACTGTTTTCTCCTGAGCTTTATTATCAGGGCCTACCACATATACTTTATATCCCTGCAATTCAGGAATAATAGATTCTGCCGGTACCATCAATGCATTTTCGGTTACTTCTAATACAAATCGAATTCTCACGTACATTCCAGGAAGGAACTTACCTTCTTTATTAGAACTCAATGCTCTTAACTTCAGGGTTCGGGTAGCTGCATCGATTTGTGGTTCATAGGCATACACCTCTCCTTGTACTTCTTCTTTAGAAGATTCATTGGAAAAATAAATTGGAGCTCCCATTTTCACTTGGTTGGAATATCTCTCAGGAATAGAGAACTCAATTTTGATTGGGTCAATATTCACAATACTCGCAATCATGTCAGATGGGCTGATTACACTTCCTTCAGAAATCATTCTCAATCCTATTCTTCCGCTGAATGGAGCCCGAATAATTCGTTTAGCCAGTTGAGCTTCTACCAATTTCAAATCAGAAAGTGTGGTATTATATTGATTTAGAGCAATGTCGTATTCTTCCTGACTGATCGCTTCTCTTGCCAATAATTGCTTTTGTCGGTTTTCCTGAGTTTCAAAAAGCTTCTGAGTATACTGTAGCCTTTGATATTGTGCCTGTAGTTCATCATCATCCAGATAGACCAAAGGGGTTCCCTTGGTCACATATTGACCTTCTTTGAATGAAATTTTACTGACTAGGCCGGAAACTTCAGGTCTAATATCTACAGATTCATTTGGCAAAATGGTCCCTGTGACCTGCAATTGATTTCTGAGACTTTCTTTTTTCAATTTGACTACATTGACAGGAAGCTCCTGAGCAGGGCCTGATCCTGAACCAGTGGAAGTCACAGCATTCTCATTGGTGTTTCTAGTGTCCAACCTTGGATATAGAAAAGCGACAACCACCAGTATTATGATGGCTAAAATAAGAATGACCTTGGTCTGCTTTTTCATCTGTTTATGATTTGTTTTTTAGAGGTCATCCCGATAACTATCGGGAGGAATGCCCAGGATAATCATCCTCCTCCCGAAACAAGATCGGGACAAGTTGTTTGAGATTTTTCCTCAAGGGCATTTCATGAATTCTAATTCTGAATAGGTTAGGATTTGTTTTTGATAAACTCTAAGGAAAGACGGTTAAATTCATCCGGACGCTCTACATTGACCACATGTCCACATTCTTTCAAAGTTTCCAAAATTGAATTTTTATGTTGTCTGACTATTTTTTTTACTGGTTCGAGGAACATCAAATCTTGATCTCCCATCACATAAAGAGTTGGGATCCCCAGATCTACTTCTTTGAAATATTTCAACAGGGGGTTGATATCTTTAGTCAATTTAAACCACCTGATAAATTCCTTCTGACAAAGCTTTTGAGCTTCCTGAATAAAGAGGTTTCTAGATTCAGAATGCTGCTTCCTTGGGAGTATGATATATGCGAAAAGACGATATAGCCACATGTAAGGAATTACTTTTTTGAAGGTATTTCCCAAAAACACCAAAAGCCTTGACTTGACATTTAGTCTGGTGACTGCACCTGCCATGACTAAAGACTTTACCCTTTCAGGCTCCAACTCTGCAAGTTGTCTTGCCAGAATTGTGCCCAGAGAAACTCCCATAAAGTGAGCTGGGGGTAATTTGACATGATCCAGCACCTCTATGATATCTTTGGTAACCGCTTCGAAAGTATATTCCTGATTATAAATCGCCTTCGGCAAATCCGTCGATTTACCATGACCTCTCAAATCAATCAAAAGCAAATTAAAATGCTTTTGAAAGTCTTTTAGCTGCTTAAACCATACCGCAGAAGAGCCTCCGGCTCCATGGATAAATACCACCCACTCTTTACTTGCAGCGTGATGAAACATTTTATAATACAACATGCTAGCTTAACTCTAGGGTCAGGGTATTGGTTCTGAACTTGTAAACTTACATAGTCTTTTTTTGGATTTGACTATAAAAAACACTGAAGGCAAATGCCTTCAATCAATGGAAAAAATAGGGGATACATTTTGTCAAATTCATATCCCAAAAGAAGTTTTATTTGAGATTATACAAAAAAAGCACCCCTTTTCAGAGGTGCTTTTAATATGGTTTAAATTAGATTAGTTGAAGATGTATCTTACACCAACCTGCATTCTCCAAGTATCTCCTAGTGAAGTAGAAGTTCTGAAGGTTTCAGTTGGGAATTCGCTAGTACCAGGTACTGTATTCAATCTATACTGAGGCTGACCTTGTGCGTTCACACCTCGGTAATTTAATAAGTTGTTCTGGAAAGCAAATCTCTGAATACCCCACTCAGAATTGAATAGGTTACCTACGTTCAAAATATCGATAGAAAGCTGAAGCTTGTTTTTAGAGTCTTTAGAAAGAACCAAATCTTCAGTAATTCTTAAATCAAATCTGTTAACCCAAGGTCTCAATGCTCCATTTCTTTCAGCAATTTTACCTCTGTTAGCACTTAGATATTCATCCTGATCGATGTAGGCATCCAGAAGAGCAGCCTGCTCAGCTGGTGTAACAACTCTACCATTCAAGGTGAATTGCTGGAATACTAATTCATTTGCGTTGTTTGGAATGTACATCAATCTGTTTGAAGCATCCCCAAAATTACCAGAGTAAGTATAAGAGAATCTACCTGCATCAGCACCTTCATAGAAGATGGAGATGGTAGTATTATCAGTCTGGTATGAAATAGATCCAATCAATCTATTAGGAATATCAAATTCAGCAAAACTCAAATCAGGATTGTTTCTGTCAACCTGTACAGTAGCTGGCCACAATGAAATAGCCTGAGAACCACCCGCAGCATCCAAATCTCTAGATCTTGATCTAGTGTATGCAATCATGGTATTGAAACCATTATCGAATTGCTTCTGCAACTGCGCAGTGAAAGAGTAGTAATCTGCCTTTCTTCTCGCGTTAGTCAAGTAGAATACGTTTCTGAAATCAGGATCATTAGAATAGTTGGTTCCGTTCCAGAAAGGTCTTGTGTCAGGTCCTGATAAAGTACCGTCAGGAGTTCTCAATACAGGATTGTACGCGATTGGTGTGGATACATCTCTAGAGTAGATGAATTCCATTGTTCCGATGATTCCAAATGGAAGCACTTGGTCAACAGCAAGGTTTGTTCTCCAAACTTGTGGAAGTTTGAAATCTCTATCAGTCAAGTTCAATTCGTTAGAAAGAGACTGTCCTGGGTTTTCAGGGTTTCCAAATGTTACGTCAGGGTTGAATACGTAGTTGGGACCAAAGGCATCCTCAACATCATCACCTTCATATCCAAGACCACCTCTCACCACACCTGATCCGTTAACTTGGTTAGACAACCATACGAAAGGAATTCTACCGGAGAAGATACCTGTACCACCTCTTACCTGGGTAGTTCTGTTTCCTTTAGCATCCCAGTTGAAACCTACTCTTGGAGACCACAATGGATTCACTTTAGGGAAAGTACTTACATCTGGAGTGATTGTTCCGTCAGGGGTTTCAAAAGTCTTGTTAAGATTATCCAACAATTGGTTTCTTGGAATATCGATAGGATAGAATGGGAAGTCTACTCGAAGACCACCGGTCACTTTCAATTTAGAAGTAACTTGATATTCGTCCTGTACATAGACACCAAACTGACCAAATCTAGTCTGATCGGTAGGAGGAGTTGTAGATCCGTCTAGGGCAAAGCTTTTTGCGAAAGCATCAGGATATGTACCTGGAGTTCTGTTGATGACAGTTTCAACAAATGAATCGTAGCTATTGAATCGGTAGAAACCGTTGAATACAGGGTTAAATGCATTGTCAAACGTCATATATTCAAAGTTAGCTCCGAAAGTATAGGTATGCTTTCCTTTGTATAGAGAGAAGTTATTAGTAACGTTGAAGATGTTGTTTTCCAACAGGTTTCCAACGGTAAACAATTCATTACCTACAGAAGTGTAATAAAGTAAGTTACCTGATGCATCTGGCTCCAAAATCTCGATGAAAGGGAAAGCCTGTCCACCTGGAATACCACGCTTAGGATCCGTAATAGAAGTAAAGCCAATATTGAATTGGTTTGACATGTTGGATCCAATTCTTGAGTTCAATTCTGCTACCCAAGATTGTACATTTCTGTCATTCGTATAATTAGTATTACGGAAGTTCATCGCTTCGATACCCGTTCTAGAAGTATTTCTGAATCGAGTAGAAATGAATCGGATAGAGTTCCCGTTAGTACGCACATCTGTAAATGCGGTGTAATTGTTATATCTCACAGACAATTTGTGATTGTCATTGATGTTGAAATCCAATCTAGCATTAAAACGCTCCTGCTCAGAAGCAAATGGATAGTTTTCGTAAGGTCCAGTTTCATAACCATAAAGCGTACGCAACTGGTTACTGATGAAGTCAAGATCAGATGCTGGTACTCTGGAAACAATCAAACCATCAGGCTCTAATCCTGGTCTAGCCGCTACCTTGGTATAGCTAGGTACTGCCTCAGATTCAGTTTCATAGGAAACAAAGAAGAACAATTTGTTTTTAATGATTGGACCGCCCAAACGGAAACCTACAATTTCATTCTTGGAATCGTCGATTGGAAGTCTGGTATCCCCCACTTTATCACCGATCATCTGGTCATTTCTCAAGAAATAGTAAGCAGAACCAGTGAATTCATTTGTACCTGACTTAGTGATAGCATTTACAGAAGCACCTGTAAAACCAGCCAAACGCACATCGTAAGGAGCCAAGTTAACCTGAACTTCTTCGATCGCATCCAATGATATTGGGTTTGAACCTGCAAACTGACCTGATCCTAGACCAAAGTTATTGTTGTAGATGTTACCATCAACCGTGTAGTTATTGAATCGGCTGGAAGTACCGGCAAATGAAGTACCGTTAGACTGAGGAGTCAATCTTGTGAAATCGTTGATATTACGATTTACAGTTGGTAAAGCATTGATTCGCTCATTTGTAAGGTTTAATGCAGCACCAGTCTTGTCTGCATTCATGATCGCGTCTTTGCTTGCAATTACTTCAATTGCTTCTAATTCAAGACCATCTGACAAAACTGCATTTAGTGTGTAGGTTTGACCTAGACCTAAAACAATACCTTTAAATGCTCTTTCTTCAAATCCTACAAAAGTAATTCTAACAGTGTAAGGTCCGCCTACACGCATGTTAGGAAGAACAAAACGACCTTCTAAATTACTCACCGCCCCATAACGGGTTCCAGATGGCTCATGGGTTGCTACAACATTGGCTCCAGGAAGGGCGTCTCCAGAAGAGTCGGTTACCAAACCCTGAATGTTACCAGTAGTCACACCCTGCGACATAGCCCAATTAGTGCTCAGCACTACCAGGAACATTGCCAACAAGTTTCTGAGTAAATTTTGCCTCATAATTTTTTGTTTGTTTGTAAAGTTGGTTTTGAATTAAATCCGATGCAAAGGTAATTTCCATCGAAAGGTTTTTAGGGTACTCTACGTTAAATTTCCGGGCGCTAATTTCACAATTTTTAACAATAACTTAACACTTCCCCCTAATTTAATTTTCTTTTTTGATCATTATCATCTCTTTTCAAGTAGATTTATTCTGCCAACTGTAGAGTTTTATCATAAATATTCTTAGCATGAATATTTAATTAAAAATTTGAAAAATTCGATATTTCAAAATCTGATTTGGCAAGTAAAGCGTTCCGCTAAAAATCAACTTATATTACAGTCAGAACCCCAAATTTTCTACGCTTTGAAAAATAAAAATATACTTTGGCTTTATTTGTTTTTATTTGCCTCCATTGCCCACTTATCTTTTTTACTGGAAGGCCTGAATCCTTATCTTTTTTTCTCTAAGCCACTGATCCTTATCAGTTTGATCGGATATTTTTTTCAAATCTCGAAACCAATATCCTGGACCCTCTTGTCTAAAGCGACTATGGCCGCATTAATCTTTTCTTTGATAGGGGATGTCCTATTACTTTGGCCTCATTTATTCATATTTGGACTTGGTGCCTTTTTGATGGCACATATCTGCTATATAATCGCATTTAAAATAGCCCAGAGGAACCCGGGAAAAATCGGGAAAGTTAATTTTGTGAAGGTCTTTCTCATCAACCTCCCGATTTATATAGTAGCGGCACTGATCTATTTTTTGATCAATTCCAATCTGGGAAATCTTAAAATTCCGGTTATAGCCTACATAATTACCATTGTTTCCATGGTCACTTTGGCTCGGGATAGATATGGAAAGTGTAGTAAAGAATCTTTTTGGCAGGTATTTATTGGAGCCTGCTTATTCCTAATCTCAGACGGAGTTTTAGCGATTGATAGATTTTACATGGAATTACCTGAAGCCGGAGTGATTATCATGGGGACTTATGCTACTGCTCAACTTCTGATTGTGATGGGCATTCGGTCTCATTTGATCAAACCCCAATAAAAAAGAGGCGCTAGGCCTCTTTTCTTATTTTTTGAGTTGAACTCTTATCGAAAGCTCCTCCAGTTGATCCTGAGCGATGGTACTCGGTGAATCTATCATCACATCTCTTCCAGAGTTATTTTTAGGAAAGGCGATGTAATCCCGAATTGAGTCAGATCCGCCGAAAATGGCGCAGAATCTGTCAAAGCCAAAGGCAATTCCACCGTGAGGAGGTGCCCCATATTCGAAGGCTTCCATTAGGAACCCAAATTGCTTTTGAGCTTCTTCTTCTGAAAATCCTAAATGCTTGAACATCAATTGCTGTGTAGGTCTATCATGAATTCTGATTGATCCACCGCCAATTTCAACTCCATTGATTACCAAATCATAAGCATTGGCTCTTACCGCACCTGGATCACTTTCCAAAAGTGCGATATCCTCTTTCTTCGGTGAAGTGAAAGGGTGATGCATGGCATGATATCTCTGTGTTTCTTCATCCCATTCAAACAGTGGGAAATCTACCACCCATAGTGGTTTGAATACAGTTCTATCTCTCAAGCCCAGTTCTTCGCCCATTTTAAGGCGAAGCTCAGAAAGCTGTTTTCTCACAGTTTTTGCATCTCCGCTCAAAACCAACATCAAATCACCAGGCTCTGCTCCAAAAGCATCAGCCCAAGATTGTAAATCTTCAGAGGAATAGAATTTATCTACTGTGGATTTTAAAGAACCGTCCGCATTGTATTTGACATAAACAAGTCCTTTTGCTCCGATTTGAGGTCTTTTCACCCAATCAGTCAAGGCATCCAACTGTTTCCTTGTATACTCCGCAGCACCTTTGGCACAAATTCCAACTACCAATTCTGCAGCATCAAAAATTCCAAAACCTTTTCCTTGAGTCAATTCATTGAGCTCGACAAATTTCATATCAAACCTCAAATCAGGCTTATCATTGCCGTAAAACTTCATTGCTTCAGCAAAAGTCATTCTCTGTACTTCCTCCAGCTCTATTCCTTTTACTTCTCTGAACAAATGACGGGTAAGACCTTCGAAAGTGCTTAAAATATCCTCTTGCTCTACAAATGACATTTCGCAGTCAATCTGAGTAAACTCAGGTTGTCTGTCTGCTCTCAAATCTTCGTCTCTAAAGCATTTTACGATTTGAAAATATCTATCAAAGCCAGAAACCATCAAAAGCTGCTTGAAAGTCTGAGGAGACTGGGGTAAAGCATAGAATTCTCCTGGATTTACTCTGCTCGGAACCACAAAATCCCTCGCCCCTTCAGGAGTAGACTTAATCAAAACAGGAGTTTCAACTTCAATGAAGTTGGCCGCATCCATGTACTTTCTGGTTTCCTGCATCATACGATGACGCAATTGCAGCTTTTCTCTCACTACTCCCCTTCGCAAATCCAAGTATCTATATTTCATTCTCAGATCATCTCCCCCATCGGTTTCATCCTCTATTATAAAAGGAGGTACCTTGGCGGGGTTGAGAACGTTGAGAGAATCAACTTTAATTTCGATGGATCCGGTTGGTATTTTATCGTTCTTGGAAGTTCTTTCAATAACTATACCTTCAGCCTGAATGACAAACTCTCTTCCCAATTGGGCTGCTTTTTCCAAAAGGGCTTTATCTGTGGAGCCTTCTTCGAAAATCAATTGAGTCACACCATAGCGATCTCTCAAATCAACCCAAATCAGGCCTCCTTTATTTCTTACCCGCTGTACCCAGCCGGCTAACTTGACTTTCGTTTGGACGTGTTCAAGGCGTAATTCACCACAAGAATGCGTTCTAAGCATAAGGTTTTTATTTTTTGAAGGCTCAAAGATAAATAAATGCACAGGAGTAAGCCATGATTCTTGAAAAGGAATGTAGCAAATAAAAAAAGAGAAGAGGTTGATGCAGAAGTTTACTCCATACAAAGGCATCTTTTCTTGTTTAGAAAACTTTTTAAATCCTATGGTTCAAAAATTAGCAGCTTGATAGTTAGTTAGATTATGGAAAAAATCACGAAATTTTGAGTTAATTACATTTCCAGCAGGATTCAGGAACAATAATTGTTGTTAAATGACCTCCGTTGATCACCAAAAGCTTGCAAAAAAGGGACTTTTTGGCTTGCTTGAGGATTGTTTCGGTTCACCCTCAAAACATAAGAGTTTATTATGAATAAAAAATGGATTGGTATAGCCGCCTTAATTAGTTCGATTGGGGTTGCGGCTTGGTTCCAATTTTCAGAAATGAAATTGAATACTTTCAGTTCTGAAGAGCAAAATCTAAGTGACAGTACTGCGATTGAAAATCTAAACGAGCAATACCTCTATGGAATCAATGTGACGGGACTGAATATCGTAGAAGGTACAGTCGCAAAAAACCAAACTTTAGCCACCATTCTTAGCCCATTTAATGTACCCTATCAAATTATAGACGAAATCGCCAAAAAGTCTAAAGAGGTATTTGATGTAAGGGGAATAGCTACCAACCGAAAATTCACTGTTTTAACCCCTACAGACAGTTCCAAAGCAAGATTTTTTATTTATGAGCCAAGTCCTTCCGAATATGTAGTTTTTGACTTGGATAGCGTTGACATTTACAAGGCAGAAAAGCCAGCAGAATATAGAACCCGAGAAGCTGGAGGAACGATTAATACCTCCCTTTATGTAGACATGACCAATCAGGGAATCGGGCCGGATTTGATTGATATGTTTGCAGATTTGTATGGTTGGTCTGTTGATTTCCAAAGCTTACAAAAAGGCGATAAATACAAGGTTCAATTCGAAGAGAAATTAATCGATGGGCAAGTAGTCGGAATTACCGATATCAAACTCGCTTATTTTGAACACAATGGAGAGCCTTATCATGCAATCCCTTTCGAGCAAAATGGAGAAGTAAACTTTTTCGATCAAGACGGAAATAGCTTGAAAAAAGCATTCCTTAGAGATCCACTTAAATATACCCGCATTAGCTCTAGATATAATCTGAGAAGATTTCATCCAGTTCAGAAAAGATACAAGGCGCATCTAGGAACAGACTATGCAGCGCCAACCGGAACAGAAATACGCTCTGTAGGCGATGGAACAGTCATAGAAGCTCGCTACACATCTGCGAACGGCAATTATGTGAAAATCAAACATAATGGAACCTACACCACTCAATACTTACACATGTCTAAAATTGGAAAAGGTATTCGTGCTGGAGCAAGAATCAAACAAGGACAGGTAATAGGTTATGTAGGCAGTACCGGACTTGCAACTGGACCGCACTTGTGTTTTAGATTTTGGAAAAATGGAAAACAAGAAGACTGGTTAAGGGAAAAGATTCCACCTTCTGAGCCGATTCTTTCTCAAAATAAACTAGCCTTTGAAACCAAAAAATCTGAAGCCCTTATATTACTCGCCAATATTCCTGTGACAGGTGAAAATCCTAAACTTGTAGCCCAGACACAGGATTTGATCCCTGTTGGTTCAAGTGATTAATAATTAATCGAAGAAATATCCAATATTCATAAGAAGCTGATAGTCCTCCTGACTTTCAGCTTCTTTTTTTTATCTTTCCTATTCAACCACCAAATCTATCTATGATGATACTAAAAGTTATCGGCTTTTGGATGATCTTACTGACATTAAGTTTTTCAGTCCAAGCCCAAAAAAGATCAACTACTACTGAAAGCTCCCCTTTGCTAAAACAGGATTTTTCAGCTTTCAAATTCAGGAATATCGGCCCGGCATTTACCTCCGGTAGAATTGCCGATATTGCAATCCACCCTTCCAACAGAAATATCTGGTACGTAGCCACGGCTTCGGGCGGCGTATGGAAAACTGTCAATTCAGGTACTACCTGGACACCAATTTTTGATGAGCAACCTGTTTTTGCAATTGGTTGTGTGACGATTGATCCCAACAATCCCAATAGAATTTGGATTGGAACTGGTGAAAATAATGGAGGTCGTCATATTTCCTTTGGTGATGGAGTCTATCTCAGTGAGGATGGAGGGATGACCTGGACAAATATGGGTCTCAAAGATTCCCAGCACATTGGTAAAATCATAGTACACCCTTCAAATTCAAATATCATTTATGTG
>TARA_R100000365_G_C2748592_1_pt1 | contig 17236 bp, 17 predicted proteins | sample TARA_R100000365 | Tara Oceans TARA_R100000365 (sample SAMEA2620668) | marine metagenome | biome: marine biome (ENVO:00000447); feature: mesopelagic zone (ENVO:00000213); material: "saline water (ENVO:00002010), including plankton (ENVO:xxxxxxxx)" | depth 1000 m | reverse complement strand
TAAGCATGGCGATGGCGGCAACGCCTGTGAGCAGATATTTCATGTATTAGTCCCTTTAATCAATGGTCCCAGCGAGTGGTTCGCGCCCGTCACCTAGGATGAGATTATTAACATGGCATACAACAATGGCCAGACCATGACACTCGATGGGCCAGGCGGACACAAAATCAAGGTGCGGTTGGAGGTCAATTCCAAGGCACGGCGGCTGATTCTGCGTCTCGACGAACGCCGACGCGAGGCGGTGGCAATCGCACCCACAAGACGACAGATCAAGGATGCTGCTGCATTTGCTGCAGAGCGCGTCGACTGGATTTCGAGCCGCCTTCAGCATCTACCCGAGATTGTCAGTTTCGAAGAAGGCAGCATCATTTCGTATCGCGGAAAGCCCTGTCACCTGACCGCCGAGGGCGACGGCCGCCTGGCGCGCATGATTCCCGGGGAAATACCGACACTTTCTGCGCCCGGAGACCCTGAAACGCTGGATCAGCGCGTGTTGCGCTACCTGAAGAAACAGGCGCGTGCCGACATCACCCGTGCCGTCAAGCGGCATGCGGCAACGCTGGGGGTGGAGTATAAAGGCATCTCCGTGAAGGACACGCGCTCCCGCTGGGGGTCCTGCACGGCAGACGGCCAATTGTCCTTTTCCTGGCGGCTGATCATGGCACCGTCAGATGTGCTGGACTATGTGGCCGCGCATGAATGCGCCCACCTGCTGGAAATGAACCATTCCCCGCGCTTCTGGGCCCATGTTGCGACATGCTGCCCGGATTGGAAGCGGCTGCGCTCTTGGCTGCGTACGCATGGCATGGAATTGCAGGCTGCGGGGGCTTAATGCCCCCCTAGTCTGTTACAACTTCCGCCTGCTCAACCGGAGTTTCAACCTCACGCGCCGGGCCAAAACTGATCAGGGTAACGCCTTCACCGCCCCGCGCTTCGCGGTTCGGCCCCAAAAAGATAAGGCTGCCATCCGGACGGATCTCCGCAATCAGGTCTGCCTTCGGCCGATCTTCGCGGAAATCGGCGATGTCATACTCGTCGGTCAGTTTTGTCTTGCCGAAGGTCCAGCCGCGATAATGATCCCGGATGAGACTGTCATAGCCCCTGCCCCGGCGGATCAGCGTGCGCCCGCGCGTGCCCATGCCGATCGCGCGAGGGTCTTCATCCTCGGTATCCTGCGCGGACAGCTGATACACTTTGTGGCGGCCAAGCTCCGGGGCGAAATGGCCCGATACAAGCGCATTGTAAGGCTCATTGGCCGACAGGCCGACCACTTGGTCGAAAGCCGCATGGTCGAGTCGCACTTCAGCGTCTTCCGACAGCACTTCCCCGAAAAACGTATTCAGACCCGCCTCCCGCGCAGGACGCAGGCGACGCCAGTTATTGTCCGCCATGATCGGTTCAATGCCGACATCCCTGAGTGTCTTGGCCAGATCAATGCTCCAAGGATTGACCCCGACCATCAACACGCCAGGGCGCTCCTTGCGCGCCAGCCCCAGACGCCTGGCCAGCGGCCCGATGGTGAAGCCATGCAGCACCACGGTGACGAACACCATGGCAAAGGCCAGCGGCGTAATCTGCTCCGCCCCGGAGAAATAGAAGCGGGAATCCCCACGCCGTGCGAGATCTTCCAGCAGGGTCGCGAACAGGCTGGACACAGCAACAGCCACAATCCCGCGCGGCGCAATCCAGCCGAGCAGCAGCGCTTCATTGCGCTTCAATGTGCCAAAGGTGGCGATCCAGACCGATAGGGGACGCACGATGAACAGCATGCACAGCAGGAAGGCCAGCGTGTTCCAAGTCAGCGCGCGCCGGATGACATCCGGCGTCAGATTGGCCGTCAGGATGACGAAGACACCCGACACCAGCAAGACTGCGATGTCTTCCTTGAACTTGCGCAGTTCCGCGAGACCGGCAAGGCGCGAATTGGCCAGCGTCATGCCATAGGCCGTAACAGCCACCAGACCGATTTCCTTCTCGACCATTTCCGCCAGCGCATAACACAGGATGATCGACGCAAAGATGATGGGGGCCTTCAGATATTCCGGCGTCCAGCCCTGGCGGAAGGCGCGCACAATGCCCCAGCCAAAGGCAAAGCCCAAGCCAACGCCGATCGCCGCCGCGACGATGATCATTGCGCCCTTGCCCAGTATGGACTCGCCCGTCGCAGCAACCCGGATGATCTCGAATGCGGCGACAGCAAACAGCGCGCCGACGGGATCGTTCACAATGCCTTCCCATTTCAGGAACTGGCCGGTACGTCCGCCCAGCTTGGACTGGCGCAGCAGCGGCATGATTACCGTCGGGCCTGTCACGACCAGAACGCCTGCAAAGACAACAGCGCTACCCCAGTCGAGCCCGGCGGCATAGCGGGCTGCCAGCGTGCCTAGCCCCCAGGCCATGGGCCCGCCGAGGAACACCATGCGCCGCACGGCTGCGCCGGCATCGCGCAAATTCTCGAATTTCAGAACAAGACCGCCCTCAAACAGGATGACGGCAACAGCCAGAGATACAATCGGCCTCAGCAGCTCATTCCCGCCCCCATTGAAGACTTTTTCAGGGTTCAGCAAAGGCTCACCAAAGATGATGGACCAGAGCGGCCCAACAGCCAGACCTGCCAGTGCCATTAGAACGATAGCCGGTGCCTGGATACGCCAGGCCACCCATTGCGCACCGATGCCCAGCGCACCAATCAGGGCGCACGCAAAGATCAGCTCGCTCGATCCGGCGGCTGCCAGTGCGAATTCAAGTTCGTTCATACACACCCCATCAATGGTGCAACTACCCCGCCAGCCCGAAACCTAGGCTTGCTGGACGTTGATGTCATCAGCAAAGTCGAAACCGATCTCCCGGGTGCCATAATCCCCATCCTTGTAGCGCTCTATGCGCCCGGCGAACCAGAGAAGTATATGGTTATAGAGATGGCCATAAAAAGGCTGGGGATCCGCATCCGTCAGGGGTAGCCTGAATTCATATTCCGAACCGTCTTCAATCTGAACGATAAACGTCTCGCCAATCTTGCGGCATTCCATGGTCAGGCGCAGCCAGTCCTGCTCCCGCGAGACCCGCACGGCGAGGCCAAAAGAGATCGGCCCCAGAAGGCGAAAGCCCCGTGGCGGCAGGGAAAACGCCTTGTCACCATAGTCTTTCGGCTCGAACTGCCCGGTTGGCGGCACAAGATGCACGCAGACCCCATCACCCGAGCCCAGATAATCGCAGAATCCACTGCGCACTTCCCCGGCCAGCAAGCGGATGCGGTCATAATTTTCCGCCGCGAGCGCCTGATAGGTCTCAACGGTCTCGATCAGTTTGTCGAAGCGTGACACAGCCTTGCGGCTCCCATGATTATTACAGTGAAGGACACTAGAGCGATACGTCCCGGCCTTCAAACCTTAAGGTCGCAGCCATGGGACAATGATCAGAGGCTTTCGGAACCTTCCAGCCAACGCCCGGGAAGCGGAAGCCCTGGTAGCGGTCGGCAATATAAGGCACACCGGACCGAATAATCTTGATGCCTGGCGCGGGATTCAGCGCGGCTAGCCGAGGTGACAAGAACATATGGTCTAGCGCGCCATAGGTATCATCGCCATTATAATGGTGGGTCCAGCGCTCGAACGGGTCGGGAATTGCCCGGCTGGCCAGATCGACGGCAAAATCGTCTTCCAGCAGAGGCCCAAGCCCATGCGAGGAAACCGACTGGCCATCGACTTCCCAATAGTCATTGAAATCACCCAGAATGACCCATTCCTCGTCTTCAGGCCGATCAAAGCGTTGCCTGATGATGCGGCGCACAGCGCGGGCCTCTGCCTCACGAATGGGCGCTGTACGTTCGCGTCCGCCATGCATGGACTTGAAATGACAGACAAAAAGCGTCAGCGCGCGCCCATCCTTCTGGATGTCCACCTCCAGACAATCGCGGCGGAAAGCATAATCATTCACCGAAGCCCCCGGCGGCGGCGCAATGTCCAGTCGGCCATAGGTGGCGCGGGCATGGCTGCGCTGGAAGATGACCGGCAGCCTGGAGAGCAGGCCGACATCGATGCCGCGTGTGTCATTGCCTTCATGCAGCACACGCTCTCCAAAGGGCTGGCCAGCCCAGGGCGCAATGTAGCGATTGTCGAACGCCGTCAGCGTGACGAGGTTTTCGACCTCCTGCAGGGCGCAGACTTCCGCGCCTGTGGCCGCAAGCGCCTGCGCCGTCAGCGTTCGATCATCTTCGGAGAGAACATCAAAGACAGCATCGACCTGTTCGGCCACCAGCGCATCATCCACTTCCGTCAGCCGGTCCCGCGCATTGGGAAGGCCTGAGCGCGCGAAATCACACCGCATCATCAGGTTTTCACAATTGAAGGTGGCGAGGCGGATCTCGGGCATCAAAACCTGATGCGGTCTGCAGGTGGCGGGGTCAATCGCGAATGGCTGCCCGGTCAGGCGGCGGCGCGCTCTGCAAAGCGGCGGGCGGTCTGGGCCTGCTCGACGTCTTCGGCGGCCGGGCGTTGCTCTGCGGGAATGCTGGTGCGGCCAAGCTCAACCGCGATTCCGGGCTGCACACCGCTGCCAAAGGCCGACAGAACCGTGCGCACCACGTCCAGGGGTTGGGCCTCATCTTCCACGATCTGGCCAAAGCGCGCGGCCACCGGACCGACCAGCCCATAAGCCAGAAACACGCCGAGAAATGTACCGAGCAGCGCTGAGCCAATCATGGAGCCAAGCACGGCAGGCGCTTGGTCAATTGAACCCATGGTGCGGATAATGCCCAGAACCGCTGCAACAATGCCGAGGGCCGGCAAGGCATCGGCCAATGTGTTCAAGGCGCCGACAGCTTTCATGCGCTGGCCAAGATGCAGGGCGACGGATTGCTCCATATGCGCGTCGGCGCGGGCCGGGTCTGACAGGTCCAGCGCCATCAGCCGGAAGGCATCGCAGATCATGTCCCGCACGGCAGGATCTGCCTGAACGGCGGGCGCACTGGCAAACAGGGCCGAATTCTCCGGGTCTTCAATGTCAGCCTCAATGGCCACAAAACCACCCTGGCGCACTTTGCGCATCATGGCAGAGAGCAGAACGAGCAGTTCCTGATGCTGTGCCCGTTGCCAACGGCTGCCGCGGAAGGAACGCACAAAGCCGCCCAATGCCTGACGCGCAACTTGAGGAGAATTGCCGATCAGAACCGTGCCGATGGCTGCGCCGCCAATAAGCGCGAGCTCAAAAGGCAATGCCTCCATGGCCCCCTTCCCGCCCGTCAGGACGAGACCGCCCATGACAAGAACGACAACCAGCACAAGGCCAAGCAATTGCGGCAAGAGGCGCACTCCCGGTTTACCAACCGGCACAGTGGCATATTCATCTTAAGCCAAGCTTAGCGCAGACCTAGCTGACCAGCAGGCCTTCGCTACCGAGAACCGGATCGTGCTCTGCCACCAGATGGCCGGGCGAGACCTCAACCAGTTTGGGCCGATACTGATCTACATCCCCGTCATCAACCAGTTTCGACTTGAGAAAACGCAGCGAGGCACGGGAATCGAGCGGGCTTGGCAGATCTCCGCTCAGCCTCAGCCGCTCGCGGCTGCGTTCGCTTTGCGGGTCTGCGTTCGGCACAGCGGCGATCAGGGCCTTGGTATAGGGATGGCGCGCATCGGTGTAGATCTTGTCGCGGCCTGCAAGCTCCACCACGCGGCCAAGATAGAGCACCATGACGCGGTGACTGATCTGGCGCACAACGGCGAGGTCATGGCTGATGAAGATCATCGCCAGGCCGAATTCCTTCTGCAGTTCAATCAGCAGGTCGACCACTTGGGCCTGTACCGACACGTCGAGGGCAGAGACCGCCTCATCGCAAATGACCAGTTTGGGCTGCAGGATCATTGCGCGTGCAATACCGACGCGCTGATTCTGGCCGCCGGACAGCTCATGCGGATAACGGTTGATCATGGCCGGATCGAGCCCAACACGCGGCATGATCTCGCGCACTTTCTGGTCACGCTCCTTGCGAGACAGGTTTGGCTGATGAACCTGCAGCGGCTCGGCAATCGACGCTCCGATGCTCATCCGCGGGTCGAGGCTGGCCAGCGGGTCCTGGAAGACGATCTGAAGATCATCCCGCAGGCTGTCCATCTCCTTGCGCCCGGCCTTGGCGATGTCCTTGCCCAGCCAGGCGACGGTACCATCCGTTGGCGGAATTAGCTTCAGAACGCCGCGCGCCAGCGTTGACTTGCCACATCCGGACTCGCCCACTACGCCCAGCGTCTCGCCAGGCTTCAGGTCAAAGGACACGCCATCCACGGCTTTCAGCGGCTTGGTCTTGCCGAAAAGGCCGCCTTTCACGCTGATCGGAAAGTGCACCTTCATGTCCTGAACCTGTAAAACAGGCGCAATGTCATCAGCAGGCGGCGACGTCAGCACCGGACGGCCAGGCCGGTCCGGCTCATCAATGCGCGGCACAGCAGACAGCAGCATCTTGGTGTAGTCGGCATGCGGATTATAGAAAATGTCATCGACATTGCCGCGCTCGACAATCTCGCCATGGCGCATCACGATCACACGGTCACACATTCGGGCCACAACGCCCATATTGTGCGTGATCAGCGCAATACCGGTGCCGGTTTCGCGCTTCAACTCGTCCATCAGTTCCAACACCTGCGCCTGGACGGTCACATCAAGCGCCGTGGTCGGCTCGTCCGCCAGCAGCAGTTCCGGATTGCATAGCATCGCCACGGCAATCATCACGCGCTGGCGCATGCCGCCGGACAATTCATGCGGAAACTGGTTCATGCGGCGGGCAGCTTCAGGAATGCGCACATTCTCCAGCCATTCGACGCAGATCTTGTCGGCTGCTTCCCCTTTCAATCCCTTGTGCAGGGCGAGGACTTCGCGCATCTGCGCCCCGACCGTCATGTGGGGCGTCAGGCTGGTCAGCGGGTCCTGGAAGATCATCGACATGCGCGCGCCGCGGATTTCCCGTAGCTTGGCGTCCGGCGCATCCAGCATGTTGATGCCGTCAAACTCGATCCGGCCCGTCGCCGCGCCGTTGCCGGCCAGCAGGCCAAGCGCCGAGAGGGCCGTCTGGCTTTTGCCAGAGCCACTTTCGCCGACAATGCCCAGACATTCGCCCTTGGACACGTCGAAACTGATACCTTTGACCGCCTCGACTTCGCCATCCGGCGTATCGAAGGTCACCCGCAGATCTTTGACAGATAGAATAGCCATACCCGTAATCTCTATACGCGCGGGGCCATTGCGCAACGATCTAGTGCAGAAAGAAGAAAAAAGGCCGCGTTCCTTGGGAAAACGCGGCCTTGGAGTTCAGGACCGAAACAGAAAGGGGGTGCCCCGGCCCTCAGAGCGGGCTCAGAACTTGTATCCGAGCCCCAGACCCACCACGAGTGGATTGATGTCCACGTCTGCATCCACTGTCGCGCCAAGCGCTGTGGTGAAATCAACCGTTACGTCTGTGTTGATCCAGATTTTCTTGATGTCGGCATTGATGGCCCAACCGCCTGGCTCGCCGTCCAGGTCGTAGTCCACACCGGCCTGCAAGGCGAAGCCATAGCTCGGGTCATAGTCGATGCCGTCAGCCACAGGGCCTTCATCTTCATTGAAGAAGAAAGTGGCGTTCACGCCAGCACCCACATAGGGCTTCCACTGGCTGTCATTCACGAAGTGATACTGCAGCGTCAGAGTCGGCGGCAGCAGCGTGACATCGCCAAGATCCACATTCGCACCGCCAACAGCGGCAACATTCGTGGCCTTCACATCATGCGGTGTGACACCGAGGATCAGTTCGGCAGCGATGTTCTTCGTGAAAAAGTAGGTGATATCCAGTTCAGGAACATATTGGTTGCTGATCTCGACGTCGCCGCCCAGAGGCGCCCCTGCGACGGAAAGGTCACCGGACTCGTCCGGCAATACCCCGATTACCCGTCCCCGTACCATCCACGGATTTTCGTCCGCAGAGGCAGCAGGTGCTGTTCCGAGCCAAGTCGCCCCGGCAACCAAAGTGGCAAGGAGAAGCTGTTTCATAATCATTTCACTCCAACATTTGGCGCAAACGGCTGCGCCCGATGAGCCACACCTAGACCCCTGTTTTGATGAAGATAAGCGTGCAGTTTGACGCGCGGGCGCGTGTCGCGCGACACAGCCGCGCGATTAGGTATTCCCCCCAATTGCTGACCCGGCAGATCCTCGCCATCTTGATCTTCGTGCGACGGGAAACGGCCCTCAGAAGGCCTGCCGGACGCCCCCTCCCCGACATGCCCGCCACACACTGCTCATCCACGCGAGATAGAGGGGTTTTCCCACGGTCAGGCTTGAACTTTGCCCTAACGCTGGGGCAGATGGGCACTGAGGAAAAAGCCCCAGCGAGGAACACCCAAATGCCCGTCATCACCTATCTGACCACATGCATCTTTGACTCCGGTGCGCTCAAACAGCTGGCCGGAACCGCAAAGAGACTCGGCATGAGTCGCCCCTTTATCGTTACAGACCAGGGCATCAAGGCCGCTGGAATCCTGGGTAAGGTGGAAGACGCGCTGGGTGTTGCCCCGGCTGGCGTGTTTGACGAAACGGTCTCGAACCCGACCGAGAAGCAGGTGGATGAAGCCACGGCCCGTTACAAGGAATGTGGCGCTGACGGCGTCATCGCCCTCGGCGGCGGGTCATCGATGGATTTGGCTAAGGCGGTCTGCCTGCTGGCAAGCCATGACGAACCGCTGGAATCCTATGCGGCGATTACAGGCGGCGCGAAGAAGATCGGCAAGGTGGCCCCGCTGATCGCCATTCCGACCACATCCGGCACAGGCTCTGAAGTATCCGTCGGCATGATCGTGACGATGAATAATGGCCGCAAGGAAACCTTTGTTTCGCCGAATCTGATCCCGGCCACCGCGATTTGCGACCCGGACCTGACCCTGGGCCTGCCTGCGCACCTGACCGCGGCCACCGGCATGGATGCCGTGACCCATTGTATCGAAGCCGTGCTGGCGCCGAGTGTGAACCCACCGGCAGAAGGTATCGGCTATGAAGGCATCTATCGCGCCATTGGGGATGGCTGGCTGCGCAAGGCGGTCAAGGATGGCTCGGATGAAGATGCCCGCTGGCACATGATGATGGCGAGCTATGAAGGCGCGCTGGCCTTTGTGAAAGGACTTGGCGGCGTGCACGCCCTGTCTCACGCGGCGGGCCGCCTGCATGAGAAGAAGCTGCACCATGGCACACTGAACGCGATCTTCCTGCCGCATATCCTGCGCTTCCACGAGGGCGCCGCAGACGCGAAGTATGCCCGCCTGCGCCAGGCCATGGGCCTTAAGCCCGGCGCAGACCTTGCCGAGGCGATTGAAGAACTGAATGCGGATATCGGCATTCCGGCCAATCTTTCGGCGATTGGACTGACCGCAGAAGATGGCCCTGGCATTGTCGATTATGCGCTGAAGGATCTGGCGCATTTCGGCAATCCGAAGCCGATGAGTGCGGACGACTATGCCAAAGTGTACGAAGTCGCGCTCGGCTAAGCCCTGAAGGTGCGGAGGGTCGCACTCTTTCGCTAGGCGAAGGGACGAATCCTGCGCATACTCGCATCCATGCTTCAGGGATTCGCCGCCACTTCAACGCATCTGGGCCTGATCTGCTGTGCCATGGCGATCGGAGCCTCCTGGGTGGCGGCAATCGCCTCGCCCAATTGCAGCTATGACAAGCTGGATGGCAGCCGAGCCGACCGTCATGTGCGTGAATTGCTGCACATGACCTCCACGCCGATTGCCGGCATGATGCTGGCCTCGGGGTCCTTGTTCCTACTGTCCAGCAGTTGGGCGGCAGGGGTCACGGCGCTGCTCGCCGCGTTTGGCTTCTTTTCAAACAGATGGATGCTGGCGCCCAAGACCGGCAAAAACCCCAAAGGCGTGCGCACCAGCCGGAAGGGTCAGCGGGCGGTCTCTGTCAGCCTGTCGCTGATGTTCACGCTGATTGCCATCATTGCGGCAATCCTGGCCATGGTCGGCATCTGACCGCTAGACATAGACCAGCCAGAGGCAGCCCATTTCGTGTAATTTGCGGAAATTGTCCGCGGATTTACGCGCCGCGCTACGGGCGATGGCACCAGCCGTCTTGCGGTTAACTGACAGCATCATGGCACACACGGCTAGTCCCGGGATAAACATCCACCAGACATAGGCAATCGAGGCCAGGACACCGAGCAGGCAGAGCATGTAGGCCATGGCATCCAGAATGCGGAAACGCGCATACATGTAGCGGCCAAAATCATTCAGCAATTCCGGCTGTTTATGCAGGGTTTCAGCATCAATGGCGAAAACCTGGCCCGGCGCTTGCTCATAAACCAGCGCCCGCGTCATGCGGCCACCTCTATGCGGATTGGGTTGGCATTTGAGAAACATGGCCTGTCAGCTCCATTACAGAGATGAAATTTACCAGTGCAGCTTTAATCGGATGCTGCCGGAACCGGATCATTTCCTAGCGTTTTGACAAGCTTTCCTTAGTCATCAAACTTGCCCCTGTCTGGTGAATCCGTTTGCTCTGCCTGATTTTGACACTTATGCTGCAATGCAACATGGAAGGCTTGTAATCTGATGCTTTACTCGCTCGTTGAAATGAATCGTGCCGCCATGGCGCCCGTTCGCCTCGCCGCCCGCGCCAGCCGCGCCGCCCTCAACTCGCCCTTTAACCCCATAAGCAAGACAGATTACGGCAAGTCCCTCTCTGCCATGGCGGACGTGTTTGAAAGCGCCACCCGCTATTATGGCAAGCCGGAATGGCGCATCGACAGCGTGAAAATCAACAGCGCACCTGTGCCCGTCATACCGACCGTCGCCTGGCATTCGCCCTGGTGCAATCTGGTGCATTTCCGCAAGGACCCTACCGCCCTGGCAGCCGCGCGCGATGCAAAACGCCTTGGCCCGCAGCCACGTATGGTGATCGCGGCACCGCTGTCCGGCCACTATGCCACGCTTCTGCGCGGCACGGTCGAGGCCTTTCTGCCAACGCATGATGTCTACATCACGGACTGGCAGGATGCACGGATGAGCCCGGTCTGGCTCGGCCGCTTCGATCTGGATGATTATATCGACCATATCCGCAGCATGCTGACTCATGTCGGCCCCGGTGCGCATGTGTTGGGCGTGTGCCAGCCGGGCCCGCCGGTTCTGGCTGCGATTTCCATGATGGCCGAGGATGATGATCCGGCCCGCCCGGCCACGATGACCTTCATGGGCTCTCCCATCGATTGCCGCCAGAGCCCGACCATTCCGAACCAGCTGGCGGAAGAACGCCCGCTGTCCTGGTTCGAAGAGAACATGATCCACACCGTACCGGCGCCCTATCCGGGCACCTTCCGCCGTGTCTATCCCGGCTTTGTGCAGCTGGCCTCCTTCATGAACATGAACTGGTCGCGCCATGTCGATGCGCAGTGGAAATTCTTTAACCACCTGGTCGATGGTGACGGCGACAATGCCGGCAAGCACCGCGAATTCTATGACGAATACCTCTCCGTTCTGGATCTGACGGAAGAATTCTACCTGCAAACCATCGTGCGCGTGTTCCAGGAACACCATCTGGCGCGCGGAATATTCCGCTATCGCAGCACACGTCTGGTGAAGCCATCCAAGGTGCGCGATGTCGCGCTGATGACCGTGGAAGGCGAGAAGGATGACATTTCCGGAATCGGCCAGACACAGGCGGCGCATGAGCTGTGCAGCAAGCTGCCGGATGATATGAAGGCGGACTATATCCAGCCGGGTGTCGGGCATTATGGCGTGTTCAACGGCAATCGCTTCCGCACGGAAATCGCCCCGCGTGTGACGCAGTTCACAAAACGCTTCACGATGCGCGATGCGGATGAAGCCGCCGCTGAGAGACTGGCGGCAATCAATACGCGCGTCGCCTAGCGCTCTGTCAGGCGTGGTAACATGCTTGCCAATTCGCGGCACTCGGTTTGCGGACCGCCCACAACATTGATCCGCATCGGGTCTGGCGCATCAAGATAATCGTTCAGGCGTGAGACCGCCTTTTCCTTGGCGCTGTCCAGCGTGATGTTGGCCTCGGACTTGGCGAGCGTTTCCTTTGATGTGCAGGATTGGAGCTCCAGCGTGGAGTCGCCCCCTGCCCTGGCCTGATTCAGCAGCACCGAAGACGGCAGGTCCAGCCCATCCGGCACAGCCACCCACAAGGCAGACACTTTTGCCGTCTCAATCGGGTGACGCAGGCGCACTTCGTAGATCACGCCCTTATCCATATGGTGGACAGAGAAATCGGCCAGACCGGCATCGTGCAAGCCGCCGAGCCAGCTGGAGATCGCCGCATTGCGGGCCTGCTTGGCCTCGGCGCCGCGCCCTGCCGCGACATCCAGATAGACCTGACGGGCAGCAGGCGTTTCCATGGCCGGAAGCGGATGTGGAATCAGGACAGCGCTGCCAGGCAAAATCTGGACATGATCGCTCTGCAGCAAACTGGCAGAGGCGAGATTACCCTGTCCCTGAGACCCAGCCAGCCCAAAAACGAGGACCGAACAGCCCAGATATGTCAGTCTTTTCAGCTGCCACATGGCACACCACCCCTTATTTATCAGGACAGTGTAGGCACGAAGCGGTTAGGAAAATCCTTCATCCACCGGTAAAACTCTGACGGTCCTTGAGGTAGGACAGCGTGCAAACGCTGTGCCGGGCCTAGCGGATCGGCTCCGGCAAGGGATGCGGCGCCTGCATGGTTTCATGCGTGTGGTCATAATCATCCCCGTCGGCATGCGCATGATCATGGACCGGCAGAAGCGAGATCAGCACAGCCGTCAGAACCCCCACGGCCAACGCAATCAGGCTGCGCAAAGGCGGCTCGCCCTTCAGAGGTTCCATCAGCGGGCCCGTCGCCACATACAGCAGAAGGCCAGCCGACGCCGCAAACAGCGATCCAACCACATCCGGCCCCATCAGATACATGAAGGGAGACGAGATCAGCACGCCCAGCGGGGTCGTTGCGGAGGCAGCAAGAAAGGCAAACAGGAATGATTGACGGTTGCTGAAAGAGTGCCGACGCAAAATGGCAAAGGCGATCACGCCTTCCGGAAACTCATGCAAGATCAGGGACACCGCTGCATACACACCGGAAGAAAAGCTGCCCGCAAAGGTGACAGAGTAGATGACACCATCGAGCAGTGAGTGGATTGCAATGGCAAGGATCGGTGTGATCGCAGCAGAGCGTGCAGAGTCAGGACGTTCCGGAAAGAATGTGTGCAGGGAAAAGTGCAGCACCAACCCGCCGAGAAATCCGGCAAGCATGTACACCGGCGCATTCCGGCTGAGCTCAAACGCTTCCGGGGCAATGTGCAGCAGGCTGAGCGTGATCAGCATGCCAGCCGCTGCCAGGCCCATGACAGCAGAAAAACGTGCGCTCCAGTCCCCGCGTGTCGATACGGCGATCAACCCGATCGTGGTCACAAAGGCCGCGATCAAGCCAAAGAACATGGGGGCTTGCATGGAAGTGAGCATATATGAGTCAGTCAAATAGGCAGAATCGGAAGCGTGCGGTTCTTAACCGCATCCAGCGGCCTTGCGGAAAATGTTATATGGTATCATTACTGGGCTTGCGAGCAGATTTTTTTGCTTTACGCAGTTCGCCAGACACGACGACTGGAGCGTTTGAATGAACAGAACATCTGGCCGCCTTGCCGGCCTGCTTTGCATGGGCGGGCTGATTGGCCTGCTGGCTGCTTGCGGCCCCTCTTCCAAACAGACCTCTGAAGAGGCTTCATCTGCAGACATGGCGCCGATGACGGCTGAAATGCCACTAGCGCGCGGCGAACCAGACTCCCTTGCAGAAGGCGCGGAGACCGATGCCTCAGATATCGCCGACATGCAGGACGCTTATGCAGCGGATGCCGAAGAGGAACATTTGGAAGCAGAAGAAGAGCATGGTGAGCATTTTCGCGGTGAGGCCCATGTTCACGGCGCCGCTGAACTGGCCGTCACACAGGAAGACAATTTCATTACGATCAGTGTCGATGCGCCACTGGCGAATTTCGGTCTCTCCGAAGGAACGAAAAAGAAAGACGCCGATTTCGAGCAATATGCCGAAGGGCTGACGGAGCTGATGGGCGATGCGCGATGTGATCTGGTCGAGCGTTCAGCCGCCATCCGCCGCAGTGGCGACCATGCCGTCCTCACCCTGTCGATTGTCTGGGATTGCCGCCGCCCGAGCCGTCTGGACGGCCTGATGTTTACAGGCTTTGATCTTTATCCCGGCTTTGAAAAAGTCTCCTCCGTCTTTCTTGGTGACGGCAAACAGACCGCCGCGACCCTTACCCCTGCCAGCCCGTTCCTGCCATTCTCCCAGTGACTGATCCCGTCATCTCCATTGAAGAGCTGCGCTTTTCCTGGCCCTCAGGCGGAGAGGTGCTGAATATTGAGCGATTTGACCTGAACGCAGGAGAGCGCCTGTTCCTGCGCGGACCCTCCGGGTCTGGAAAATCCACCCTGCTAGGCCTTATTGCCGGCGTGCTGGAGCCGGGCGCAGGACACGTGAATGTTCTGGGTATGGATCTGGCAAAACTGCCTTCTGCGAGGCGAGACCGCATTCGGGCGGACCATCTGGGCGTCATCTTCCAGATGTTCAATCTGGTGCCCTATCTGTCTGTTGTCGGAAATGTCACGCTGCCGCTGAAATTCTCTCCGACACGGCGTAAGGCCATTTCGGGGGATACTGACGAGGAAGCCCGGCGCCTGCTTGCCCGGCTCGGCCTGACAGATGCAGCCCTGCTGGATCGCCGCGTCTCGGACCTCTCCGTCGGGCAGCAGCAAAGGGTAGCCGCCGCACGCGCCCTGATCGGCGGGCCTGAGATCGTGATTGCGGACGAGCCAACCTCTGCGCTGGACGCAGATGCGCGCGACCGATTCATCGAATTGCTGAGCGAGGAAGCCGCCCGCACCGGCGCAGCGCTTCTGTTTGTCAGTCATGATGCCAGCCTGGCGCGCCTGTTCGACCGCGCCGTGGATCTGAGAGAGATCAACACGGCGAGGGCTGAGGCATGAAAACCATACTTTCCCTCGCCTGGAAGAGCCTGATGAACCGCAAGGGGTCTGTCATCCTGACCCTTCTTGCGGTGGCGTTGTCTGTTGCGCTTTTTCTTGGTGTCGACAAAGCCCGCACTGGTGCGCGCGAAGGCTTTGACAATACTATTTCCGGCACAGAGCTGATCGTAGGGGCGCCTACCGGCAGCGTGAATCTTCTGCTTTATTCGGTCTTCCGCATGGGAAATGCCACGGCGGAAATCTCCTGGCCCACCTATCAGAAGATCGCCCATCGTGATGATGTTGCCTGGGCTGTTCCAATCTCCTTGGGGGACAGCCATCGCGGCTTCCGTGTGATGGGAACGACTACGGACTATTTCGACCATTATAAATATGGCCGCAACAAGGACCTGGTCATTGCGAAGGGCAGACGCTTTGAAGACTTATTCGATGCCGTGATCGGCGCCGATGTGGCCAAGGAGCTTGGCTATGATATCAGCTCTCCGATGGTGCTGTCACACGGGCTGGGCAAAGCCAGTTTGGGCTCTGGTCACGACAACCGCCCGTTTCGCGTCGTCGGTATTCTGGCGCCCACAGGCACCCCGGTGGACCGCACGGTACATGTCTCACTGGAAGCGATCACAGCGATCCATGTCGGCTGGGAAACCGGCGCGAAAAATCCGCTGGCTGATACAATCACGGAAGAGATGATCCGGAGTTTCGATCTGACGCCCAAGAGCGTTACGGCCATTTTTATCGGCCTGAAGCAAAAAGGAACGATCCTGACCACGCGGCGTGCAATCAATACAAATCCTGGCGAACCCTTGATGGCCATCATGCCCTCTCAGGCACTGGCGGAACTCTGGAGCGTGACCGATGTGGCAGAACGCGCCTTGCTGGCCGTTTCCATCTTCGTCATTGCCGTCGGCATTGTCTCCATCCTCACCTCCATTCTGAGCAGCCTGAATGAGCGGCGACGGGAAATGTCCATCCTGCGCGCAGTCGGCGCCCGGCCGGGTCATATCTTTGCCTTGCTGGTGCTGGAAGCAGGCCTGGTCGGCTTTCTTGGCGCGCTGTTGGGTATCGCCCTGATCCATGTGATCCTGGCGATTGCCGGACCGATCATCACGGCCAAATACGGCATCTCTCTGACAGGAACAGGACTGAGTGTGACAGACATATACACTTTGCTGGCCGTCACACTGGCCGCCTTGCTGGCCGGGGCAATCCCTGCCTGGATGGCCTTCCGCCGCTCACTCGCCGATGGCTTGTCCGTCAGATTGTAAACCGCTTAATCCCTCTGGCACGATACGCCCGCAGACTTTAGACTGGCCATCATGAAACAGATCCCTTCCCTTCTCTCCGCAGCAGCTATCGCCGCCCTGATCGCGGCTTGCGGACAATCGACCGCCCCGGAAGCCAGCGCAGAAACGCCCGCTCCGGAATCCTCGCAAGCCAAGACCGGCAAGTCTGACGGCCCGCAAGTGGGCGACAAGATTGGCGAAAGCGACGCAGAGCGTCAGGCCGCCAAGGACGCCTCCATCGCGGCCAAGGCCGCTGAGCAGGCCCGCAAGCAGGAAGAAATCAAGGCGCGCGGCGTAACCGAGATCGGCTGGGAAGACCTGATGCCGGAAGGCGAGGAAGAACGCCTGGCCAAGATGTATCAAAGCCAGATGGCCATGCTGTATGGCGGTGGCGGCATCGCGGAAGGCTCTGCGGCCGACACGATGGTTCAGATCGGCACCTTCAACACGGTCAAGGAACTGGACGGCAAGAAAGTCCGCATTCCGGGCTATACGGTTCCGTTCGAGTACGGCTCCAAGGCACAAATCACGCAATTCCTGCTGGTGCCATATTTTGGGGCCTGCATTCACTCTCCCCCTCCGCCGCCAAACCAGACGGTGTTCGTCTCAACGACAGACCCAATCCAACTGAAGGATCTGGCGCAGGCCGTCTGGGTAGAAGGCATACTTCATACGCAAACCCAGGAAAGCGATCTGGCAGATGCGGCCTACACGCTGGAACTGACGCATATCGAAAAGTACGAATATTAGGCTTGTGTGGCCGGCCAGTATGGCGACGTCAGCAGAGGTATTCTGAGCTCGCAGAAAGCATGCAGGAATTCTGAGCTTCACCAAGTTCCTGAAAACATATGGTACCTCTGGCCGGACTCGAACCGGCACTTCCGAAGAAAACGGATTTTGAATCCGTCGCGTCTACCAATTCCGCCACAGAGG
>TARA_R100000365_G_scaffold899_1_pt1 | contig 17326 bp, 13 predicted proteins | sample TARA_R100000365 | Tara Oceans TARA_R100000365 (sample SAMEA2620668) | marine metagenome | biome: marine biome (ENVO:00000447); feature: mesopelagic zone (ENVO:00000213); material: "saline water (ENVO:00002010), including plankton (ENVO:xxxxxxxx)" | depth 1000 m | reverse complement strand
GCGGTGGTGGCGCCGATGGCGGCGCTGGTTCTGGTGCCGATCGACACCACCGTCGCACTGGCTGTCGGTGCCGTGATCGGGGTCGCCGCAATTGCGCTGCTGGTCTGGGTCAGCCCGGTCGTTCGCGTCAGCGAGGGACGCGTCTTCGCCGGCCGCGCCTGGATCGAGGCCAGCTACCTCGGCGAACCCGTCGCCCTCACTGGTGAGGATGCGCGCTTCGCGCGTGGCCCGGGACTGGATGCGACGGCATGGCACGTCATTCGCGGCGGGATCGACGGGCTCGTGGTCGTCCCTGTCGTCGACTCGGACGACCCGGCACGGGCCTGGGTCATCTCGAGTCGGACACCGGACAGGCTCGCTGCGGCGATTCGGCGCGCGCAGGCGTCGCGCTAGGCGGTTCGCCCGCTGATCAGGCTGCGCACTCCTTGCAGATGATGCCAACTGCTTCCTCGTGGTCCACCTGCGAGCGGTGCTTCACCAGGAAGCAGCTGGCGCAGGTGAATTCGTCCTGCTGCGGCGGGAGCACCACCACGTCAAGCTCGAGGTCGGAGAGGTCGGCCCCCGGCAGCTCGAAGCCAGACGGGTTGTCGGAGTCGTCGACGTCGACCGAACCCGACATCTTGTCGGGGACCCGCTCCTTGAGCGCCTCGATGGACTCGCTGTCGTCGTCGCTCTTGCGGGGTGCGTCGTAGTCGGTGGCCATTCTCTACTTCCGTTGCGTGATGCTGTGGTGCGGTGCTGCGGGGCCGCTATGGGCGGCGATAGTTTGCACGACGGATCGGGATTTAGCAAATGCTCACTCCGTGTGCCGACGTGGACGAAACGGGCGGCGCGCGATGGATATTCCCTGACGCAGGCGAACGGTGTGCCAGCATGGGGCCGACACGCCGAAGAGGCACGGGAGGAGCGTGGGATGGAACAGCTCAAAGTCATCGCGACGGAAGACGATCAGCTGATCCTCGCAACAGAGTCGGGCGACAGGTTCACGCTCGCCCTCGATGATGCACTGGCATTCGAGGTCCGCCGGGCCCGCCGGGCACGCGAGTCCGACGCATCTGCTGCTCGCCCGAGCCCTCGAGACATCCAGACGCAGATCCGCGCCGGCCTCAGCGCAGAAGAGGTCGCGGAGCTTCTCGGGGCTCGTGTCGAGGATGTGCGCCGGTACGAAGGTCCCGTGCTGGCCGAACGAGAGCACGTCCTCAGCCAGGCGCTGGCAGTCCCGGTGCTCGTTTCTGCAGAGCTGGAACCCGACGGCGAGTCCACGTTCGGTGCGGCGGTGCGCGCGAAGCTCGCTGAAGCGGGTGCCACCGCGGAGCGGTGGACGAGCTGGAAGGATGCGACGGGCTGGGTGATCAAGCTCGAGTTCCGCACCGGTGATGTCGACCGCGATGCGCGCTGGGGCTTTGACCCGCGACGTACGACGCTGTCGCCGTTGAACACCGATGCAACGCAGCTGTCGAGGCAAGGAGCACTCCCCGACGGTCTCATCCCGCGGCTGCGTGCCCTTGATCCGTCGCCGTCGAAGGATGACTCACGGTTTGACTCCGGCGCGTTCGGCCCGCGGCGAGACGATGATCAGGCACGCGACGCGGAGCGCCCCGCTGAGCGCACCCCGGAACGCGCAAGCGCCGCGGTCCGTGAGGCGGCGACCAAGCGCGCCGCCGACCCTGTCGTGACGACCTCTCCGGAGACAGCGGATCTGCTCGAAGCGCTGCGCCGTCGTCGCGGCCAGCGCGAATCCGCTCCGGAGCCTTCGACCGATGAGGCAGAACGTTCGCCGGTTGCGCTGTTCGATGCGCTCGAGCCCGGATACGACGAGACCACCACTCCCCCTGCAGCGGCGGCCGACGAGGAGCCGGCGGATCTGGAAGCCACACAGCTGTCGTCATCCCGCAGGCGCGGTCGCTCGTCCCTACCGACGTGGGACGAGATCGTTTTCGGCGCTCGCTCTGACGAGTAGCCCGACCCCGGGCCCAACGCCGTCAAACTGCGTATGCGCCAGCTCGTAGCAGAGGGACGACTGACTCCTCGAGCGTGAGCGATCCGTGCTGCCCCACCATGCGCTGCGGTGACCGGTCGTCGAGACGGTTGTCGTAGTAGGCGACCCGTGCTCGTGCGGCGACAAGGACATCACCGATCCGATCAGCGACGGTCGGGCGCACGCTCCCGAACACCCCGGCGGCAATGGCTTCGTCACGGGTCATCACCCAGGCGCGGTCGGCATCGGCGGCTCGCCACACGCCCGCCACCGCGTCAGCCGCTTGAGGCTCCGTATACAGATGCAGCATCCGCGGTTCGCCCGCTATATCGGCGACGCCCTCGAGCCGTGGATCGCCGTCGTCCAGGAGCACGTGACGGCTCGCTGGGACATCGATCATTCCGTGATCGGCGGTGATGAGCACGCCGGCCTGCGGCGCTGCACGCACGAGGTCGCGAAGGGAGGCATCCACGCGTTCGAGGCCCTCCGTCCACGCCCCGGACTCCCAGCCGGCGCGGTGGCCGATGCCGTCGAGCTCGGGAACGTAGAGGTAGGTGAAACTGCCCGGATGCTGCGCCGCGAGTGCACCCGCACGGGCGATCCGCTCGTCCAGGTCGGTGACCCCGACGAACTGGGCTCCGTCGGTGGTCGCGCGGGTGAAGCCCGTCGTGGCAAACTCCGGCTTCGAGACCACGAAGACCGGCGCGTGCCGGGCCTGCGCACGAGTGAGCGGCTGCTCTTGCTGCCAATCGTCGGGCAGGTCGCCGTCTTCCCAGCCATGGAGCAGGTTCGCAACGCGGCCGGTCTTGGGGACACGAACCCGGTACCCGAGCATCCCGTTCTGTCCGGGATCCGTCGCCGTGAGCAGGCCCGTGAGCGCGCTGGCTGTGGTCGAGGGAAAGGTCGTACGGGCGACGTCGCGGATGCCGCTGATGCTCGCCAGAAACCTCGCGTGGCCGGCGCGTGCCCGCAGTTGTGCAGCGCCCACTCCGTCGAGCATGACGAGGACGGTGCTCTGGGCGGGTCGCAGCCAGATGCTCTCCCCGCGCAGCGAACGGAACATCTCCGGCACGACGTCGGTGAGGCTCCGGGTTCTCGGCGAGTGCGCAGGTAGTGTGATCGGCATCCACGCCAGTCTCCCACGGCCCCTCTTCCCGGAGGCCGAGGTGCGTCCGTCCCAGCGTTCGAGGTTTTGTCATGCCGTCATCCCGTCCCCCCCAGCCCGCTGAGGTCGCCGAGCGGATCGAGGATGTCGACGTCGCAGCTGAAATGCAGGGCTCGTTCCTCGAGTACGCCTACTCGGTGATCTACTCCCGCGCACTTCCCGATGCACGCGACGGGCTCAAGCCTGTGCAGCGGCGCATCCTCTTCCAGATGGCAGACATGGGATTGCGGCCCGATCGCGGGCACGTCAAGAGCTCGCGCGTCGTCGGCGAGGTGATGGGAAAGCTCCACCCCCATGGCGATGCGGCGATCTACGACGCCCTGGTGCGCCTCGCGCAGCCCTTCTCGCTGCGCGTGCCCCTCGTGGACGGGCACGGAAACTTCGGGTCGCTCGATGACGGTCCCGCGGCTCCCCGATACACCGAGGCGCGACTGGCGGCCCCGGCGCTTGCGCTCACCGAGAACTTGGATGAAGACGTCGTCGACTTCATCCCGAACTACGACGGGCAGTTCCAGCAGCCCGCGGTGCTGCCAGCAGCCTTCCCGAACCTGCTCGTCAATGGCGCGTCGGGCATCGCGGTGGGCATGGCAACGAACATGGCGCCGCACAACCTCATCGAGGTCGTGGCAGCCGCGATCCATCTGCTCGAAAACCCCGAGGCCACCGTGGAAGAGCTCATGGAGTTCGTTCCCGGACCGGACTTCCCGTCGGGAGGCATCGTCGTCGGCCTCGACGGAGTGAAGGATGCCTACGCGAAGGGCCGAGGCTCGGTCAGGACCCGCGCGAAGGTGTCGATCGAGTCGTTGGGGCCGCGACGAACCGGCCTGGTGGTGACCGAGCTTCCCTACCTCGTCGGCCCCGAGCGGGTGATCGAGAAGATCAAGGATGCCGTCACGTCCAAGAAGCTGCAGGGCATCGCCGATGTCACCGATCTCACCGACCGCCACCGCGGACTGCAGCTGGTCATCGGCATCAAGACCGGGTTCGACCCGAATGCCGTGCTGGAACAGCTGTACCGACTGACGCCGCTTGAGGACTCCTTCGGCATCAACAACGTGGCGCTCGTCGAGGGGCAGCCGCAGACGCTCGGCCTCAAGGAAATGCTCGAGGTCTACGTCAGGCACCGCATCGAGGTCGTGACGCGGCGCAGCCGTCATCGCCTGGGAAAGCGGCGCGAGCGGCTGCACCTGGTCGAGGGTCTCCTGATCGCGATCGTGGACATCGACGAAGTCATCCAGGTGATCCGCACCTCGGATGACGGCGAGCAGGCCCGCTCACGACTCATGGAGGTCTTCGACCTCTCCCAGCCGCAAGCCGAGTACATCCTTGAGCTTCGTCTGCGCAGGCTTACCCGCTTCTCGCGCATCGAGCTCGAGCAGGAGCGCGACGCGTTGAAGGCTGAGATCGCCGAGCTGGAGGCGCTGCTTGCGAGCGACAAGCTGATCCGCGCGCAGGTCGCCACCGAACTGGATGCCGCGGCTGAGGCGTTCGGCACGCCCCGCCGCACGCTGCTGCTCAACGGCGGCCCCGTTGCGTCACGGTCGTCGTCGAAGAAACCCGTCGATCTGCAGATCGCCGACACTCCCTGCCGTGTGTTCCTCTCGGCGACAGGCCGAATGGTTCGGGCTGACCTCGATCCGGAGGCGACGGGCGGCGGGATCGTGTCGCCCACACGGCGGTCGAAGCATGATGCGATCCGCAGCGCCGCCGACGCGACCACTCGCGGGCACCTCGGGGCCCTGACGACCCGCGGACGCCTCGTGCGCTTTACGCCGGTCGACCTCCCGTCCGTCCCCGGCAACTCGGTGCAACTGGCGGCGGGAACCCGCGCAGACCAGTACCTCGGGCTCTCGGGCGGTGAACACGTTGTCGCGATCGTTCCGCTCGATGGGACGATCCCCCTTGCGCTGGGTACCGCCCAGGGTGTCGTCAAGCGCGTCCTCCCGAGCGAAATCGCCGCCCGCGACGAGATCGAGATCATCTCCCTGAAGCCCCACGACGCTGTCGTGGGCGGAGCGCTGGCTCCCGACGATGCCGAACTTCTCTTCGTCACCGACGATGCGCAGCTGCTGCGTTTCGACGCGAGCGCGGTGCGGGCTCAGGGGCGCGCAGCCGGCGGTATGGCCGGTATCCGTCTCGGCTCGGGCGCTGCCGTCATCGGCTTCGCCGTGATCCCGGCCATGGAAGCTGCCGAGGCGGTCGTGGTGACGGCGGCGGGAAGTGCAGGTGCACTTGCTGGTGCAGACGTGAGTTCGGGCAAGGTATCGCCGCTGAGCGAATTCCCACCGAAGGGTCGCGCCACCGGCGGTGTGCGCGCGCACCGACTGCTCAAGGGCGAGGATCGCCTGGTTCTGGCCTGGGCAGGTTCCGACCCGCGCGCAGTGGCGCAAGACGGTGCAGCACGAACCCTGCCCCCCGCCGGCGCCAAGCGCGACGCGTCCGGGGTCTCGCTCGAAGCCGGCGTCGCCGCGATCGGCACTGTCGTCCGCTGAGCCCGACGCCGGCGCTGTTGCCGGGAACCGCTCAGGCGTCGATGCGTTCGCGGGCGAGCCGGTCGGACGACTCGATCAGGAACTCGCGTCGCGGTGCGACGTCATTACCCATGAGCAGTTCGAAAACGGATGCCACAGCCTCCGCATCCTGGACGCGAACCCGACGCAGAGTGCGACCCGCGCGATCCATCGTCGTGGTCGCGAGCTGCTCGGCATCCATCTCACCAAGACCCTTGTAGCGCTGGATGGGCTCCTGCCACGTACGGCCGGCCTTCGTGAGGCGGTTCAGCAGGGCATGAAGCTCCGCCTCGCTGTACGTGTAGAGCGTCTCGTTGGGTTTGGACCCCGGATGCTTCACGACGACGCGGTGAAGCGGCGGAACGGCGGCGAACACCCGTCCTTCTTCGATCAGTGGTCGCATGTAACGGAAGAAGAGGGTGAGCAGCAGCGTACGAATGTGGGCGCCGTCAACATCGGCGTCGCTCATCAGGATCACCTTGCCGTAGCGCGCGGTGCTGATGTCGAACGACCGACCTGAACCGGCACCGATGACCTGGATGATCGACGCGCACTCCGCGTTCGAGAGCATGTCGCTGATCGACGCTTTCTGAACGTTGAGGATCTTTCCGCGGATCGGGAGCAGCGCCTGATACTCGCTGTTGCGCGCGAGCTTGGCGGTACCGAGCGCCGAGTCACCCTCGACGATGAAAAGCTCGGAATCGGCAACGTCGTTCGAGCGACAGTCGACAAGCTTCGCGGGAAGGGACGACGACTCCAGCGCATTCTTGCGTCGCTGGGTTTCCTTGTGCGCGCGCGCGGAGATGCGCGCCTTCATCTCAGCGACGACCTTGTCGAGCAGCAGCGAGGTCTGCGCCTTGTCGTCACGTTTGGACGAGGAGAATCGCGCAGCAAGTTCCCGGGCAACCACGGTCGAGACGATCTGGCGGACGGCAGGGGTGCCCAGAACCTCCTTCGTCTGTCCCTCGAACTGCGGCTCGGGGAGTCTCACCGTGAGCACGACAGTGAGGCCTGCCAAGATGTCGTCTTTATCGAGCTTGTCGTTGCCGACCTTCAGCCGACGTGCATTCTGCTCGACCTGCGTGCGGATCACCTTCATAAGGCCGGCCTCGAACCCCTGCTGGTGCGTGCCGCCCTTCGGGGTAGCGATGATGTTCACGAACGAGCGCATCGTGGTCTCGTAGCCGGTCCCCCACCGCACCGCGACGTCGACCTCACACGTCCTCTCCAGCTCCGTCGGCACCATGGCCCCGGATGCCTGCAGTACCGGCACGGTCTCGGTAAAGGTACCCGTGCCCTGCAGCCGCCAGGTGTCGGTGACCGCGGCGTCCGGAGCGAGGAACTCCGCGAACTCCGAAATCCCACCGTCGAAGCGGTACTCCGTCGTGAGCGGCGCCTCGGGGTCACGTTCGTCGGTGATCGTGATCGACAGGCCCGGTACGAGGAAGGCCGTCTGCCTGGCCCGCTGCTGTAGGTCTTCGAGCGAGAACGATGCGTCGCGCGTGAAAATCTGCCGATCGGCCCAGTAGCGGATGCGTGTTCCGGTGACGCCCTTCGGAGCCCTGCCGACCACGCGAAGGGTCGAGCTCTTCTCGAACGGTGTGAAGGCGGAGTCCGGCGTGGGGCCCGCGAACTCGCCCGGTTCACCCCGGTGGAACGACATCGCCCAGGTCTTGCCGCCGCGGTCTACCTCGACATCCAGACGCTCCGACAGGGCATTGACGACTGACGCCCCGACGCCGTGCAGACCGCCCGACGCACTGTACGAACCGGACCCGAACTTTCCGCCGGCGTGCAGCTTCGTGAACACGACCTCGACGCCGGACAGTCCCGTGCGAGGCTCGATGTCGACGGGGATGCCGCGGGCTCGATCTCGCACTTCGACGCTCCCGTCGGCGTACAGCACGATCTCGATCGTCGAGCCGTGGCCGGCCAGCGCCTCATCGACCGAGTTGTCGATGATCTCCCACAGGCAGTGCATCAGACCGCGGGAATCCGTCGATCCGATGTACATTCCGGGGCGCTTGCGCACAGCCTCCAGGCCCTCGAGCACCTGCAGATGATGGGCGGAGTACTCGGCGGTCACAATCGTTCAGATTACGCGGCGTCGACAGGATCGACGGGGAGCCACGCGGCACTGGGGGCTGCCGTACGCGCTCAGCGAAATGTGACCCAATAGCGGCATACCCGAAACATCCCCATGGTTGTATGTCATGACACCGCCAGGAGTGACGCACCGAGGAGGCATGACCATGGCTACCCTTTCCCCCGCAGAGATCGACGTCATCGAGAGCCGTCTTACCGCCGCCGACCGCTGCGACTCGTGCGGCGCTCAGGCCTACATCGCCGCCGAAGTGAACGGCAGCGAGCTGCTCTTCTGCGCCCACCACGGACGCCGCTACGAAGAGAAGCTGCGCGAGGTTGCGACGAGCTGGCACGACGAGACGCACCGTCTCAGCGCTGAGTGAGCTCAGCACACGTCGAGTTCTGCACACCCTGAATGGCTTCGCTTGATCCGCGGACGCGGATGCACTACCGCGCCGCGCGGGCACGACAGATCGACGTCGTGTCGCTGTGGCAACGCGCGCGCGAAACGTCACGGGAGCACGATCGCTGGACTCCTGCCGTGCTCGCCGACATGCTCTGGTCGGCGGGCGTGCGTCAGGTCGGATTCCAGGACTACGTCGACTATGACTTCGCGACCCTGACCCGCGCGGAACGGGACACCTATATGACGCATCCCGTTTCGAACGAGCTGTCACAGCGATACGACGATCCGCGCCACCGTTCCCAGTTCCACAACAAGATCACGTTCAACGAGACGTTTGCGCCGTTTCTCCATCGCGAATGGATGACGATCACGCCCGACAACGCGGACGAGTTCCGCGATTTCGTCGAGCGCCACGGCACCGTCATCGTCAAGGAGCCGGTCGGTCAAGCGGGATCCGGCGTGCACCGCTATCGGGCGGATGCCGTCACCGACTGGTCGGCGTTCCACAGGGGTCTGCTCGACCGCGGAGAGCTTCTCGCCGAAGAAGTGATCACGCAGCATCCTGACCTTGCGGCTTTCTGCCCGGGCACGGTCAACACGACCCGGGTGACGACCTTCTTCGACGGCGAACGCACACATATCCTCGCGATGGCGCAGAAGTTCGGCCGAGGACAAGTCAGCGACCAGATGAGCTTCGGCGGCTTCTATTCGATGCTCGACGACGACGGCCGTGCGGTCGGCGCCGGATACGACTCGCACGGCAACGTGCACGAGCTGCACCCCGACACCGGACGCCGCATCTCCGACTTCACTCTGCCGATGCTCGGCGAGGTGAAGACCTTCATCGATGAGGTAGCACGTGTCGTTCCGACGGTGCGTTACGTGGGGTGGGATGTCGTCGTGACTCCCGCCGGCCCTGTCCTCGTCGAAGGCAACTGGGCGGCAGGGGTTTATGAGAACAAGCCCAGCGTGACCGGCATCCGCACCGGCCACAAGCCCCGGTACCGGGCTGCAATCGGCTTCTGAGAGGCGGCTAGACGGCGCGAACGATCCCGAGCGGCGTGGACTGGTGGCCTTGGCCCAGCGGGTTGTCGCGAAGCACAGCGAGCAGCGTCTTCTCGTCGGTCTTCGAAAGGGTCGACCCGAGGATGTTCCCGCCGAGGTCGTTGATGTCGACCACCGCGACCTCGACGCCCGGCGCCAGCAGCGTCTTCAGATGCTGAGCTACCTCTCGGGGACGCTCCGGGCCCAGCACGACGGCGCTGTTGTAGGGCGGGATGGTTCCGCTCGTCGGGCCGTCGATGGCGCGGGCACGGTCGCCGGCGATCCGGTAGAAGTCGCCGGAGCGCCCAAACGCCTTCGTGACCGCGGAGACTGCCGCCGCGAACAGGATGCGGGGTGTGCCGCACTCGCGCAGCGCCATTTCCATCGTCTCGGGCATTCCGAGTCCGATCCCGTACGGAGTTCGGGTCACGTAGCGCGCCAGGAATCGGGCCAGCTTGCGCGGCTGAATGTCCGAAACCGCGTACGAGCGGCCCTGTGTGATCGCGACGATCTTCTCGGTGACGAACAGCGTGTCGCCGGCGGCAGCGTGCTCGAGGGCGTATTCGCGGATGATGTCATCGAGATCATCGCCGGGCATGACCACCCGCGTGCGGATCGGAATCCGTCGATAGCGCGCGCCGTCGATATCGACTTCGAGCGCCTTCCCCTCGTTGGCGACGCCGGTCATTCCAGATAGTCCCGCAGCGACTGCGACCGCGACGGGTGGCGAAGCTTGGCCATCGTCTTCGACTCGATTTGGCGGATCCGCTCACGGGTCACACCGAACGTGTCGCCGATCTGGTCGAGCGTCTTGGGCTGACCGTCGCCGAGTCCGAAACGCATCCGGATGACGCCGGCCTCTCGCTCCGACAAGGAGTCGAGGAGAGACTCCAGCTGGCGCTGCAGCATCGTGAACCCGACCGCGTCGGCAGGAACAACAGCCTCGGTGTCCTCGATGAGGTCACCGAACTCGCTGTCACCGTCCTCACCGAGTGGCGTGTGCAGCGAGATCGGCTCACGGCCATACTTCTGAACTTCGATGACCTTCTCGGGGGTCATGTCCAGTTCGCGGCTGAGCTCTTCGGGGGTGGGTTCGCGACCCAGGTCCTGCAGCATCTGACGCTGGACGCGGGCGAGCTTGTTGATGACTTCGACCATGTGTACCGGGATACGGATGGTGCGCGCCTGGTCCGCCATGGCGCGGGTGATCGCCTGACGAATCCACCACGTCGCATAGGTCGAGAATTTGAAGCCCTTGGTGTAGTCGAACTTCTCAACAGCTCGGATGAGGCCGAGGTTGCCCTCCTGGATGAGGTCGAGGAACTGCATCCCGCGACCCGTGTAGCGCTTGGCGAGCGAGACGACCAGACGCAGGTTCGCACCCAGCAGGTGGCTCTTGGCGCGCTGACCATCGCGCGCGATCCACTGCAGGTCCAAACCGAGCTGGCTGGACTTCTCGGCGGGCGTCATGTTCGAGAGCTTCTCTTCGGCGAACAAACCCGCCTCGATCCGCATAGCGAGCTCGACCTCTTCGGCCGCATTCAGCAGCGGAACCTTACCGATCTGCTTCAGGTAGTCCTTGACCGGGTCAGCTGTCGCACCGGTGATCTGCGTCGAGTAGATCGGGACGTCATCCTCGTCGTTCGACGTGATGACGATGGCGCCGCTGGGGAGCGGCTCGGTGAACACCGGCTTGCCGGACGTTTCGTCGTCGTCCGAGTCGTCGCCGTCGTCGGAGGCATCCTTCGCGGCCGGCGCGTCGGAAGCGTCATCGGACGATTCCGAGTCCGAAGAGTCGTCATCTTCGCCCTCATCGTCGCCGTCCACGTCAGCCTCGGCGAGTTGTTCATCCTCGTCGACCTCGTCGTCATCCGCGCTCTTCTTGGATGTCTTCTTGGTGCTGGCCTTCGCACCCGCGGCGCCGCTACGCTTCTTGGCGGCGGGACGCTTGCTGGCAGGAGTCGTGGCGACTTCGTCGTCGCTCTCGATCTCGGGCGCCAGCTCGTCCGCGTCGGCCTTCTTAGCGCGCGTACGGGTGGATGTCGTGCTTGCGGTCACGTTTCGCCTCTCAGCGCACGGCGATCTGATTGCCGCGCTGTTGGTTTCGGACGCTAGTAAGACCCTTGTCAAGTCCCGCGGCGTGTGACGGTCGCGGGTGACAATGGGTCGAACCACCATTGTCTCATACTCCGTGCGCGATTCCTGGCCTACTCCCCTGGCCACGCGAACGGATACCCAGTACAACCTCTCTGAGGCGTTACCTATTCCAGTCGCCCAGGTGGCGATCAGCCCTTGTCGTCGTCGCCGGCGGGCCGGGTCGCGAGATAGCGCTCCAATTCCGCGGCAATCTCGTCCGCGGTCGGCAGGTCACCGGTGTGGATGATCGGCGTCGCGTTCGTGGCCCCAGCCATGTAGGCGTCATAGCGCTCTTCGAGAGTCTCGATCATTCGCTGCAGCTCGTCGCTGCCACCAACCTGCTCCTGCACCTTCTCGAGATACTCCCGGTTCTCTTCGCGGAGCTCGTCTCCCGCGAAGACCAGTCCGGTGGCAACCGTCACGCTGTCCAGCGCAGCGAGAGCTGCTGCCGGATATTGCGTGTCGGCGAGATAGTGAGGCACGAGAAGCACGAAACCCGCGACATCCGCAGCGGTCTCGGCAAAGCGATACTCCAGAAGGTGGCCGACAGTCGCAGGCACCTGTGTCTCGGGCTGCCATACCGAGTGAGCCGCCGTCAGTTCCGTCCGGGTGCCGCTCACCGTGGTTCCCAACGGGCGCGTGTGAGGCACGGGCATCGGAATCGCATGCACCCACGTGACGCTCGACACGTCGAGTTCCGCGGCGAGGTCAAGGACCGCTGCCGTGAACGAGTCCCACGCAAAGTCCGGCTCGTATCCCGTGAGCGCGACGAACGGTTGACCCAGCGCGTCGTGGACGAGAGAGAGCTCCAGCCGAGGAGGACGATAGTCAGTGAGGTGGTCGTGCTCGAAGGAGATGACCGGGCGACGGGCACGGTAATCGAGAAGGATGTCGTTCTCGAAAACCGCGATCGGGGTCGGCTCCAGGTCTTCCCTCACATACGTGACGATCCGACTCACGGCGGAGCCAGCGTCGGTGAACCCGGTGAGCGCGATCACGAGCGGCAGACCCGCGGGCACCGGCGGAGCGCTGGCGACGCGGTGATAGACGGGTACCGACAAAGTCATGCCTCCATGCTAGGCGCGTGGTCGCGGCGACCGCCCCGACGCGTGCCGCTCAGAGCGAACACCCCCGACCTAGGATGAATGCATGGCCAGTCCTGTCGTCGATTTCAGCGAAGCCCCGGTTACCGAACACGACGCAGACGCGGTGGTGATGGTCGTCCCTCTTGTTTCTGCAACCACTGACGACGAGTGGGAGTCGCTTCCCGGTTTGCGCGAGAGCCTGGAGTCGATCGGGTTCACCGGCTCGTCCGGGTCGTACGCTCGCGTGGCGGCTCCGCAGCTCTTCGCCAAGCCCGTCGCCGTGGTCGGTAGCGGCGCGGGGCGAGACGCCGCGTCAGTTCGCAACGCCGTCGGTATCGGATGCCGCACCCTCACCGGGTTCGCGTCGGTCGCTGTCGCTCTGCCCTTCCATGAGGCAGCAGACACGGCGCTTGCAGCAGCCGAGGGTGCAGGGCTCGGCGCCTACAGCTTCGCCAGCTTCAAGAAGGAGCCGCCCAAGCCGCGTGCTACCCGCGTCGTCGTTCACACCGCCGCGGCGGTTTCGCCAGCGGATGTGGCTCGGGTCCGCGCCGTCATCGAGGCAGTCGCGCTGGTGAAGGACCTCGTGACGACCCCTGCCGACGCTCTCGGCCCTGCCGATATGGCCCAGGCGACCAGCGACCTGCTGCGTGAGCTCCCGGCCACAGTCCGGGTGTGGGACGAGACCGAACTGGAAACGGGCGGGTTCGGCGGCATCCTCGGTGTCGGCCGCGGCTCGGCGCGCCCCCCGCGCCTCGTACGCGCCGAGTATGCGCCGGACGGCGCGACGCGCCATGTGGCTCTGGTCGGCAAGGGCATCACCTTCGATTCGGGTGGGCTTTCGCTCAAACCCGCCGCCGGAATGATCGACATGAAGTACGACATGTGCGGAGCTGCAACCGTGCTTGCTGTGCTTCGCGCCGTTGCCGGGATCGGCGCTTCCGTGCGAGTCTCGGCGTGGCTGTGCCTGGCCGAGAACATGCCCTCGGGGACTGCGACCCGCCCGGGCGATGTGCTTCGCATCGCCGACGGCACGACGGTCGAGGTCCTGAACACGGATGCCGAGGGTCGGCTCGTCCTCGCAGACGGACTGGTCGCCGCCAGCCGCGAGCATCCCGACCTCATCGTCGACGTCGCAACCCTCACGGGTGCGATCACCACGGCACTGGGAACGCGACACGCAGGCGTCATGGGAGATGACGACGCCGTCGCGCGATACCTCGCAGCCGCCGATCGCGTCAACGAACTCGCCTGGCAGATGCCGCTTCCCGACCACATGGTGGATGAACTCGACTCGCCTATCGCGGATCTCCGCAACGCGAAGGTCGGCGATCCCGCGGGTGGATCTCTCTTCGCAGGGCTGTTCCTTCGTCACTTCGTCGGCACACGCGGCGAAGCCGACGGCAACGAAGCGCGCATCCCGTGGGTTCACCTCGACATCGCCGGCGTCGGCATGAACAAGGGGGCAGCGTTCGGCTTCACCGACAAGGGACCGACCGCCGCGACGACCCGCAGCCTCATCGAGTTCGTGCTCAGCGAGGCGCGCCGATGAGCGAGGACGGCTTCGACATCATCGTCCTCGGCGGCGGCTCCGGGGGCTATGCCGCGGCGCTGCGCGCCCGGGAGCTCGGACGGACCGTCGCTCTGGTTGAAAGAGACCAGGTCGGTGGCACCTGCCTTCATCGCGGTTGCGTTCCCACGAAAGCCCTGCTGCACTCTGGTGAGGTTGCCGATGTCGTGCGCAACGCTGCCCATCACGGCGTGAGCGCGAGCTTTGAGGCCATCGATATGGCTGCGGTCCACGACTACCGGCGCAAGATCGTCAGCAAGAAACACGCGGGCCTCACAGGACTTCTCGCCGCACGCGGAGTCGTGACGATCACCGGTGACGGCTACCTCGAAGCTGATCGACGGGTGCGCGTCGGTGACCGTGTTCTGTCGGCATCCGACATCGTCCTCGCGACGGGGGGACGCACCCGCGAGCTTGCGGACGTGCCGCTCGGCGGAAGAGTGTTGAGCAGCGACACCGCGCTGGAACTCGACGAGGTGCCGTCATCGGTCGTGATCCTGGGCGGCGGCGTCATCGGTGTCGAGTTCGCCAGTATCTGGCGTTCATTTGGCGCCGAGGTCACGATCATCGAGCCGCTGGCACGCTTGCTTCCCTCCGAGGACGAGGCCAGCAGTGCCGCACTGCTCCGAGCGTTCCGCAAGCGCGGGATTGCGGCGAGCTTCGGAGCATCGTGCACCGGCGTCGATGCCGGCGAGGATCGGGTCACGGTGACGTTGTCGGATGGTTCGACGCGCACCGCCGACTACGTCCTCGTCGCCGCGGGCCGCATACCTGCGACCGCAGGTCTCGGCTTCGAGGATGCTGGCGTGGAACTCAACGCCGGTTTCGTTGTGACGGATGCCGAGCTGCGCACGAGCGCGCCGCACGTCTGGGCGGTGGGCGACATCGTCCGGGGCCCGCAACTTGCCCATCGCGGGTTCGCTCACGGCATCGCGGTGGCGGAGCGGATAGCGGGGCTCGCCGTTGCCCCGCTAGCGGACGAGGTAGTGCCCCGCGTTGCATACTCCAGTCCCGAAGTCGCGTCGGTGGGCCTCACGACGGCTGCCGCGATCGAACGCTTCGGCGAAGACGCTGTCGAGACCGCCGAGATCCCGCTGGCCGCGAACGCCAAGAGCGAGATCTTGGGAACATCCGGGTTCGCGCGGGTCGTGCGCCGTCGCGAAGGTCCCGTTCTCGGCGTGCATCTCGTCGGAGATCGGGTCGGCGAACTGATCACCGAGGGGCAGTTGCTCGTGGGGTGGGACGCGCATCCGGAAGATGTCGCTCCGCTCATTCACGCCCATCCGACACAGAGCGAGGCGCTGGGCGAGGCGCTGCTGCTGCTCTCGGGCAAACCGCTGCACGCGATCTGACGACCGCACCCGCAGAATCACTAAGCTGGAAAAGACATCGGCATTCTGAAGGAGACAAACTCATGAGCACTTCCGTGGTCCTCCCCGCACTCGGCGAGAGTGTTACGGAGGGAACGGTGACCCGCTGGCTCAAGAAGGTGGGAGACACAGTTCAGGCCGATGAAGGGCTTCTCGAGATCTCGACCGACAAGGTCGACACCGAGATCCCCTCCCCCGTTTCGGGCGTGATCGAGGAGATCCTCGTGGACGAGGACGAGACCGTCGAGGTTGGTGCAGTCCTCGCCAAGATCGGTGATGGCTCGTCAGCACCGTCGTCGGAGTCTCCCGCCGAGGAGGCCCCCCAGGATGAGGCGCCCCAGGAGGCCGAGCCGGAGCCGCAGCCCGAGCCGGCCCCAGAGCCTGCGCCCGCGCCTGCCCCCGAGGCACAGACTGCCCCGTCCGGTGGGGGCAAGGACGTCGTCCTCCCCGAACTCGGCGAAAGCGTGACGGAAGGCACAGTGACCCGCTGGCTGAAGGCCGTCGGTGACACGGTCGAGGTCGATGAGCCACTACTGGAGATCTCCACCGACAAGGTCGACACCGAGATCCCGTCCCCTGTCGCGGGAACGCTGCAGGAGATCCTGGTGCAGGAAGACGAGACAGTCTCGGTCGGCGCGACGCTCGCCCGCATCGGGGACGGCGCCCCGCAGCAGTCAGCTCCTGAGCCCGCGCCCGCCGAAGAGCCGAAGCCGGAGTCTGAGCCCGAGCAGAGTGCCCCGGAACCCGAGAAGCCTGCTGCCGAGCCGGAGAAGCCGGCAGCTGAGCCACAGAAGCCGGCAGAGCCGAGCCAGACCGCGCAGACCCCCGCGACCTCGTCCGAGGTGACCGAGGCAGCTACAACCGAGTCCGGCTCTGAGGCTGACGGCGACAGCAAGACCTATGTGACCCCGCTCGTACGCAAGCTGGCGCAGGAGAAGGGCGTCGACCTCTCGAACGTCAAGGGAACAGGCGTTGGAGGGCGGATCCGCAAGGAGGACGTCCTGGCAGCTGCCGAGTCGGCGGCAACTCCCGCGGCCGCGAGCGAGGCGCCCAAGCGTTCTGAACGCGAGGTTTCGGAGCTGCGCGGGACCACGCAGCCGATGTCGCGTCTGCGCAAGGTTCTCTCCGAGCGCGCTGTCGCGTCGATGCAGTCGACAGCTCAGCTGACCACGGTCGTCGAGGTCGACATCACCAAGGTCGCGGCGTTCCGGGATGCGGTGAAGGGCGACTTCCAGAAGAAGACTGGCGACAAGTTGTCGTTCCTCCCCTTCTTCGCGCTGGCAGCCGCTGAGGCCCTGCAGGCGTACCCCGTGATCAATGCCACGGTCGACGAGGGCTCGATCGTGTACCCGGCAAGCGAGAACCTCTCGATCGCCGTCGACACCGAGCGGGGCCTGCTCACGCCGGTACTGCGGGATGCTGCGACGAAGAACCTGGCTCAGATCGCGCACGAGATCGCTGACCTCGCGGCGCGCACGCGCGAGAACAAGCTCAAGCCCGATGAGCTGGCAGGCGGCACGTTCACGCTCACCAACACCGGCTCCCGAGGCGCGCTCTTCGACACGCCGGTCGTCTTCCTGCCGCAGTCAGCGATCCTCGGCACCGGCACCGTCGTCAAGCGCCCCGGTGTCGTGCAGGTTGATGGCAAGGATGCGATCTCGGTCCGCTCGTACGTTTACCTGGCACTGTCATATGACCACCGGATCATCGACGGTGCGGATGCTGCACGCTTCCTCGGCGCCGTGAAGGCCCGCCTCGAAGAGGCAGACTTCGCCGGCGACCTCGGTATCTGACGGATCGGCGTCGAGCCCGGAGGAACGTATCACCGCTACGACGATGGCTGCTGTGCAAGGTCGAGAACCTCGCGCAGCAGCCATCGGTCGTCATGCCGCGCAATCACAACGAGTTGGGGCGGGTAACCGTCTGCCTCGGCGCGGATGACCGCGACGTCCCCGTATTCGTCAACCACGTGCAGGGTTC
>TARA_R100000365_G_C2748596_1_pt1 | contig 17436 bp, 14 predicted proteins | sample TARA_R100000365 | Tara Oceans TARA_R100000365 (sample SAMEA2620668) | marine metagenome | biome: marine biome (ENVO:00000447); feature: mesopelagic zone (ENVO:00000213); material: "saline water (ENVO:00002010), including plankton (ENVO:xxxxxxxx)" | depth 1000 m | reverse complement strand
AAAATGTGATGCTGCTCGGCTATGATTTGCTCAAAAGGAGCAGGGTCAGTATCAGATCTTTTTCTATTGGGATGTGTTTTCAACTCCAACCATCTTTCATTATTGGCATCCATGGGTTCCCAAAACTGAGCTGGATCTGCAGCATGAATCAAAACAGGGATTCCCAGTTCACCGGCTTTTGCCCAAACCGGATCTAAATCTGGGTGGTCTATTGGAACTCTGTTTCCATTGATATCTTTTACACTTAGGCCTAAGCTTTTGTAGATTTTTAAGCCCACAGCTCCTGCTGCTACATCCTCCTCTAATTCTTTGACAGCGATTCTACTCCAGTTTTCATCACCAAAACCGGCAAAATTCAAATTGGTGAAGACCAGAAATCGTCCCGGTGCATGGGTGTTGAATTCCCGAATCATGGTTTTGATGTATTCCTGCTGGGAGTTGCTGTCTCCTCTGCCAAATCCACGACCGCTCAAATTGACCATTACGCCCATATTGAGCTCATTCATTTCGGAAACCAACTTATTCACCTTGGCCTGGTCAATTCCCCCCTGATGGCTGTGAATATCCACAAAAGGGAATTTGGCTCTGGTAACAGGGTTTTCAGGTACCTTCAAAGTGGAAGGAGGATTATATTCTTCAAAGCTCATTTCCTGAGCAGTTACATTGAAAATCAACCCGCTGAAGAATAGGGTAATTAGGCTTAGGCTAAGTTTGTTCATGTGCTATTAAACTCAATTAAAGGTTTTGGGATGTGCCGTTCATAAAAAATCCCGAGCTAATAACTCAGGATATTCTTTTACCTGGCTGTTCCTCCTTCTATGACTTGACCGAAGAAGATGGCATTCATGTATAGTTTATTTGTTCCAAACCAGAATGCTCTAAAATTCATATTGTCTGCAAAGGCTACAATTCTTCCTCTGCCTACAGCGCCAATCTGAATCACTGACCCGTTCTTTAATCCAGGAAGATTACTAGGATGTAAATAACCGGAAGCAAGAGGGTTTTCGGTGTATACCAATGGGTTTGCGTATGGATTTGAAGAAGGCTCTAAAAACAGATTATCATTTCTGAAAGTATGAATATTAGCGGACTCGTAGCCGTAGCCGATTGGATGAGTGGTATCCAATTTTGCATTGAAAATTGCCCCACCAGTTACTTTAGCACCTGTGGCATTTTCATAGTTAGCATAAGATTTTTGAAGTCCTTTTTCTTGGTTATCCACAGTTCTGAATTTGAACTCTTTGATTTCATTTTGCGCCAGCCATCTTACGGCTCCACCTTTAGCAACCAGGGTATTTCCTCTTCCTATCCAGTTTTTAATGGTTTCCGCACCTGATTTGCCTAGGCTGTTATAATTTCCATCAGGCATTAAAATCACATTATAGCGATCAATCACGGTAGCGCTTACTCTATCCATTGGAAGCAAAGTCACGGGCATTTCATATCGCTGATCCAAGAGGTGCCAGATTTCTCCAGCCTCATAGCTATCAACTCCTCCATCCACCAAAAGTGCAATTTCCGGCTTATCCAAAGGTGAAATGAAAGTAGAACCCATATTAATTCCGGCAGTATAGCCTGTGCTAATCGCATGAATATCCACAGTTGATTTAGATGCGATTTCCTGTAGTTTTTGATAAAAAGCATCTTTGTCCAATCCAGACTCTCCCTGATCTATCAAAAGGGTTCCTCTCCCAAAGGTTTTTCCTTCCGGTGTAGTAAACTCAGCATTAGCTACTCTTACTAAGAAGCCTGCCTTCAACAATTGGTAGGCAGCTTTGGGTGAGTAATAATCAGTCCACTCCAAGGCATATTGATAGGCTCCAGAGCCACCAATTACCTGTCCGGGCTTAAGTTGGAAATCATTCTTATTGATCTCTTCTACACTAGCCAAATTTAGAATTCGGCTGTTGAGTGCCATGTAGTCCAAATTGAAGGCCATAGGGTATGTCCAGGCAGAGATGTCATAGAAAAGGGAATCAGCAAAGCTGGTTCTGGTTTCAAACATCGCCTTGATCAGACGGTACTGAGGTTGATCTGCTGGGACTATGTAGGAATTTTCCTTTTTAAATTCCCTACCATTGACGGTAATATCTTCTTTCAGATTGAAAACTTTGATATCATGCTGCAAAATCAAATCAGCCAAATGATATCCTCTTGCATCGTCTTCTTTGCTTCCAAAAATGTAAGCTTTATTGACATCGGCGTCAGTTTCGGTTTTAATGCCTACATAAAAGTCTCTCATCCATTGGTTCAATTCCTGCCTCATTTCCTTAGCCGCCTGATAGGAGGAAAGATTGGCTGTAAATTGATTTCTGATTGTAAATGGAAAACTCAGCAAACCATTGGCAGATTCCTGTAAGTGGCCCCGGGAACTTGCTTGCTCAAACAAAATTCCAATCGATCCCTGTACATCCGGGTAGGTAGAGCCCTTTCCATAGTAAAAGTCATCGTAGTTCTCTTGATTATAATAGAGAGATCCAATTTTATCCAATGCTTTGGCATGGTATTGCCCGATCTTTTCTGTGAGTTTGAAGTTTTTTTCTGGAGTTAGCGGGTGCATTCTCGCAGGAACACCTGGCTGGAAAAAGAAAGTGCTGTTGGTCCCCATTTCATGGAAATCTAAGTGAATATTGGGAAGCCAGCTTTGGAATACGCGAACTCTATTTCTGGATTCAGGATGTTGAACAGGAAGCCAATCTCTGTTGAGATCAAACCAATAGTGATTGGTTCTGCCTCTCGGCCAAGCCTCATTATATTCTCTCCCATTTGGATCTCCATTCAAATTATAAGCTTTGTGGGAGTTTACCCAGGAAGCAAAGCGGTTGAGTCCATCAGGGTTGATTGCTGGATCTAAGAGCAATACGATATTTTCCAATTCAGCCTCAATTTCATTTGCTGCCGCAAAATGGTAGGCTGCTAAAAGAGAAGCATTGGCACCACTGGGTTCATTTCCATGCACAGAATAACCCATAAACATCACCACAGGCATGGAAGCGATATTGACAGAAGCATTTGGATTTCTAAGCTTGGCCCGGTCGGCTTTGATTTGATCTATTTTGGCCAGGTTAGTTGGAGAGGAAATGGTCAAAAGCGTTTGAGGTCTTTTCTCATAAGTTCTGCCAGTTTCTTCAAATTTTACTCGGTCTGAAGCAGCAGCAACAGCTTTCATGTACATGACCAGCTGGTCGTGGCTTACGTGCCATTCTCCTACTTCATAGCCCAAAACCTCCTTAGGAGTTGGAATGGCAGGATTATAAGTGTATCCGGAAGGGAGATAATAGCTCAAGTCCACTTGAGCTTGACTAAAACCGGTGATAAAGCATAAAACCAGTATGAACGCACTTCTCATCATATCAATAGAGTGATTAAATTTTCGACTAAATTCTTACTTTATTTTACCAAAAAAAGCTATTTTGGAACAGTGGTAAAAATAATTGAAGAATCGGAATGAATTTACTTGAACCCAGTTTTCCTGTTTGGATAGCCCCTTTAACACTGGTTTTTTATCTGGGGTTTTGGATTTATGCTATTGTAGATTTGCTTAGGGCAGACTTCAAGGACTCCAGCCAAAGGATATTATGGATGCTGCTTTTAATTTTTGTACCGGTAATCGGGACCTTTTTGTATCTATCTATGTCGAGGACTATGAAAAAACGCAAGAGGTTTGAGCCTGATTTTCGCAGTCAAAAAGATTAATCTTTAAAAAAATGAGTGAACTACTATTTGTTAATAATATGGGTGGAGGTATTCTCCTGTTTTTGATCTTATTTGGAATAGCTTATTCCATCCTTTGGATTTACTGCGTGGTGGATGTCATCCGCTCAGATTTCAAAGATCCAAATATGAAGCTCATTTGGATCATCATTATTTTATTTGGACAAGTAATTGGGCCTCTTGTCTACTTGATTTTGGGAAAAGGCACTAAAACTACAACTAGCTAACAATGTTTGGGATTGGAATTATCGGTCTGGCGATTTATGCCTATACCATTTATGATGTGGTGATCAGCAACTTTGCGAACGAAACAGATAAATTAATCTGGATTTTAATCGTGATTTTGGTTCCACTATTGGGAACTGTCCTTTGGTTTTTAATTGGAAGAGGAAAAAGAATCTAGAATCAGTGCTTGAAAATATCTTTCAGGGCTTCCGATAATTCAAAGTATTCAAACTGGAAGCCTGCTTTTTGGATTTTCTGGCAAGAAACCCGATTGCCACCCAGTACCATGGCTGCCATTTCTCCTAATACTAATTTCAAAACAAAGCCTGGAACTCCAATTCCCAAATAGGTTTTGCCTTTGGCATCCGCAGCTTCTTTAGTGACCTGTTGATTAGTGCTGGGGTTGGGCCCAACAGCATTGTAAACTCCTTGTAGGGTAGTTTTTTCCAAAGCGTAGACAAACATTCTTGCCAAATCATCAATATGGATCCAACTCATCCACTGATCTCCTGAACCTAATGGTGCAGCAACTGGCGGTTTGAGCATTTCAGCCAAAGCGCCACCGTCAGCATCCAATACAATTCCAATTCGGAGCATGACTGTTCTGAGATGTAGGGATTCAATTTTCTTCACTTCATTTTCCCAAGCTATCACGACCTGAGCCAGAAAATCATTTCCAGCTGGTGATGTCTCATCTACTAATTTGGTTCCGGTATTGAAACCGTAGTAGCCAACTGCTGAGGCAGAAATAAAAGTCGTGGGTTTGGCCTCTGCTTTTTCGATTGCTTGGTGAAGAAGGGCTGTGCTTTTGGTTCTGGATTGAAGAATTTCTTGCTTTCTTTCCGCAGTCCATCTTTGATCAGCTACTCCTGCCCCGGCTAGGTGGATGACGGCGTCTGCCCACTCCATTGCCTCAGGGTCTATGGTTTGGGTATTGATATCCCAAACGAAGGATTTTCGCTTTTTGGAAGACCTACTCAGCCAAGCAACTGCATAGTCTTTTTCCTCCAATAGCTGGGTGATTTTTTGGCCAATAAGGCCAGAGCCGCCGGTGATTAATATGTTCTTCATTTTGTGTGCTAATAACCCTAAAAACTCAAATAAGTTCTCGGGAAGTGATTTTCCTAGTTTATCTCCTACTTAAAAGTCAATTTCTATTCCTATTTTGCCATTCTTGATTTAAACGGTCGCTTTGGATTACTCGAAACTGTTGAAATATTTTTTGCTTTGGCTAGTCTTAGGCCTTTTGGTTGGCTTGCTTTCGGGCTCTGCGTCCGCCTTTTTTCTGGTGGCATTAGACTGGGCAACCAACTTCAGGGAAGAGCATTTATTGGTAATTGCTTTACTTCCGCTGGGCGGTTGGATCATCGGCTGGACTTATTATAAAATTGGTCAAAATTCTGTCAAAGGCAATAATTTATTATTGGACGAATTATACCAAACCAAGAATCCAATTCCCCTCAGAATGACTCCCTTGGTGCTTTTTGGGACTATTTTCACCCATTTTTTCGGCGGTTCGGCAGGAAGGGAAGGCACTGCAGTTCAAATGGGCGGATCTTTGGCAGATCAGTTGACCAAATGGTTTAAACTTGAATCAGCTGACAGGAGATTAATCCTGATTTCTGGGGTTTCAGGTGGATTTGCTTCAGTTTTCGGGACTCCACTAGCAGGAGCTATTTTTGCTTTGGAATGGATGCACACGGGTCATTTCCGATGGAAATCTATTTTTCCAGCCTTTTGGGCTGGTTTGGTTGCTCATTGGGTTTGCGAATCGCTCTGGGGAGTGGGTCACACTATTTATCAAATCCCCGAGGTGGCGACTCATACTTTGATGAATTTACTTTGGATCATTCCTGCCGGAATTGTCTTTGGTTTATCAGGAAGATTATTTGCGGAAACCTCCCACTTTTTTTCCAAAGTTTTTTCTCAGACGATTTCTTATCCACCTTTAAGGCCGTTCATAGGCGGACTGCTGATCGCTTTATTTGTATGGATTTCGGGCAGTACCACTTATTTGGGTTTAGGAGTTCCCAGAATTGTAGAAGCTTTTGAAACTCCCTTGCCTTGGTATGATTGGTTGGCTAAAACAGGTTTGACTGGATTTACTTTGGGAGCTGGATTTAAAGGAGGAGAAGTGACGCCTTTATTTTTCACGGGAGCTACCTTGGGAAATGCCCTGCATGGTTTGATTCCGCTTCCCTTAGCTTTATTAGCTGGGATGGGATTTGTGGCCGTATTTTCCGGGGCAACCAATACTCCTATGGCCTGTACTGTAATGGGAATTGAGCTTTTCGGATATGAATCCGGAATTTTTCTCGCGATAGCCTGCTTCATCGCCTATATCTTTTCTGGTAAAGGAGGGATTTATACGTCTCAAGAGTTGGGATGGAAAAAGGCGTGGCCCTATTAAATAATCAAGGCTTAATGTCTACAGGGTGCCCGCAGTTTTTGCAGAATTTGGCATCTTTATCCAAACCATCCTGTCCGCAATAGGTGCAAGTTTTAGACGTTGCATGAAATTCAGGGCTTTTTTGCTTGGCCATTTCTGAGCTGACAATTCCGGTAGGAACTGCGATTATTGCATAACCCATGAGCATAATTAAGGATGCCACAAACTGTCCTAAAGGTGTCTGAGGAGTAATGTCACCGAATCCAACTGTAGTCAATGTAACGATAGCCCAATACATTGCTCTTGGAATACTCGTAAATCCAGCTTCCGGTCCCTCGATCAGATACATGAGAGTTCCCATAATCAAAACAATAGTCAGGACAGTGAATAAAAAAATCTGAATTTTAGTCATACTTGCTTTCAGAGACCTCCTTATAAAGTCTGCCTCAGCTAAGTATCTTCCCAGTTTTAGAATACGAATTACTCGCAAAAGTCGTAAAGCCCTCACTACAGTCAGTAATTGCACATTGGCAACAAAAAAGCTCAGGTAAACAGGAAGAATGGCAAGAAGATCTACGATGCCATAGAAGGAAGAAACATATCTAAACGTCTTACTGGTCAACCAAACCCGTAAAGCATACTCAATGGTAAAAAGAAAAGTAAAGATTAATTCAAGCGTAAAAAAAAGACGTCCGTATTCTTCTTTTAATTCTGTTACAGAATCCAGAACCGCCACGATTACAGAACCAAAAATCAGAATAAGCAGTACCACATCAAAAGTTCTTGAAGGTCTATCATTTGACTCAAAAACAATATGAGCAAGCTTTCTTTTGGTGAGCTTCATGGCTGAGTTTTTTCTTTGTCTCGGTGGAAGGGTGATGTGATTATTTTTTCTTTCAAATAGAATCGAAATCCTATCTGTCTACTTTCTTATCTGAATTTAGGAAATTTTCGGAAAGTGAAAGCCTATTAGTCAAGATAGTATACCCGCTTCACACGAGAACTGATATTTGTCAGCAGTTCGTAAGGGATAGTCCCGATTCGGTCAGCTAAGTCCTTCAGAGAGATTTGACTTCCATAAATAATGGCTTCATCTCCCGCTTTAACTTCTATATCAGTGACATCCACCATGACCATATCCATGCACACATTTCCTATGACTGGAGCTTTTTTTCCATGAATCAGTACATAGCCTTTGCCATTGCTGAACCTACGGTCATATCCGTCTGCGTAGCCAATGGATAGCGTGGCAATTTTACCTCCGTTTTCCAATCTTCCTTTTCGGGAATAGCCTATAGTTTCTCCGGGCTCTATCCTTTTTACCTGAGAGATGGTAGTTTTCAAAGTACTGATGGCCTGGAGCTCTCTGTCGTGTTTTCCGGTCACCTCAACTCCATAAAGGCCAATTCCCAACCTCACCATATCCAATTGATAGTCTGGAAATGCTACTATGCCTGCAGAGTTTAAGGCATGAAGAAGAGGCTTTTGCGAAAGGTGTGGAAGAATTTGATCCTTCATCCTAATAAAACTATCCAGCTGCTCTTGGGAATAATCTCTATGAATTTCCTCATCAGCCCCTACCAAATGGGTATAAAGGGACTGAATAATCAATTCCGGGTAGGTTTTGATCAAGTTGGACAAGGCTTCCAGGTGCCCTTCCTCAAATCCTAATCTCCTCATTCCGGTATCCAAGTCTAAATGGACTTTCAATTGGGTTTGATTGTTTTTGCACCAATTCCCCAAACTGGTAAAGAACTCCAAACTGAAAACAACCGGTTCTAAATCGTAGGTTTTGCAGAGTTCGAACGACTCCTGTACCGGATTCAAAACCATAATAGGAAGTTGAATTCCCTGCTTTCTCAGTATGACTCCTTCATCAGTGAATGCCACAGCCAGATAATCAGCCCCTAAAGTTTGAAGATGATTCGCTATTTCTACTGCACCTCCTCCATAAGCAAAGGCCTTCACCATGACCATTACCTTGGTTTCTGGTTTAATTCTTCTCTTGTAGAAGTTAAAGTTATGTGTGAGTGCGTTGAGGTTGATTTCTAAAGTTGTACCGTGAATTCTCTGCTGAAGCTGGTTAACTATTTGCTCAAAATGATAAGCTCTTGCACCGGTGATCAATATGAGATCATCAGAAAAGTTTTCTAACCCAACCCACTCTGAAAGTTCCTGCGTACTTGCAAAGGCCTTGAATTCACTTTGAATCAACTCTTGCAAAGGATGGATATTTTCCCCTACAGCAACTACCAGGTCTAAGGAATGGGAGTTGATCAGTTCGGCTACTTCTGGATAGATTTTTTCGGGTTGACCCTGCTGTTGAAACTCGGATAAAAATAAAATCTTTCTTCTCTTGGGCCTCTGTTGCCGCATAAAATCCAATGATACCCTCAGCCCTGCCAAGTCATTATTGTAGGTGTCGTCAATAATCAAAGAATCATTGATTCCCGGTTTGAGGGTCAGTCTCATGTCCACCTGTCTCAGCAAATTGATTCCTTTTTGAATAGAATCTGAAAGCATGCCCAAACTCAATGCAGATACAATTGTATGGGTCAGATTTTCTAAGGAAGCCTGATCTGAGAACCGGGTGTAAAAAGTGAAAGTACTTAAATCAGATTTTATAAGAATGATTTTGGTGAGCTCATCCTGAAATTTGATAGCTCGTGTATAATCAGCGCCAGGCTGGTCGGACCAAGCAATTAATCGTTCATTTTCGATTGCTGTCTCAATGATTTTACTCAGCTCTTTTTGGTCTTTGTTGTATACCAAAAGGGCCGAATCCTTAAAGAGTTGAAGCTTTTCTTTAATTTTTTCTTCCCGGCTTTCGAAACCCTCATCGTGCGCAGTTCCAATGTTGGTAAAGACTCCCAAATTGGGTTGGGCAATAGCTTGCAAAGCCTCCATTTCTCCTTTTTTGGAAACGCCGACTTCTAAAATAGCTACCTGATGATAGGGCTGAATTTCGAAAACGGATAAGGGTAATCCTACTTGAGAATTATAGCTTTTGGGACTTTTTGCTACGGCATAATTTTGACTTAGAATCTGTCCCAGCCATTCTTTGACTATGGTTTTTCCGTTAGAACCTGTAATGCTGACCACAGGCTTTTCAAAAAGTTCACGTTGATATTTGGCAAGTGACTGGAGCGCCTTTCTTGTGTCCTTAACAGCTATATAGCAGGTCTCTTTATTCTGGATTTGAAAGGATTCAGAAACCAAAAATACCTGTACTCCTTCTTCTATTAATTGCGGGATAAACTTAGCGCCGTCCGCTTTGGCTCCTTTCAAAGCAACAAAAAGCGTCTGTGTGGGATTCAGAATTTGCCTAGAGTCAATGCTGACCCGTGTTAATTCAAGGGATAGATTTTTCCCAAGCAATTTCCCACCGGTAATGGAGGCAATTTGCTCAGGAGTTAAGGCATTCATCATCTTATTCTTGGCTAGTTGTTTTCTTTTTGAAAAAAACCTGGCGAATCCATCTTGGAAGGAAAATCGCTCCTAGAATCAAATATGGGTAATAGGATAGAAGCCTCCAAAAAATGCTGGTTACAAAGGTGTAATTGCCTAGAAACTGGGTGAAGAACTGCCCGAAGAAAAACTCCGCAGTACCCGAGCTACCTGGAGTAGGTGAAATCATCATAACGATCCACATGATTACCTGTCTAGCGAAAACAATGATGTTATTTTCTATTGACAAAGGCACATAAGCAGATATCAGTGCATTCAGCATCAAATAACGAGAGCTCCAAATAAATATGGTAGCAGCAATTACAGGAAGCCAATAATTTAATTTTTTACCGCTTAATTCTTTGGAAGCTTCGATGATTTGATTTCCGTATTCTTGGGCATCATGCTTCCATTTTCTCAGCCATTTGATAGAGAATATTTTGATCAAAACCCACTTGAAAACCCGTGGTCTGTAAAAAAGAGCCAAAGCCATGATTAAGCTGTAGGCGGCATAAAGTGCATAACTGATCCAAAAAATAGCCTGTAAGCTATTTTCCAATTGATTTTCCAGCACCTGACTGTTGGGGAAAATATTGCCTTTAGCAAAGAACAGAATGATAGGCGCTCCTATGACAAAAAAGAGGTTGTCGAGAATGGCGGTAACCATCACAAATGAAATGGCTCTACCTAATTTGATTCCTTCTTTATTTAAGATAAAAATAGCTACAGCGGTACCTCCGACAACTGAGGGAGTAACAGCAGAGGCAAATTCCCAAAGAATGATCACATAAATGGACCTTGTCCAGGTCAGCTCCCTTTGAGTGATTTCCCTGATCCTGTAGACATATCCCGCATCTCTAAAAATTATGACCAAAATGGCCAGAATCACGTAGGGGGCAGAAGCATCGAATACCCCTTTTAAAGTTTGGGCATCGACGCTCGGATCGAAATAGAACATTCCGAAAACGATGCCCAATCCGATTAAGATCGGTACCCAAACTTTGTTTGGATTGAGGGTTTTAAAGATTTTTTTGTTGTCTAGCTTCATATTAGGCTGTAGCGACCGGCTCAGTCTTTTCTACCCAAAAGTTATTAAAACCCTCTCCAATGACGATTGTTACTAAAGAAAGTTGTAGTAATTCCAGAATTGCCAAAAATGTGTAGATAACAAATATTTTTTCAGGTTTGTAGGATATGAATTCAGTGAAAGGAACTTGTTTTTTGAAGCTGATTTTTTCCAAGATAAAATCTTTTTGTTGCTCGATGGTGTAGGGATATTGGATTACTGTATGCTTGGTATCTTCCACACGAGCGGCCATTTTGGCCATACATTTTTGAAAAACCTTTAACAGCTTGTAGAGATCCAAGTCTTGCATTTCTGCGTCTACATCATCAACCTTATTGAGGGCTTTTAGTTCCGAAGCGATATTTCCGCGCTTTTGTTTCGAAAGTCTTTCTTCCTCCAAAGAGGCTAATTCCTCGACTACTGACTTATATTTTTTATATTCCAGAAGATTTCTGATGAGTTCTTCTCTTGGATCGATTTCCTCTCCATCCTCATTTAATTCCGGTCGGGGAAGAAGCATTCTCGATTTAATCTTCATCAGGGTGGCAGCAAAGAGGATAAATTCGCTGGCAACCTCTATTTCCATTTGCTCCAAATGATGGATATAGTCCAGAAAATCATTGGTGATTTTGGAGATAGGAATATCGTAAATATCCAATTCGTCCCGCTCTATGAAGAAGAGCATGAGGTCGAAAGGACCTTCGAAGAGCGGTAATTTGATTTCGAAACTCAAGGGATATTTAAATTATTGGTTAATTTTGCCACCTTGTGGCCAAAGATATTCAATTAAGACAAATTAATTGAAATTCAGGTCAGAGAATGGAGACTTTGATTTAGTTGCTATGCTAACTAAAAAACAAACCTAAGCTAGGGAAGTTTACCATTCCAGACCATTAAAATGTAAAGATACATGCTGATCGAACCAGGAGAATTATTAGCTCAAATTAACAGCCCAGCAGACCTTAAAAAGTTTCCTAAAGAGAAATTGGTACAAATCTGTGATGAATTGAGAAACTTCATCGTAGACAACGTGTCTATTTACGGTGGGCACTTTGGCGCTAGCTTGGGTGTGGTTGAGATGACTGTGGCTTTACATTATGTATTGAACACTCCTCAGGATCAATTGGTCTGGGACGTAGGTCATCAGGCTTATGGCCACAAAATTCTGACTGGAAGAAGAGATCAATTTCATACTAATAGAATTTTCGGAGGTATCTCCGGTTTTCCTAAAAGAAAAGAGAGTGTTTATGACACTTTTGGTGTAGGACACTCCAGTACTTCTATTTCCGCTGCGCTTGGGATGGCGATCGCTTCCAAGTATAAAGGTTCGGGCATTCAGCATGTAGCCGTTATTGGCGATGGATCTATGACAGGTGGGATGGCATTCGAGGCGATGAATCATGCAGGTGTTTCAGATTCCAATATTCTGATCATTCTCAATGATAATTGCATGGCGATCGATCCTAATGTCGGTGCCTTAAAAGATTACTTGACGGATATTACCACTTCCCACACCTATAATAAGGTAAAGGATGAAGTATGGAAGTTGTTGGGTAAGTTCAGCAAATTTGGAAGTTCAGCTCAGGAAGTCATTTCCAAAGTGGAAGGAGCGATCAAGTCAGCTGTGCTGAAGCAAAGCAATTTATTTGAATCACTCAATCTTCGTTATTTCGGTCCTGTTGACGGACATGATGTCAACCATTTGGTTGAAATCCTAAACGATCTCAAGGATATCCCTGGTCCTAAAATTCTCCACTGTGTAACAGTGAAAGGAAAAGGCTATGAGCCTGCCGAAAAAGGGAACCAGACTACCTGGCACGCACCGGGCTTGTTTGATAAAGTAACCGGAGAAATTTATAAAAAGACCCCTTCAAAGCCTCAGGCTCCAAAATATCAGGATGTTTTCGGGCATACGATTGTAGAGTTGGCTGAACAGGATGAGCGTATCATGGGGGTAACTCCAGCTATGCCTTCCGGATCCTCTCTCAATATTATGATGAAGGCCATGCCCGACCGTGCATTTGATGTAGGGATAGCAGAGCAACATGCAGTAACTTTTTCTGCAGGTTTAGCCACCCAGGGACTAAAGCCTTTCTGTAATATTTATTCCACCTTTATGCAGCGTGCTTATGATCAGGTGATCCATGATGTATGCTTGCAAAACCTTCCAGTTGTTTTCTGTTTGGATAGAGCTGGATTCGCAGGTGCGGATGGACCTACCCACCATGGTGCTTATGATTTGGCGTATTTCAGATGTATTCCAAATTTGGTAGTAGCTGCTCCTATGAATGAGGAGGAATTGAGAAATATGATGTTCTCTTCCCTTTCTCATGAGGGCCCTTATTCCATCAGATATCCAAGAGGAAATGGTGTCATGCCTGAGTGGAGAACAGCATTCCAGCAAATTCCACTAGGTCAGGGAAGAATAGTGAAGGAAGGTGAAGAGGTTGCTATTTTGACCATCGGACATATTGGAAATTATGCAGTGGAGGCTTGCGAGACACTTTCTGCTGAAGGATTAAATCCGGCTCATTATGATATGAGATTTGTAAAACCTTTGGATGAAGAATTACTTCACGAGGTTTTTGGGAAATTCAAGAAAGTAATCACCGTAGAGGATGGTTGTTTGATGGGTGGATTTGGTTCGGCTGTACTAGAATGGATGATGGATCATGAGTATCAGGCTCAGGTGAAGCGTCTGGGCATCCCTGATGAAGTGGTTGAGCATGGCGAGCAAATCGAATTGCACAGAGCTTGCGGATTTGACCCGGATGGTATTGCCGATGCTGTTAGAAGCATGAGCGAAGTAGCCAAGAGCATCTAAATAATTTATGTCTTCTGTATATTTTTTTGAAAAAGGACAGGGTCAGCCTGTGGTTTTGGTTCATGGGTTCTGTGAAATTGGAGCCATGTGGGCAGATTTTGCAGAAGAGCTGAGTAAAAATTACAGAGTTATTTGTCCAGATTTGCCGGGCTTTGGAAATAGTCCTTTGGAAAAATCACACCTCAGCCTAGAGGAGCTTGCAGTGATGTTGGAGGAATGGATGGAAGAAAATGAAATTTTCGAACCGATAGTTATTGGCCATTCTTTGGGGGGTTATGTGACCTTAGCACTTTTAGAATTGATGCAGCAGAAATTAAAGGCTGTTGGACTATTTCATAGTACGGCTTTCGCAGATGATGCTGATAAAAAGCAGATGAGAAATCGGGCAATTACCTTTTTAAAGAAAAACGGAGTTGACAAATTTGTAACCTCATTTGTGCCTCAGCTTTTCCCGGAGGACAGAAGAAAAGAACTTTCCACAGCTATTGAGACAGCTCTAGAACAGGCAAAGGAATCAACTTTGGAGGGTTTGATCGCATTTACAGAAGCGATGCGGGACAGAAAAGACCGAACCCAAGTTTTGGAGCATTTTCATGGTCCAAAATTATTGATTGCAGGCACGGAGGACGGCTCGGTTAAATTAGAGGCAAGTAGAAAACAAAGCTACTTGTTCACTGATTATTTCGAACTAGAAAATACCGGGCACATGGGCATGTTTGAGCGAAAAGGCGAAACCTTGGCTCTGATTAAAAACTTTTGTCAAAAGGCCTCATCCTAAAATACCTTTCACGATTCTATCCTTGTCATTAAGGTCTTGGATCAATTCAATCTTGCTGTAGCCCTGCTTATTCAGCAAGTTCAGTACTTCCTGACCGTAATATTCATGAATTTCAAAATAGAGCTTCCCCCCCTTTTTCAGGCATTTTTTGGCTTTCTCAGCAATGACCCTGTAAAATAAAAGCGGATCCTCATCTGGGACGAAAAGCGCCAATTCTGGCTCAAAATCCAATACGTTTTTGTGCATAAGTGCTTTTCCTTTTTCAGGGATATAAGGTGGATTGCTGACCAAAATATCCAAATCATCTAAAGGAATTTCCTCTTTCAGGATATCTATTTGATAAAATTTGACATCAGTCTTGAATTCCTTAGCGTTTTCTCTGGCGATTTGCAAAGCCCCTTCGGAAATATCCAAGCCATAAACTTCCGCTGAATTCATTTCCAAAGCCAGAGATATTGGGATACAGCCTGTGCCTGTACCGATATCCAGTATTCTTAAATGAGGTTGGGGATTTTCTTTGATAATCAAATGCACCAACTCTTCGGTTTCATTCCTAGGGATCAGCGTATCTCTGCTTACTTTGAATTCTCTCCCGTAAAAAGGGGCCTTTTCTAAAATTTGCTGGATAGGTTCTCCTTTTTTCAAACGTTCAAAATCTGACAAAAGAGCCTGAGGCAGATCCTTTTCCTCTAAAAAATGCATCATATCCACTCTTCTCAAGCCTAAATGATGTTCAAATAGCCATTCCACCAAGTTTTGCGCTTCCGAGAAATCGTAAAGCTCCAGGGATTGGGCCCATTTTTTTACCAAACTATTGTAATTGATCATAGTAGCGAAAAATGAATTAGCTCCGTAAAGGTAAGCACATCCCTGACTGTGGGAAAGTTGTCCGATAATATTAATGCTTGAGGAATGATGAGAAAATTACTGTTGCTTTCTATGCTTTTCCTGATTTCTGTAAGTGCTTATTGCCAGGAGAAAAAAGGGATTTGGTTTGAATTGGATGGGGTTTATTGGGAGAAGGCTTTGAAGCAAACCCAAAGTATTGCTCCTGAAAAAGCAAGGTTTGGGGGAGGTAGGTTTTTCGCAGGAATCCCATTAGGGAAAAGCTGGTCTTTGGGCTTGATGGGTTCTCATCATTCTTATTATGAGCCTCAGGAGACAGGATATACAAACAGGTCAATTTATGGGCCTCCCGCAGAAGATGGTAATTCTTATAGTATTGTTGGAATCGCCAGAGATCCCGTTTTGGTTGGCTTACAAAATGAATTGGTGGGATTTGGATTATTTCTTCAAAAATCCATCACATTGGGAGAAAGGACCTCTGTCAATTTCAATCTTTTTTCGATGAGGGAAAGAGGAGCAAATGCCAAATTGGAATTTTATCCAGATTATAGCTATCTGTTTTGGTGGCCATGTCTGAATTGTCTTTCTATAGTTCCCGGCCCATTTCTTATTCCTGTGGAGGAGACAAATTGGAGAACGGGCTTAGATGTAAGTTTCTCTTATGCTTTGAATAATTGGGTTGATGTAGGGCTTAGAGCGAATTTTCTTGAGTTTAGAAAACAAATCATTCAGAAGGAGCCAATGATCAGCAATCATATGGGTCAACCGAATCAGTTTTCGGTTTTAGGAGATATTTACGCTGGGGATTATTTTTATTTTGGTTCAGCAGTTCCCCGGGAAGGCATCAGAATTTCATTGACCTTCAAACCCTTTTGAGTTTCTTTTCGGCTAGTCTGAGAAAGAAAAACTACCTTTGTGCAGAATTTCTTTCTGATGAAACTACATAATAATACCATACGCGGAGTACATACCGCTTTAGAATCTATTTTTCAAGAAGGTCAATACGCTGACAAGGTCATAGAGCGTACCCTTAAATCCAATCCCAAATGGGGAGCGAGAGATCGTTCTTTTATCGCAGAAACCACCTATGAAATGGTGCGTTGGTGGAGGCTGATCAATTATTTGAGTCCTTCTGAAAGCTACTGGGATTTGTTTGGAACTTATTGGCTTATGCAAGGCAATGAACTTCCACCTTGGGAGGAATTTTCCGGATTAAACCCTGACAAAATCAAAGCAAAGTACGAGAGCTTGGACAAACCAGCCATTTTGGAATCAATTCCAGATTGGTTGTATGAGTTGGGGAAGAAGGAATTGGGGGAGAAGTGGGATCAGGAAATTCACTCTTTGAATGAAGAGGCAGAAGTAGTGCTTCGGGTAAATACTTTGAAAATCACCCGGGAGCAATTGAAAAACCGATTGGCGGAAGATGGAATCCGAACTTACATTGTGAAAGGATATCCAGATGCTTTGATTTTGGAGCAAAGACAAAATGTTTTCCGCAATCCGGCATTCAAAGAAGGCCTTTTTGAAGTTCAGGATGCTTCTTCTCAGTTAGTAGCTCAGGCCTTGGCAGTGGAGCCAGGAATGCGTGTGATCGATGCCTGTGCGGGTGCTGGAGGGAAGTCCCTCCATTTAGCTGCCCTGATGCAGAATAAGGGGAAGGTGCTTTCCATGGATGTGGAGGAGTGGAAGCTGCAGCAAACCAAGCTAAGAGCAAGAAGAGACGGAGTTTCTATTATAGAAAGGAAAGTGATCGAAGGCTCTAAGACTATCAAAAGATTGAAAGAGTCAGCGGATCGTTTGTTATTGGATGTGCCTTGTTCGGGTTTAGGAGTGCTGAGAAGAAATCCGGATACCAAATGGAAGCTGAGTCTGGACTCTATCGCTAAAGTGCAGGAAACCCAGCAGGAAATCATTCAAAGCTATTCTTCCATGTTGAAAAAAGGAGGTCAGATGGTTTATGCGACTTGCAGTATCCTGCCTTCTGAAAATCAAAAGCAGGTTGAAAAATTTCTGGCTTCTGAGGCAGGGAAAGACTTCGAATTGATCGAAGATCAAAAAGTATTGGCTCAGGAAAGCGGGTTTGACGGATTTTACATCGCGAGATTGTTGAAGAAATAAAGTAGAATTCCAAGGTTTAACTTTCC
>TARA_R100000365_G_C2748602_1_pt1 | contig 17972 bp, 11 predicted proteins | sample TARA_R100000365 | Tara Oceans TARA_R100000365 (sample SAMEA2620668) | marine metagenome | biome: marine biome (ENVO:00000447); feature: mesopelagic zone (ENVO:00000213); material: "saline water (ENVO:00002010), including plankton (ENVO:xxxxxxxx)" | depth 1000 m | reverse complement strand
AGGGTGTTGTCGGTGTTCACTGCGGCGACAAGCGGGGCCAGCTTGTCCAGCGTGACCACAAGGCGTGATCCGGAATCGTGCAGATAGTGGGCGAGTTCCCTGTCCTGCACCATCGGGTTCACAGGGGTAAGGATTGCGCCGCTCTTCAGGATGCCAAAGAAAGCAATGGAGAATTGCGGACAGTTCGGCAGGAACACCGCCACGCGGTCACCGGGACGAATACCCTCGGCATACAGATAGGAGGCGAAGGCATCAGACAGCTGGTCGAGCTCGCGCCAGCTGAGCTGGTAGCCATAGAAGTCAATCGCGACGGCATCGCCCTTCTGCTCAGCCCAGGCACGCAGATAGCCGGGCACCGAGATCTTACCGAATGGATAAACCGGTTCACGGGGCATCCCCTCTGGCCAGGATGCCTGAATGCGTTGCTGTACATCAGCGAGATAAGCCTCGCGACTGGACTGAACCGACGCGCTCATGGAGCCTCCCTGTTTATATCTTTGATGAACAAAGACTCTTTTTTTGATGGACAATCGTCGCCTCTCACAGGCAATTGTCAATTGCTCAAATCATAAATGTCAGGAAATTTTACCGGATTTACGCTTGATAACACAGAGTGGACCTGTATTGTCCGACAATAAAGGCTACGGTGCCTGAGGATGCCAGCACAAGAAGACAATCGGGGGACCCCATGAAGCCTTCCACATCGACTCTCGCGCCCTCTGTGCCAGAGGCCATCGCAAGGGCGCTGGCCTCTGACATTGCCGCCGAAAGGCTAAAGCCCGGCGAGCGGCTGGTCGAGGTGAAGCTGGCCAAGCGCTTTGACGCCAGCCGCGGCTCCGTACGCGACGCCTTGCGACAGCTGGAGAAACGCAATCTGGTGCAGATGCAGCCTAATCGCGGCGCGGTTGTGGTGGGCATTCCGCTGGAGATCATCGCAGACAATTTCGCCGTCACCGCGACATTGATCGGCCTGGCGAGCCGCTATGTCGTGCAGCAGGCACGGCCAGACATTATCCACGAAATCGGTGAGCGGCAGAAACATGTGGCCGCTCTGGTCGAAGCGGGCTTCACCCCACCGCGAGAGTTCGCCACCGCGCTCGGCCGCTTCTTTGCGCTGATGATCACCGCCAGCAACAATCGCACCGTGCGCGAGATGACCTCCACCCTGCTCAACGAGGCATCATGGGAAGCCATGTGGGAGACCCCCTGCGATCACCTGACGCTGGAGCGCCAGAAAGAGATCGCCGGCATGATCCAGACCATCTGGGACCATATCGCCAATGGCAATGCCGACGCCGCAGAGCGGCACATCCGCCTGTTCCATCAGAGTCACCGCGACGCCGTTCTGCGCGAGATCGGCAAGCGGCGCAAACAGGCCATCGACAAAACGCGTATCATTTCATTTGACGCATCAAGTGCGGACAAGCTGGTGGAAGAAGGCTTTGAGGAAAGGCTGCGCGCACTGGAAGAACAGGTCAGGCGGCTCAGCCAGGCTGACCTGCCCTCCTCTCCCAATGCCCAGGAATAAAGCAGTATGCTGGAACAGACCTAGGCTTTTGTAAGCGGGCCCTTAGGCGCAGCCGTCACATCGAGGAAACAGCTCGCCTCATATTCCCGGTCCACAATGGTGCTGACCTTCATGTAACGTGCACGTACCGTATCTTCATCCAGAATGAGATGCACAAAACCATGGTCACGGACATTGGCATATTTGACGTCCTCATTCTTTGCGACGACCGCCGCCTCCACAGTGTCATAATACTCAGCCGTGTCATTGATGTATCCATAGCCGCCTGGTGACGTGATGCTACCTGTGGCAAACTCAAGCCCGACAGGGCGACCGTCTTCCGGATAGTGGAGCTCATTGGCCCAGAACATGTGGCTGTCACCGGACAGCACGACCAGATTGGCCTCTGCCTGCAACGCTGCATCATAGAAGCGCTTGCGGGCCGCCGGATACCCATCCCAGGAATCGAGTCCCGCTGGCAAGCCGAGGGAGCTGCGCTCCAGCCAGCCCGCCACATAGCCGCCCCGCTGCATGGCCGGTTCGACAATCTCCTTGGGCAGAATAGTCTTGAAGTCTGGTGTGCGCATGCCCGCCATAACGGTCTGGTTTGCGATAACTTGCCACTGCATCCCACGCTGGCGAGAGGTTTTCAGCGCATCCGCGAACCAGGCCTCCTGCGGCTTGCCCATCATGGAGCGTGAGGAATCGTTCAGGATGTCCCGTTCAAAGGCCGCAACATCCGGTGTGCCGTCTGCTTTGAGAGTCATGTCATCATAGGAGACCTGCTGGTCACGCCCTGTCAGGCGCGTTTCAATGACGATGACAGAAGCGATGCTGCCAAAATCATATACGCGGTTCAGGCGCTCTCGCGGCGCATCCGGTTGAGGGTCTCGCATGGGTAGCCATTCAAAATAGGCCTGCAGCGCGGCATCCCGTCTCGCCCGCCACGCCCCCTCCGTTTCCGGATCATGACCAGAAGCCCCCTGCTGCCAGCTATTATTGGCGGTTTCATGGTCATCCCAGACAGTGATGAAAGGCGCATGGGCGTGGGCGGCCTGAAGGTCTTCGTCCTCACGATATTGCGCAAGGCGGGTGCGGTAATCCTGAAGGGTCACGATTTCATTGGCAGGAAGGTGCACCCGGCCAATATGTTCGCCTACGGCGCCGTCATACTCCCCCGCCGCATGTTCATATATGTAATCCCCCACATGGATGACTGCATCCAGATTCTCTATTCTGGAAATCTCGCGATAGGCATTGTAGAAGCCTGAAGGGTAGTTCGCACAGGACGCCAACGCCAGATTAACGGGATGCGTATTATCCGCTGGCAGAGTTTTCATACGCCCAATGGTCGAATGGGTCTTGCCTGCGCGGAAACGGTAATAATAGACTTGGCCTGGCTTCAGGCCCTGGACATCCACTTTGACCGTATAGTCTCGTTGGGCAGAGGTACGGGCTGTGCCGGATTGAAGAACGCGCTCAAAGCCCGGCGTGTCTGAAACCTGATAGGCCACCTCCATTGCGGCCGACCCTTGCAGTGGCACAGCGCGCGTCCAGATGACAACAGAAGTCCTGGTTGGATCCCCACTGGCAACGCCCCAGCCGAATTTTGCATCCTGACTTGCGGAGCCGGAGGCCGCGGAACCCGGCGTCTGGCATCCCGCAAGGGCGGCAAGCCCTGTGGCACCGGATATACGGCGCAAGGCATCGCGACGGGTTAATCCGGTCATGCGGTTCGAGGACAGCTTTTCATCCATGGCACGCTCCTTCAGCGTAAGGGATCAGACAGGTAACCCCATGGCCGGACACCTGCCCGGCCATGGGAGAGAGAGGAAGAGATCAGAACTGATACTTCAGGGTCACTCTGTAAGTGCGCGGAAGGCCCGGCATGACCGCGACTTCCTTGTAAACTTCAGCCGATGGCGTGAAGTAGCGCTCGTCAAAAATGTTATCCACATTTACAGAGAGCATGACATCACCGACCTCTATGAAGGCCGCGCCATTGGCGAGTGTGTAGGAAGGCAGCACAATATCATCCGGGAAGACACCGCCGGTTTCGGACACAGAGGTCGCCCCCAGCGTGACACCCGCCTGCGCGCGATAGTTCTGAACGGAGAAGACATCTGTCGTGTAAGTCCCGTGGACACTGAACACCGTGTCCGGAATGGTACGCAGCGTGTAGCCGTCTGCCAGTTCCGGCAGGTAACCGGCATTGTTGAAGGCAAACGTGCCGCCATAGCCGAGCGCATTATCCACGCCGAACTGGTCTGGGCGAACCTGCAGGTATTCGCCCTTGCCTGCCCCTGGCGCATCGACCTTGGTTTCCTGACTCGTGGCCGAACCTTCAAAGGAGAGGTTGTCGGTTGCCAGCCAGTGAACCTCAAGCTCAACGCCCTTGGCCGTCGTGCCGTCAACATTACCCAGCATATCCGCCTGACGACGATACTGGTCATAATAGGACAGCCCCCCAAATAGGTTACCATTCAGCAGGGAAAATTTGACACCGGCCTCTTTCAGCTCTGAGGGAGAGATAAAGAGGTTTGCATCAATCGTCCCCGTACTGATGCCCCCGGTCTGGGTAGATTCCAGAGAGCGGGAGTCGGCATAGGTAACATAGGGCGTGAGACCGAAAGGCGTCTCATAGCGCAGGGAGGCAGACCAGCTTTGGGCGCCATCACTGTCTTCCACCCATTTGTCCGCAATACCGAAGACCGTCTCGCCGGTGTTGATGGCCTTGGCGTCGTAATAGTCATATCGCCAGCCAAACAGCAAAGCCAGGCGGTCATAGAGCTTCATGTCGGATACGGCGAAGGCCGACTTGGCCGACCATTCCATATCGTAGCGGGAATCCCACAAGGGTTTGCCGTCGGCATCGAACCGGATGGCCATGATGCGATCATTTCCCTGTGCCCCGACGGACAGGTCCCGGCGGTCAGAGGCGATATAGCCTGACAGGAAGGTCTCATACTGTTTGGCATCATGGTGGCGATAGCCAACACCAATGACGTTATCCGTCATCAGATAGTTTCCGAAGTCATGCTTGAAGCCATAGCTGGCGCGGACTTCCTCGGCCTGGGCCTCATAGTCTGCGGCAAAGCCGAAGCTGTTGAACTTCTCATTATCCATCTTGTCCATGAAGGCCTGAAAGCGCAGCTTGCCGGTTTCCCCGACTGTCCGCTCCAGTCCGGCATAGGCGGTGAAGGTGTTTGTGTCGTTATAGTCCCCCTTGGCGGCGAGGACGTGGCTGCCATCCAGCTTGGTCGTGCCGACACCCTGGTCGAGCGCAAATTCAGGCAGGCTGTAGCCATAATATTCGGCAATCTGGCGCAAATTCGATGTGCCGTAATTGTTGCCGACGACATCATCAATCTCTTCATAGTTTAGATACCCGTCACCATTGGTGTCCTGGATATCGGTATCCCAACCAGTGATATAGGTACCGTTGTCGATCAGGTCTTGTGTGACGCGGTTCCAGCCGGGGGTCTGAATGCGGCCCGACTCCTTGAAGTACATGGCGTTCAACTCAACAGACCATTTGTCCGTCAGCTCTCCGACATAGGTGGCCTGAAGGTTTGTGTGCTGTGGGTTTATGTTATTATAGTAGGAGCCGGAGTCTTCATACTCTCCGAACAGGGCCACACCGCCGCGGCCGGCCGGGATATAAAGCTCTCCCGTGACAACGGATTTGTCATAAGAGCCAGCTGTTGCCGTCAGAGAGCCGCCAATCGAATCCACATAGTCCTGCCCATCGCCGCGCGCGGTCTTGGGGATGAAGTTCAGCAGCCCGCCAACCTTGCCCGGCCCATAAATGGGTGAAGCCGGACCACGCAACACTTCAACATAGGATGCTGCAGCAAGGTTTGAGGAATAGCTGCCACGGTTCTCGATGCGCTTGAAGCCCTGAAAATATGTATCGGCGAGTGTACCGCGCACATTAAGGTTTCCTGGCACGCCAAAGAAGCTGGCGGTAAATGTACCGGGCACGGCCGACAGAAGATCATCCACATCTTCCATACCATAGCGTTCAATCGTGATGTCGCTGACGCGGCTGGCCGAGCGCGGCGTCTCCAGAAGGGAGAGGGACAGACCGGTCAGCGAGTCCGTCGCGCCCTTCTGGAGCTGGTTCAAAGGGTCAAGCTTGGTTCCCGTCACAGTCACTGTGCCGAGCACGGCAACATCGTTGTCGGTATCTCCTTTAATCCCGACAGACCCGCCAGATGGCAGACGCGATTGTACGCGGGAAACAACGACAGCGCCCTGCGGGTTGACGCTGTAGGTCAGCTGTGTGCCCTGCAGCAGTTGTGACAGCGCTTCCAGCGGTGTCATGGTGCCCGTGACCGTGCCGCTGCGAATGCCATAGGTCAGAGCTGCCGGCACCACGATGACGATGCCGGTCTGTGCCGACAGGTCATTGATGGCCGTTTCAAGAGACTGCGACTGAATGCGGATCTCGGACTGTTGCAAGACCACCTCCTCAGCCAGAGCCGAGCTGGCCAGGACCAGACTGGCAACCGTCCCCAGCAACAGGCACCGGAGTTCAAGAGATTTCGATTTCATGTTTCTATCCACGTCATAGGCGAGCCTGGGAGGCAGGCATGCTGCGGTCCGAACCCCTCGTCCAACCGCTCCATGGCCCTATGACGTGCGAGACATGACACCCATTTCACGGATCATGCCGATTTCATGAAAACTTCTTATTTCTGTCCGGAACGCGGCCGCAGGACCAATTCACCTGCAGATGTACGTGTAAGGTCAATATCCAACCCAAGGGCGACACCCGACAGCGCGGTTTCAATCTGGTCTATACGGAAAGAGGTTGTCACCTTTGCCTCGTAAATGTCCGTGGACCCCAGATAGACACCCTGCGGGTAATACTGATTCACTTCGTCCACCAGCTCTTGCAGGGAGGTGTTCACGAAAACGAGTCTTTGCTGACGCCAGATCGCCGCCTGTGCCGGATTGAACTGGCTTGTGATGATCTGCCCGTTGCGATCTACCGATGCGCGCTGTCCGATGGTCAGGTTTGCTTTCTGCCCCCCGGATACCGGGCTGACCTCCACAGCGCCTTCAACAACGCTGACCTCGACATGTGCGGGCCGGGTATTGATTTCGAACTGTGTGCCCAAAACACGCGTCACCACATGCCCAGCCTCTACGGAGAACGGGCGGCTGGCATCATGGGCAATCTTGAAATAACCATCCCCGGCGAGAAGTTCTGCCCGGCGCTGACCCTCTGCAAACGAGACCGAGAGTTTTGACTTCCCGGCCAGCGTAACCTCAGACCCGTCAGCCAGAATGACCTGGCGTACTTCTGCAATACCCGTTTCATAAATGGTCGCAGGTGCGACCGAACTGGCCATGACCAGTTCGGAGCTGCGCTGCATTTGCTGCCCCGACAGGAAGATCGCAAGCCCGGCACATGCCGCAAGGGCCCCACCGAGGAGCGCTGCGCGAGGGCCGCTGACAAATGCGCCGAAAGACCGCCTACGCATGGCTTCGTGAGACGAAGGAGCAAGGGCGTCTGCGTTCAGGGCCTCACTCCATGACAAATCCCTCCACAGGCTCGCCAGCTGATTGTAGGCGAGCTTGTGGGCCTCGGATTGCTCCATCCAGTGCTGAAAACCTATGCGCTGCTCGTCATTCATGTCTCCGCTGATGCGAAGGTCCAACCATTCCCGGGCTTGCGTCTCCACTGATGCTGACATCGTCAAGCGTCTTCCACCCCGTTCTTTTTTAGGTATTCCAACAATACCTTCATTGATTTTTGTATGCTGCGGCTGATGTAGGCGCGCGACAACCCTGTCTGACTGGATATTTGCGAATAGGAGAGATTTTCAATCCGGCTGAGTACCAGCAATTTACGGGCATCCTCCGGAAGGGATTGAATGGCCGCATTCAATGCAATGAAGCGTTCCTGATCCAGCAAGACGGTCTCAGGTGTGCGCGCATCTATAGTCTCGGTATCATCGGCCTCGCGCTGAACCTGCCCCTTGTGCAGCGCACGTACCTTCATGCGCCGCAATTCATCCAGCATGCTGTTACGGGCCATGGCGTACAGAAAGGCCCCTACATTCTGAACCTTGTCCCGCTGCTTCAGCTCCATGAATTTCAGAATTGCGCTTTGAATAGCGTCATCCGGATCCGGCGGAGGATCTCCGAAACGTCGGCAAAGCGCGATTTTGAGGCTGGCCTTGTGGTGGGAGAAGAGTTTCTGGAACTCCAGCGGAACGATTGTGGGGGCATGTAGCTGCAGATTGCATCGGGCGTCTGATGGGAAACGCCGCTTCGACCCACCCTTTCGGGTACGCCGAACGACTTTTACGCTGCCGGTGTCGACTTGGTCTGCGTTCATGCCGCCGCCTATTGGCGATGGCCACAGCCGGGTCAACACTGCAAATGCTGCGGCAGCTTCATATATGCCGCAACCCGGATAAATATTCTTTTTTCATCAGCTTTGACTACGTAAAAATGTACCCGGGATCTTCGTGCCAGACGACAGAGCAAGCCCTCTGGGTGTGATCTCAAAACCTGCGAGGAGGATCGAAAAAGGCAGACACAAAATCTTTTTTGCTGCGCACAATATAAAATTCCCGTAAGACGAGAATTTTGATTTTCAACCTCATCTCGCCCGGGCGAGTAAAAACGCTCCCGGCACGCCCTTTCGCCCAAACCATCTCTCTACTTATCTAAAGATTTCCGCTTCGTAGTGGACGCTACAGTACGAGAGATTACCCCCGGAATAGCCAGTTAAATGGGGCCCACAACAGTAACCACGCACTTTGAAAATCACAAGGAGCGGTCAGTTGCATGCCGGGTCAGCATCCGCATGCTCATCTCCAGACGACTCCCCCCTGAGTTGTTTTTTTATTCTGTAGTGAGACAAATATTCAAAAATTTACTATTGATTAATAATCGCAAACGTGGAACTTTTTTCCTGTCACGTAGAATTGACCTTTCGATAAAAGGCTCACTTCCCGGCCGACCTACGGCCTGAGCCAAGCCTTGGCAGAAGCGAACATCGACACGAAGTCAAAAGTATAGGTTGAACAAAGGGGACAGAAATAATGTGAGGTTGGGAGAAACCTCAGGGGACGACATTTTTCATATTTTCTAAAACCAAGATCACTTCGCGGGGAGGCCTGCGAGTGTGGTCACGGGACACATGTGCCCCGTGACCGTGTGGCGAGGTATCGCCATTCTCATCCCATTTTCATGGGAGACCCTGCCATGCCATTGGGGGCCTGGCAGAACACTCCGGCTATGGCTTGCACCCATGACCGGAAGCAAGAGGGTACCACAATGAAGCGTACACTTACAGCTATTGCGGCAGCTGCCGCGCTTTGCGGTGTTGCAGCCGCCCAAGACTCAGAAGATCTGGTCATCAACCTCAACGGTGAAGTCGAAAGCAACTGCGAACTGGTGCCAGAAGGCACTGCAAACTTCGACGTTGATATGCTGGAAACAGGCAATCAGGGATCGCTCTCGATCCTCTACTCCTGTAACTCTCCCTACACGGTGTCTCTGACCTCCGCAAATGGTGGCATGTCTCACCAGGAGAGCAGCGGCGCGGTCAATATCGACTATGACATCGAAGCAAGCTTTCTGGGCCTGGGCATCTTTGCGCCAACGACCACCAACTCTGCTGACATGAACGGCACCCCGCAGGTGATCGTGACGAACAATGACTGGCAGAACATTCTGGTGAATGGCGGCACACGCACAGGCAATCTGGATTTGTCCTTTGATTCCCTGAATGAATATGCCGTGGCCGGTACGTACAGCGACACGCTGACCATCACGCTGGCAGCAAACTATTAGTTCGCTTTCCTCCTCCAACCAGGCGGCATCTTTAACGGTGTCGCCTGGTCCGGCTTTTCAGCTGGGGACATAGTGGAGTAAAAGATGCTGAAACAATTTATCATGGTGCTGGCCGCCTGCGTGATGGCCACAATAGCTCCTCTAGCGAGCGCCTATGAATTCGCACCGATTGTGGCGCAGTTCTCACCAAACGGGTCCGGCGCCGCACGGACATTCGTCGTCAGGAATACACATGACGTACCTGTTGCCCTGCAGATCGAAGTCTATCGACGGTCTGCCGACGCAACGGGAGAAGAAACCCGTGAGCCGGAATATGACGATTTCATCATCACCCCTCCGCAGCTGGTGCTTGCTCCAGGGCAAAGCCAGTCCATCCGTGCACAATGGATCGGAGACCCAAATCCGGAGATCGAACTGTCCTATCGCCTGATCGTGGAACAGCTTCCCATCCCTTACTCCCGGGAAGAAGTGGGGGATAAGCGGGTCGCCGATATCAGCATGGGCATCCGCTATGAAGCCGCCCTGTACGTGGTGCCCGCCAATGGCAAGCCATCGGTAAAGATCACGCGGGCCGAAGCCGCCAAGAGCGAGTCTGGTGAACAGGTCCTGCGCATCACGATCAAGAATACGGGCCAGCGCCGCGCCATTCTGCAAAATCCCGAACTGAAGCTTCAGTCCGGGGACCAGACGTTTACGATGTCAGGAGAGTCTGTTTCAAACATCAACAATCGTAACATCATTGCAGGCACACAGGCCGTGATAGATGTTCCGTGGCCTGCCCCCCTGCCAGTCGGACCGGTCAGCGCGTCTATTTCCACTGATTTTTACCAGAATTAGAGATTGCTGTGTCAGCGCGGCCCGCTTCATATTCTGGCCGAAAGGCAACAACGCCGCTGTGTTTAAAAAAAGTGCTGCGTACCCTGCTGGCCTGCTCTACCATGCTGGCGGGCACGCATCTTTACAAGCCGAAAGCCTCTGCGGAACAGGAGCCGGAGCCTGCTCCGCCTACGGCCGCCCCCAGCGCTCCAAAGGTCAACAAGGACGCCTCCATCGACGAGATTTACGGCGCGTTGTTTGGCAAGGTGCCGACGGAGGCAATTTCCCTGCCCTATCCCGTTATCATTTCCGGGATAAATCAGGGCGATGTGATGATCACGCCCAGCACAACCGAAGGCGAGACGCTCATCGATCGCAAGGCTATTGTTGATCTTCTGCTGCCCTTTCTCGTCGAGGAGAAACAGGCCGAGCTTCTGGAAACCGTCTCTCAAAAAGACAAGGTGAAGTCAGGTGATCTGACTTCCCTCGGCATGCCGACAAAGTTTGACAACAGCAACCTCATCCTCGTGATCGACATTCCTGTTGAGTTTCGATCTGTCATCCCCCTGCCCATCCAACCGCGCATCCGGGCCGCGTTGCAGCTGGATACGGAAGATCAAGCGAACACCAGCGCCATTGTGAACATGGCTGCTGGCACGCGCTATATTCACAGCAGCAAATATCTGGATACCGGCTTTGCTGCGACGCAGGTAAATCTGCAAACCGCCTTCAATGTCTTCGATGTCGTACTGGAAACCGGCCTTCGCTATAGCGATGCCTCGGATGAAGAACTTGCCCTGAATGATACGCGACTGACGAAGGATCTCGTCGTGCAGCGCACCCGGCTTGAGGCTGGCGATCTGAGCGTACCGACTAGTGCCTTGCAGGGGAACCCCAGCCTGCTGGGGCTCGCCGGCTTCCGGAATTTCGGACTGCAACCGTATGAAGAGTATCGTACCAATCCCTCGCAGCAATTCGAGCTGCAGCGTGCGGCGCAAGTCATGGTCTATATTAATGGCCAGTTCATTCGCGAGATGCGCCTGCTGCCCGGCCGCTACAATCTGACCGACCTGCCCCTGCAGAGCGCGGCCGGCAACGATATCACGCTGGAAATCCAGTATGATAGCGGCGACACAGACCGCGTTGTTTTCTCGGCCTTTTACGATTTCAGCCTGCTCAAGAAAGGCCTCACCGATTTCGCGGTGAGCCTGGGGCCAACATCGCGCATAGAAGATGGCGTGCGGGAATATGATTTCGATAATCCCGCCATCAGCGCTTTCTACCGCAGAGGCTGGACAGATGAGTTCACAGCTGGCGTCAACCTCCAGGCTGATACGGAATTACTGAATTTAGGAGGTGACGCGTTCTACACGTCCGGTGTCGGAACGTTTGGCTTCCTGGCAGGCTTCAGCGACACCGATGAGGGAACCGGTAGCGCCATCACCGGGCTCTATCGGTGGAATGACACAGACCGCGCAAGGCAATTACGCTTTGATGTGCAGGCCCGCTATCAGAGCGACCTCTACACGGCGCTCGGCTCTGGAACCAGCAACATCAAATATGACCTGACAGCCAGGGTCTCCCGCAATTTCTCCGAAACGATGCGTGTGCAGCTGACGACCGGCTTCCGGAAGCGCCATGATATGGATGAATTCGAGCAATCGCATTCGGCCAATCTGACATGGAGAACGCGCTATGGAACGCTCGGCTCCCTTGTACGCTACACGACCGCACCAGGCGAAGAGGCCGAATTGTCGGCCGGCATTTCCTTCAGCATGCGGCTGGGCTCCGGATATGCGCAGGCCTCTCACGACACACGATCATCGTCTACACGCGCATCCTATTCTTCGCGCATGGACCGCAATGTCGGCAGCTTTGGCTGGGATGCAGCCTATGCCCGCCAGTCCAATATTGATGATATTCGCGCGGGCGCCTCCTATATCGGCAACCGCTTTGAATCCCGCATCGAACAGCGCCTGACGGCGGCTACGCAATTTGATAGTTTCGGCAGCGAAAATCTCACAGAAGCTTCCATCGGCTCTGCCCTTGTTTATGCAGACGGAGCATTTGCGTTGTCCCGCCCGGTCTATGACAGCTTCGTGATCTTTTCGAAAAATGAGGCCGTGAAGGATGTGGCGATCGCCGTTGATCCGCGCCGCACCATATTCGAAATGAAGCCTTCCTATGCGGCCCACTCGTCAAGCCTTGGTCCCGCGGTGGTGCCGGACCTGAATGCCTATTATGTCCGCACGATTGAGGTGGAAGCGCCAGATGCGCCAGCCGGAACGTCTCTGGGCGGACAAGCACTCAGCTTCCTGCCCGGATACCGTTCTGGCTATATCGTCAAGCTGGGCGATGATCGTAATGTCGCGGTGATGTCCGTACTGGTGGATACGGAAGGCAAGCCCGTGCCCTTTGCGGCGGGATACGCCATTACCAGCGATGGCGAGCGCCACCAGATGTTCACCAATCGTGGCGGCCGCTTCTACATTGACGGCCTGAAGCATGGCGAGACCGTCGAGTTGCAATTCGACTCCCCGGAGGGCGCCACCGCGACCTTTGAGGTGCCGGATGGAGATATTGGCGTCATCCGCATGCCAAATCCTGTGAGGATAACCCCTGAAAAACCAGACGCGCCGTACCAGGTGACTGTACGCGTGATGAACCCGAATGGAGCCTGAATGATGTTCCGGCCAATCCCCCTCTTTACTGCGCTACTTCTCTTGAACCCAGCCTTCGCGCAGGAGACGGGCCTACCCGGCGCGGAAGGACTGGGCGAACAGCCCACGCCCTGCACACTGCAGATCAGACCGCCAGACATGGTGGTCTATCGCGGCGCACTCAGTCGGGGCTACAATAGCGACAGTGACCGCCAGCATACGGAGATTGCCAAAGTTATTATCGAGCATGAAGGAGACGCCTGCCCCTATACATTGCGCATTCAACCTGAAACCGGCCGCGGAACAGCCTACATGTATAATGGCCAGAACACACTTGAGTTTGAGGTATCGCCTCCAGGGCGGTCCGGCGGTTCGGGCAGCAACATGGTTGAGATCGCCGGCAATGTCGCACGAGGGCAGTTTCAGCGCACAGTTTCGTTTGACCTGCAGATTCCGCCCGGACAGAAAACCGTGGCCGGGCGGTATGTAGGGCGTCTTGAGGTCAGTCTCTATCCGGACACGAGCGCAGCGGGCGAACTGGCAGACCGGCAATATATGGAAGTGGTCGTCGATGTGTTGCCCCGGATCGATGCCTCTTTCGGCACCAACGCAATCGGTGGACAGAAAACGACCTCACTGAATTTTGGCAAACTGCAGAAAGGCCAAAAGAGCAGTATCGAATTCTCCGTCACGGCAAATATCGGATATTCGATCAAGGTGACGTCGGACAATTCAGGCACCCTCCGCCATGAACACACGACAAGTGGAATTGACTATAGTGTCTATCTGGATGGCACGCGCATTTCCGTAGATGCCTCCTCCGCCAGCGAGACTCTGTTATCATCCGCCACCAATTCCCAGCACAGTATGGATTTTCTGATTACCAGCAATACAAGCAAAGCGCTGGCCGGAAACTACACAGACCGCCTGACCCTTGTCGTATCAGCGGACTGAACTATCCGTCTCCTGATTATCTCGTACGAAAGCGTATGGCCGCGCCCTATTCCGTTGCGCCGCCAAGTTCTTTCGTGAGCAGAACCTTGTAATGCTTTAGCAGTTCCATGCCGGCCTCTGCCGCTTCCCGATCATGCGTATATTTCAGCTCAATCAACAGGCCCCGCATCGCGGCGCGGTGCAGGTGCACCATGTTCAGCACGGCCTGCTTGTCCCTGATGCCAACTTGTTGGGCCACCAGCCAGACGCCTTCACGCTGGGCATCCTGAAGTTTCTGCAGGGTTGTTGTGAAGCGGGCATCGAGTTCCGGGTCACTGCGCGCGCCCATCATGATCTCGATCAAGGCAATTGCGGGGGGCTGCAACAATGCCTGCCAGGTCGCCTCCGTGATGGCATCGAACAATTCCACACCGGGCTTGAATTTCGCCAGGGTTGAGCGGACGAAATCGTTCTGTTGTACGGCGGCATCTTCCGCAACAGCCGTAATCAGATCGCAGCGCGTCGGAAAATGATGCAGGAATGCCCCGCGGCTGACGCCAGCTTCATCCGTGATCTTCTGAAGCGTGGTTTTTCCGTAGCCATATTTATCCAGACAGACGATGGCCGCATCAATTAGTTTCCGCCGCATCGCAGCGGAGCGCACGGCATGCGGTCCCCGGCGCTTGGTTGCACCCGAAGCAGCTTTCTGTGGAGGTTTCTTCGCCATCAGGCCCCCTTGTGAACCTATTCTTTCGATATGGCTTAACGGTTTCCCGAAAACAGGCAAACACCAAGACCATCACCATACTGTTATCCATGTTTCGGGCACACCCCGGCCACGCGCCGGGAAGCGTCCAAAAGGTTATACCGGTTTGCATGCTGAAAGCATTTTTCGTCCTCGCAAGCCTTTTCCAGTCTATTTGGACTTTATTTTTTCACGCTATGGCATCATTGTAAATCTGTCGGCGCATCAAAAACACATTGCCGGCATCGGGAGGTCATGAAGGCTCAATCAGGCGCACCAATGGGAGGCGGCGTTCGCCCCTCACATGCAGATGCTTCACGCCCGGCGCCTTCCAATCCCAATGAGAAAAATTGATGAGGAGGAAACATCCATGCCACCGAAATCCGGTTTATCCAGGCGCCTGTTTCTCGGCGCTGGCGCAACACTCATGGGCAGCGGCCTTATGACTGGTCGCGCCTGGGCCGCAGACCTGTTCCCCGTTGTGGAAACAGCGAACGGCAAATTACGGGGCGCGACCGCCGCCGGCATCAGCGCATTCAAGGGCGTCCATTATGGCGCATCAACGGCAGGCGAAAATCGTTTCATGCCGCCCCAGCCGATCAAGAAATGGGCAGGCATTCGCAATGCCCTCTCCTATAGCGATGTTTCCCCCCAAGCCACGGGAAGCCGCGCTTATGAATATGCCGATCTAATCGTTTTCGATCGCCAGCCTGCCGGGCCGGGTGAAGACTGTCTCAGCCTGAATGTCTGGACCCCCAGCCTGGACCAGCAAGCCGGAAAATCCGTTATCGTGGTGCTGCATGGCGGCGGGTTCTACGCCGGATCCGGTAACTCCTTCGGCATGGATGGCGAGGCGATGGCCCGCTTTGCCGACAGTGTCGTCATCAGCGTAAACCACCGTCTGGGCGCCTTTGGCTTTACCTATCTGGGACAATTGGGCGGGGAGCGATTTGCAGGCTCCGGCAGCGTCGGCATGCAGGATATTGTCGCTGCACTCAAATGGGTGAAAGAAAACGTCGCCCAGTTCGGGGGCGACCCCAACCGTGTGCTTGTGTACGGACAATCTGGCGGGGGCGCCAAGACAAGCACCCTGCTGGCCATGCCTTCGGCCAAGGGCCTGTTCCACAGGGCTGGCGTGATGAGCGGCTCCATGCTTACGGCCGGTTCCCCCGACAGGGCGACGGAAAATGCGGTCCGCCTGATGAAGGCTCTGGATATTCCCCAATCCGATGTTGAGCGGCTGCAGAAAGTACCATTCACAACACTGCTGGAGGCCCAGACAAAACTGGAACTGGCAGACCGGGCCAAGGGCGAAGCACCGCGCGCATTCGGGCCGATCGTGGACGATGTCGCCATTCCGCGTCATCCCTGGTCTCCGGACGCACCGCCTGAGGCGCATGATGTGCCGATGATCATTTCCACAGCGCTGGATGAGCGCACCTATCGGATGTCGAATTACGACCTGACCGAAGAAGGCCTTCTGGAGTTTATTCGTGAACGCGCTGGCGACAAGGCTGAAGAGGTATTGGCGCTCTATCGGGCCGAAGACCCAGACTCGACACCCTTCATTATTCAGGCGCGCATCGATACTGATCTCGGCTTCCGCAAGGCCGCTTTCCAGCAGGCTGAACTGAAAGCCAAGGCGGGCGGTGCACCGGTATGGGCGTATCTGTGGACATGGCCATCCCCCGCTTTTGATGGCCGTTATGGCGCAGTACACGGAATTGATGTCGGGCTCAGCCTGTATAGTATCCGTGGCGGGCTGACTGGCGCAGAGGCCGATAGCAAGCTGATGGCAAAACGTATTTCCTCTGCCTGGGCCGCCTTTGCTGCAACAGGCAATCCGAACAATGAAGCACTGCCGCAATGGGATGCCTATGAGCCAACCAAGCGGGCGACCATGATCTTCGATATGGACACGCGGCAGGCATATGATCCCCGCGCTGAAATTCGTGAGATGTGGCAAGGCGTCAGCGTGGAATAAACGGAATGAGAGGGTTTTACGCCCTCTCATTTTCCGACATCGCAGACCTGACAGAAATGGCCCATCCTCCAAGAGGATGGGCCAAGTCGTTTGCTCTTTCCTGAGGCGACACCTGAACAGAACCGAAGCGCGCATCAGGAAGGAGGGAGAGTTGGCACAATCGCAGGTATGGGGAGAGAAAACGCCTGTGCCCTGAAAGCCGCACAAGGCGGCTGTGATTGCAGGGATGGACAAGTCACCCCCGCAATCAAACTGGTTAGAAGGTGGCTTTCACCCCAACCTGGATGGTACGCCCCAGTGCATCTGCTGTCCGCGGGTCATAACCAAACTCGGCCCGAACATAAGGCGGATCTTCATCAAAGATGTTCGCGACAGTTGCCGAGAAGGCCAGGGTGTCGCTGAAATTGAACACATAGGTTGTGTCAAAACGCAGGGAATGATCCACATCAACGCCTTTGGTGATCAGGCCAATCTCATCCGTCGTGCCCGGATAATAGCCCAGCGGATCAACCCCGCCACGCTCATCCTCGACCCCGGAGACATACCGTGCCGTAAGGCGTAAATTATGACGTTCACGATTGAAGTTGATGAAGCCATTGACACGCCATTCCGGCGCAGAGAACGGAATGGACTCGAAGTTCAGATACCCGAGGCGGTCATCTGCCGGAGCCACTTCAACCCCGTCCAGAATACGGGCCGTCGTTTCCAGCTTCGTAACCCTTGTGCCATCCACACCAAAGGTCAGGTCACCATCATAAACCGGCAGGTCGTAGCGGACCGCAAAGTCAAAGCCAGCCGTCAACTGGTCAGAACCATTGCCAATGTCCGTGATGACGGTGTTCAGGTCATTGATGGAAGATGCGCCCTGCACACACTGACCATTTGGTGAGCTGTCAGTATTGTTGAACACGATCCGGCCGATCAGCGGGTTGGAACAATCCGCAAGACCGGTGCTTTCGGCAAACACGATATTGGCAATCTGGTTGTTGGTGGCTAATTGATCGATCTCACCTTTCAGGTGGATGTCGAAATAGTCGACCATAACAGAGAGGTGGTGGCCCGATGCGAAGCCTTCACTGTCCCAAATCAGGCCAAGGTTCCAGGATTCCGCCTCCTCTGGCTCAATGTCCGTGCGCGTAACAGTTTGCGCGCCCAGCCAGTTACCATTCGCTCGGTCATAGGAGCGGACAATGTTGGAAACACTACCCGGCGACAGGATAATGTCAGGCGCCAAGAAGTTAGTACCGTAGGAGGCGCGTGCCGACAGCGGGCCGAACACGTCCCATTTGCCTGCAACCTTGTAGACGGTTGCGTCCAGGCCACCTGAGAATTCCTCACGACGCGCAGCTGCCTGAATATTCAGGCGGTCATGCACCGGCAGGTTCACCTCGACAAAGTAGGATATGGCCTGACGATCATAGGCTTCAGCTTCATCAATGCCGTAGAAACCGAAGGGCCCCGGACGATTAAGTGTACAGCCATTGAACTTAGGATCCGTGTTTGGCAGCG
>TARA_R100000365_G_scaffold258_1_pt1 | contig 18001 bp, 14 predicted proteins | sample TARA_R100000365 | Tara Oceans TARA_R100000365 (sample SAMEA2620668) | marine metagenome | biome: marine biome (ENVO:00000447); feature: mesopelagic zone (ENVO:00000213); material: "saline water (ENVO:00002010), including plankton (ENVO:xxxxxxxx)" | depth 1000 m | reverse complement strand
TTGGGTGGCGGTGAAGACCTCGCCGTCGAACGTTCCGAAGACGGCATAGGTGCCCCACCGCGTGTGGCCCGACTCCTCGAACCCGTCGACGCCTTCCCAACTCCAGCCCATGAGCGGCAACCCGTCGCACTGCGGCGGGTAGGACTCGGCGATCGGGCCGAGGCAGAGCGCCACATCCCCAGCGACATCCAGCACAGTTCCCGTGCCGACCACTTCGCCGTCCGGCGGGCTGATTTGTGTGGTCGACAGTGAGCCACCGGATGCACCGGACCCGCTGGCGCATCCGGTGGTGATCAGCAGGAGCGATGCAGCGGCGAGCGCGGCAGTACCGAGACGAGCAGTGATCCTCATACCCATACTGTGTCGAGCGCGAACCAAACGTCTCACGGATCAGGGGACGAATTGCTGATAACATCGCGGTATGCGTGCACTCTCGCTTCTTCTTAGCTGCCGCGGCGGGGCCATCTAGGGCCTACCTCGTCGCGGAGCTTCGTGTCGGCCCGTTCACCTCGAGCCAGAAGCAGGAAGAAGCGACACCATGAAGAACACTCAGCAGCCGTCGGGGATGCCGACGCACAAGTACGTTCCTTATCACGAGCAGATCCGCGTGTCGGTTCCCGACCGCACGTGGCCCGACGCGAAAATCACCCAGGCACCGCGCTGGTGCGCCGTAGACCTGCGCGATGGTAACCAGGCGCTCATCGACCCGATGAGCCCCGAGCGCAAGCGGATCATGTTCGATCTGCTGGTGAAGATGGGCTACAAAGAGATCGAGGTGGGCTTTCCGTCCGCGAGCCAGACGGACTTCGACTTCGTGCGTCACCTGATCGAAGACGACGTCATCCCCGACGACGTGACTATCCAGGTTCTGACGCAGGCGCGCGAGCACCTCATTGAGCGCACCTACGAATCGATCCGCGGCGCGAAGCGCGCGATCGTGCACCTCTACAACTCGACGAGCATCCTGCAGCGCGATGTCGTGTTCCGCACCGACAAGCAGGGGATCATCGACATCGCCCTCGAAGGTGCTCGCCTGTGCCGCAAGTTCGAGGCGACGGTTCCGGGCACGGAGGTGTTCTACGAGTACTCGCCTGAGAGCTACACCGGCACCGAGCTCGAGTTCGCCGTCGATGTGTGCAACCAGGTTCTCGAGATCTTCGAGCCGACGCCTGAGCGGAAGGTCATCATCAATCTGCCGGCGACGGTCGAGATGGCAACGCCGAACGTCTACGCCGACTCCATCGAATGGATGAGCCGCCACCTGAACCACCGCGAGAACGTCCTGATCTCGCTGCATCCGCATAATGACCGCGGCACGGCGATCGCGGCTGCCGAGCTCGGCTACATGGCCGGGGCCGACAGGATCGAGGGCTGCCTGTTCGGTAACGGCGAGCGCACCGGAAACGTCGACCTGGTCGCGTTGGGGATCAACCTGCTGACGCAGGGGGTGGACCCTCAGATCGACTTCAGCGACATCGACCAGGTCAAGCGCACCGTCGAGTACTGCAACCAGTTGCCCGTGCATGAGCGCAGTCCCTGGGCTGGCGACCTCGTCTTCACCGCCTTCAGCGGGTCGCACCAGGATGCGATCAAGAAGGGCTTCGAGTCGATGGATGCCGCCGCCGCGGCGCAGGGCGTCGGCGTCGATGAGTTGGTATGGGCTGTGCCCTACCTGCCGATCGATCCGAAGGATCTCGGCCGCTCGTACGAGGCCGTCATCCGCGTGAACTCGCAGTCCGGCAAGGGTGGCGTTGCGTACCTCTTGAAGACCGACCACGCCCTGGACCTGCCGCGGAGACTGCAGATCGAGTTCTCGGGCGTCGTGCAGGCAAAGACGGATGCCGAGGGCGGCGAGGTCACCAGCGACCAGATCTGGTCGATCTTCACCGACGAATACCTGCCGAGCTCCGTCGCCGACGAGCGCTGGGGCCGTTTCGAACTGCTCTCCACCCGCACCGAAAGCGACATGACCGGTGACGTGGTCCTCGACGTGAAGCTCCGCGACGGCGACTCCGAGGTCTCGGCGCGCGGAAACGGCAACGGACCAGTAGCGGCGTTCCTGGAGGTGCTGCGCGAACAGGGCTTCGGGGTCACCGTCTACGACTACGTCGAGCACGCTCTCAGCGCCGGGGGTGACGCGCAGGCCGCGGCCTACGTCGAACTGCAGGTCGAAGGCGAGCGGTTGTGGGGTGTCGGTATCGATGGCGACATCTCGACGGCGTCGCTGAAGGCGATCGTCTCGGGCGTGAACCGCGCTATCCGCGTTCGCGAAGAGTCCGGAGTGCTCGCGGCCGTCTGACAGTCGAGCGCGCGCGGGGGTCGCCGGTCAGCCGGTTGCCCCCGCGTCGCCGTTGTCCGTTGCTAGCGGGGCGACGACAGTGATAGCTGATGTCTCGACGGCGACCTTCCGGCGGTAGAGGGCGCGTTGCTCGGGAAGCGAAATATCGAAGACGACGGCGAGGAGCCGGATGACCGTCGTCACGGCCACCGCGATGATCGCCGCGGCAGTCAACGGCGCCCCGAATGAGAACGAGACGGTGAGCACGACACACCCGGCGCCTGCAGCTACCGCGTAGAGCGATCCGACGTGCATGATGGCGACCGGTAGGCCCATCAGCACATCACGCAGGATGCCGCCACCGACTGCCGCGGCGACACCAACGAAGATCGCGGGCACTTCCGGAAGCCCGAGATACAGCGCCTTGCTCGTGCCGAACGCGCCGAACAGGCCGATGACGAGAGCGTCGAGTCCGACGATCAGCCAGCTGACGCGCTCGAGGATCGTTGCGAGCAGCATCCCCAGGAGCGCTGCCGCGACCGCGGTGAGCAGGTACCAGTTGGACTGCAACGTCGAAGGCGTGACGTTCAGCAGCAGGTCACGGATCAGACCGCCGCCCATCCCCATCACGATCCCGATGATCGCGACGCCGAGCAGGTCAAGGCGCCGCTGGCCACGGAATCCCGAGGCAAACAGAGCTCCCTGGAGGCCACCGAGCGCCACGGCGGAAAGATCTGCCCAGAGCGGGATCACGAAGAGCGGCTCGTTCACCCGTCCATTGTCGCTCGATGCCGGGATAATCGAGGGGTGCCCACTTACCGTGACGAAGTCGTGGTTCTGCGCACCCACAAACTGGGTGAAGCGGACCGGATCGTCACGCTACTGAGCAGGCGCCACGGCAAGGTTCGCGCCGTGGCGAAGGGCGTACGCCGCACATCGTCGCGGTTCGGCGCTCGCCTCGAGCCCTTCATGGTTGCCGATGTACTGCTGTACCAGGGGCGCTCGCTCGATATCGTGCAGCAGGCTGACAGCCTCGGCGCCTACGGCGCTGACATCGCGCTCCACTACGACAGGTACACGGCCGCGCACGCGATGGTCGAGGCCGCGGACCGGCTGACGGAGTCCGAGGCGACGACGCAGCAGTATCTTCTGCTGCTCGGCGGCCTTCGAGCGCTGGCTCGGGGCGAGCACGCGTCGCGCAGCATTCTCGACTCGTACCTGCTTCGCGTGATGGCTCTGTCGGGATGGGCGCCCGGGCTGGATGCGTGTGCGCGCTGCGGGCGCGTCGGGGAGCACACCTCCTTCGTCGCCCAGCTCGGCGGGATGGTGTGTTCCGAGTGCTCGCCGGTTGGCTCGGCGCGGGTGGATGCCGAGACCCTCGGAGTGTTGCGCGCGCTCATGACGGGGGAGTGGGACATCGTGGACGCGGCATCCGGTGGGGCAAACGGGGCGGCATCTGGCCTGATCGCGGCGTACACCCAGTGGCACCTCGAGCGCGGCATCCGTTCGCTCGAACACCTTGGCACCTTTGCGCCGCCTCCACAGCAGCCAGCAGCCGTTCAGACGATGGAACCCACTCCATGAGCCCCAAGCCCTACACCCACCGTGACGCCGTTCCCTACCGGCCGATCGATTGGACAGGTCTCTATCCGCCCGAGTTTCCCGCGGGCTCGGTACCGAACCATGTCGCCATCGTCATGGACGGAAACGGACGCTGGGCCAATCGGCAGGGTCTCACCCGTGTCGAGGGTCACAAGGCCGGCGAAGCGGCACTTCTCGATGTCGTGGCTGGCGCCATCCAAGCTGGCGTGAAGCACCTGTCGGTATATGCCTTTTCGACCGAGAACTGGTCGCGCTCACCCGACGAGGTCCGGTTCCTGATGGGCTTTAACCGCGATGTGCTGCACCGGCGTCGTGATCAGCTCAATGAGTGGGGTGTTCGGGTTCGCTGGGCTGGCCGCAAGCCTCGGCTGTGGTCGAGCGTGATCAAGGAACTGCAGTTCGCCGAGCAGCTGACCGCAGGCAATGACGTCCTGACGCTCACGATGTGCGTCAACTATGGGGGTCGTGTCGAGCTCGTCGACGCGGTGCGCTCCATCGCCGATGACGTGGCGGCGGGTCGCCTGCGAGCGTCGGCTGTGAGCGAGAAGCTCATCGCTCGACGGCTCTATCAGCCGGACATGCCGGATGTCGACCTGTTCATTCGATCAAGCGGAGAACAGCGCACATCGAACTTCCTTCTCTGGGAGTCGGCGTACGCGGAGTTCGTGTTCCTCGACACGCTATGGCCCGACTTTTCCCGAACAGACCTCTGGCGCGCGATCGACCTCTATCTCGGCCGCGACCGCCGGTTCGGTGGTGCCGTCGACACTCCGGAGGCGCCCGCTCTCTAGGCTGCTCGCTGGTAGGCGTCCACGCCTGATTCGGCTCGCCGGTGGTGAGCCTCGGTGCGTGCTGAAAGACTCGGTACAGACCCGAGGGAGATGCCATGCTGCACGAACGCGACACCATCCGTGACGAGATCTTCGACGAGGTTTTCGCCTCGACAGAGCTCTCGGCGAGCTTGCCGAAGTTCCAGATGCCCCAGAGCGAGCAGCTCGCGCGGCACGCATATCGGCTCGTTTCCGACGAGTTGATCCTCGACGGCAATTCGCGTCAGAACCTTGCGACGTTTTGCCAGACCTGGCTGGAGCCCGAAGTTCGGGACCTCATGCGCGAGACACTCGATAAGAACATGGTCGACAAGGACGAGTATCCGCAGACCGCGGCGATTGAGGCGCGGTGTGTCCACATCCTCGCCGACCTCTGGAACTCTCCCGAGGCGGAGAACACCCTCGGCACATCGACGACCGGCTCGAGCGAGGCGGCGATGCTCGGCGGTATGGCCCTGCTGTGGAAATGGCGCGAGCGCCGACGGGCAGCTGGTCTGTCGACGGACAAACCGAACCTCATCTGCGGGCCCGTTCAGGTGTGTTGGCACAAGTTCGCCCGCTACTGGGACATCGAGCTGCGCGAAATCCCCATGGAACATGACCGGCTGATCATGACGCCGGATGAGGTTCTTTCTCGCGCCGATGAGAACACGATCGGCGTGGTACCCACGTTGGGTGTTACCTTCACCGGCCAGTACGAGCCAGTGCAAGCAGTCAGTGCGGCACTGGATGACCTCCAGGCACGTACCGGACTCGACATCCCCATCCACGTCGACGGCGCGAGCGGTGGCTTCCTCGCACCCTTCACCGCCCCCGACATCGTGTGGGACTTCCGCCTACCCCGCGTGAAGTCGATCAATGCGTCAGGCCACAAGTTCGGTCTGGCGCCACTGGGGGTCGGGTGGATCGTGTGGCGCGACGCATCCGAGCTTCCCGAGGATCTGATCTTCGAAGTGAACTATCTCGGCGGCAACATGCCGACCTTCGCGCTCAACTTCTCCCGTCCCGGCGGCCAGGTGATCGCCCAGTACTACAACTTCGTGAGACTCGGTCGGGAGGGGTACCAGCGCGTACATCAGGCCTGCTACGACACAGCGATGTACCTCGCGGCCGAGATCGCGAAGCTCGGTCACTTCGAGCTCATCAACGATGGCAGTCCAGAGCACGGCATTCCGGCTATCTCGTGGAAACTCGTCGAGGGAGCCGAGCACGGATTCACCCTGTTTGATCTTGCCGACCGGCTGCGCACACGGGGCTGGCAGGTCCCGGCCTACACTATGCCCGCCGACCGGCAGGACTTGGCCGTACAGCGCATCCTCGTGCGCGCCGGCTTCAGCCGCGATGAGGCAAGCCTGCTGATGGATGACTACCGCGATGCCATTGCGCACTTCGACAAGCACCCCGTCTCGGTGCCGATGAGCGAGGAAGAGGCGGGCAGCTTCCACCACTGACCGGTGGTGAAGGCCTCGCGAGATCAGCGGGGGAGTGAGTCTTCGATCACCTCAACGATCGACGGATCGTCGGGCTTGGTCGTCGGGCGGAACCGGTGGACGGTGCCGTCGGGGGTGAGCAAGAACTTCTCGAAGTTCCAGAGCACCGGCCCCCGCTTGCCCTCGGCATCCTTCGCCTTCTTGAGCGCCTTGTAGAGCGGCGCGGCGTGAGAGCCGTTGACTTTGACTTTCTCGGCGATCGGAAACGACACACCCCAGGTGGTCGAGCAGTAGTCGAGGATTTCGTCCATGCTGCCCGGCTCCTGACCCATGAACTGGTTGCAGGGGAACCCGACCACGGTGAATCCGCGATCACCGTAGGTCTTCTGAAGCTGCTCGAGCTGCGCATACTGCGGTGTCAGACCGCACTTTGAGGCGACATTGACCACCAGTACAACGCCGTCGCCGTAGTCCCCGAGCGTCGCGGTCTGGCCGTCGGCGGTCACGAAGGGGATGTCACGAAGAGAAAGCTGCTGCACGTCGGTCATGGTTTCAGGCTACCGGCGGCTGCGGGGGAGGGCGCGGCACGTCGAGGCGCAGGTCTGGGAGAATGGGTGGATGCCGTCAACACCGTCAGCCACGTCTGTCGCGCCGTTGCGCATCGGCCCGATCACGGTCGACGCGCCGGTCGTGCTCGCGCCGATGGCCGGCATCACCAACACCGCGTTTCGGCGGTTGTGTCGCGAGTACGGCGCCGGTCTCTATGTCAGCGAGATGATCACGTCACGGGCACTCGTCGAGCGCAACGAGACGACGATGCGGCTGATCACCCATCACGAGTCCGAAACGCCGCGATCGATTCAGCTCTACGGTGTGGATCCCGCCACGGTGGAGGGTGCGGTTCGGGTACTGGTCGAGGAAGACCGGGCAGATCACATCGACATGAACTTCGGATGCCCCGTCCCGAAAGTCACGCGCAAGGGCGGCGGCGCCGCCCTGCCGTGGAAGCTCGGCCTCTTCCGTGAGATCGTGACGCGCGCCGTAGCCGCGGCGGGGCCCATCCCCGTGACGGTGAAGATGCGTAAGGGAATCGACGACGACCATCTCACCTATCTCCAAGCCGGCAGAATCGCCGAGGATGCCGGGGTCTCAGCCGTCGCGCTTCACGCTCGCACCGCCGCCCAGTTCTACTCCGGGGAAGCTGACTGGGAGGCGATCGCCCGACTCAAGGAGCACGTCACGTCAGTTCCGGTGCTCGGCAACGGCGACATCTGGGCCGCCGAGGACGCGACGCGGATGATGGCCGAGACCGGGTGTGACGGGGTCGTCGTGGGTCGGGGATGCCTTGGGCGGCCCTGGCTGTTCGGAGAGCTGGCGCGGGCGTTCGATGTGGATGCCGGCCCGACCGTGGACGCGAACCTCGGGTTCGTCGCGCAGGCGTTTCGCCGGCATGCCGAACTCCTCGTCGAGTTCTTCGAGGACGAGGGCCGCGGCTGTCGCGACATCCGTAAGCATGTCGCCTGGTACTTCAAGGGCTACCCGGTAGGCGGTGATCTGCGTGCTCGGCTCGCGACGGCATCCTCGCTCGCCGAGATCGACGAGCTTCTCGCGGAGCTGGACCTGGACGCCCCCTATCCCGGCGCCGCCGCCGAGGGCCAGCGTGGGCGCGCAGGGAGCCCGAAGCGACCCGCCCTGCCCGACCGGTGGCTTGAGTCGCAGGAGATCGACGGCGTGGAATCGTGCGCGCTGGCCGAGGCCGAACTGGATCACAGCGGTGGCTGAGCGGGGCATTCCGGTGCATCCGGGATATACGGATGCCGATGCCGAGCGCTTCTACGCTGAGCACCACCGATCGCAGCGCGACGGCTTCGCACGGGATCGGGCGCGCGTGCTGCATTCGGCTGCGCTTCGTCGACTTGCCGCAAAGACCCAAGTCTTGAGCCCGGCAAGCCCTGCGGACTTCGCTCGCAACCGCTTGACGCACTCGCTCGAGGTCGCGCAGGTCGGGCGCGAGCTTGCGACGGCGCTGCAGCTCGCACCTGACGTGGTCGATACCGCGTGCCTGAGTCACGACCTGGGGCATCCTCCCTTCGGCCATAACGGCGAGCGCGCCCTGAACGACTGGGCAGAAGACATCGGCGGGTTCGAGGGGAACGCGCAGACCCTGCGCATCCTGTCGCGCCTGGAGCCCAAGGTGATCGACGCCACCGGCCGAAGCCACGGCCTCAACCTCACGCGCGCGAGCCTGGATGCCACCTGCAAGTACCCGTGGACTTCCGCGCATCCGCTTCCTGATCCGGGTGGCCGGCTCAAGTACGGGGTATACGACGAGGATGAGGCGGTCTTCACGTGGATGCGCGAGGGCGCTCCCGGCCGCGTTCGCTGCATCGAGGCCGAGGTCATGGATCTCTCCGACGACATCGCCTATTCCGTACACGATTTCGAGGACGCCATCGTCAACGGGTACCTCGACCCCGCGCGCCTGGCCGACCCTGCCGAGCATGACGCGCTCATCCAGGCCATCCAGACCTGGGTGGGATACGACTTTGCGCGGGACGAGCTCGAGGACGCCCTCTATCGCCTCATGCGGATGCCGGAATGGGTTGCCAGTTTCTCGGGAACGCGCTCCGACCTCGCGCGGTTGAAGAACCTGACCAGCGACCTCATTGGACGCTTCGCGCGTGCCGCCGTGACGGCGACCCGGGCAGCAGCCGGAGGTCCGGAACTGACGCGTTTTCACGCACACGTCGTGGTGCCTCGTGTCATCGAGGCCGAGATGGGGGTGCTCAAGGGCATCATTGGTGCTGTGGTGGTGAGTATCGACGGCCGCAAGGCGCTGTACAAAGAGCAGCGGCGCCTGCTCAAGCGCCTGGCCACAGCGCTGTGGGAGAACCCGCATGAGCTGGATGCTGTGCACCGTGAAGACTTCGATCACGCCACGACCGACCGCGAACGGCGCCGCACCATCGTCGATCAAGTCGCAAGCCTGACCGATCAGCACGCGATCTCGTGGCACGGCCGCCTCGTTGGCGAGGTCGATGTCGCATCCCTCGGCATCTGGGTGCCCGGCGCGCCGATGCGGGCCCGGTAGGGCGGCCTGATGCCAGGACGGATCGCGCAGGCCGACATCGACGAGGTGAAGGCGCGGACGAACATCGCCGATGTGATCGGCGAGCGTGTAGCCCTCAAGCCCGCCGGTGTCGGTTCGCTGAAGGGACTGTGCCCCTTCCACGATGAGCGCAGCCCGAGCTTCCATGTGCGACCGCAGGTCGGCTTCTATCACTGCTTCGGGTGTGGCGAGTCCGGCGATGTGTACTCATTCCTGCGCAAGATGGACCACCTGAGCTTCACCGAGGCTGTCGAGCGGTTGGCCGGGCGGATCGGCTACACCCTGCACTTCGAGGAGGGCGGCGCGGCACCGGAGAACTCGGGACGTAGTCGCCTCTACGCGGCAAACGCTGCAGCTGCCGAGTACTTTCGAGCCCAGCTTCTGACGCCCGAGGCCGAGGTCGGACGCCGGTTTCTGGGTGAGCGAGGGTTCGACGCTGCTGCCGCTGCGCACTTCGGGGTGGGCTTTGCGCCCAAGGGCTGGTCAAACCTCTCAGACGCTCTCGCTGGGCAAGGGTTCACGCGCGAGGAGCTGTTGGCTGCGGGGCTGCTCTCGCAGGGCCAGCGCGGCACGTACGACCGCTTTCGTGGCCGCCTCATCTGGCCGATCCGAGATGTGACCAGCCAAGTCGTCGGGTTCGGGGCGCGACGGCTGCTCGAGGATGACCAGGGGCCGAAGTACCTGAACACCCCAGAGACCTCGATCTACCGGAAGTCGCAGGTACTGTACGGCCTCGACCTTGCCAAGCGAGACATTTCCCGGGAGCATCGCGTCGTGGTCGTCGAGGGCTATACCGATGTCATGGCGTGTCATCTCGCAGGCATCACGACGGCGATCGCAACCTGTGGAACGGCGTTCGGCAGCGATCACATCACGGTGCTCAGGCGTGTCATGGGCGACGATTCGAGCGGGGGAGAGGTCGTCTTCACCTTCGACCCGGATGCCGCGGGTCAGAAGGCGGCGCTCCGCGCCTTCGCCGACGAGAAGCGCTTTTCGGCACAGACGTACGTGGCCGTGGCGCCGGACGGGCTAGACCCGTGCGACCTGAGGCTCGCTCGTGGTGACGACGCCGTGCGCGCCCTCATGACAACCAAGGCGCCGATGTTCGAGTTCGTCATCGACCAGCGCCTTTCGCAGTACGACCTCGGCACTGTGGAGGGGCGCGCCGCAGCGCTCCGCGCAGCCGCACCTGTTGTCGCCGACATCCGAGACCCGTCGTTGCGACCCGGGTACGTCCGCGTCCTCGCGCGCCGGATCGGTCTGGATCTCGACGAGGTGAGCGCAGCGGTATCGCGAGCTTCCCGTTCGCGTGACACGGGCGGGTCGCTGCAGCGGCGTGGGCGCGATGACGCGCCGCCGGCTGAGCGCCAGCATCCGGATGACGGAGCCGCCGCCTCCGCACCGGTGCTGATCCCGACGATCGCGTCGCTTCCTCGTACCCGCGATGTCGTGATCGAGCGTGACGCGCTCATGGCGGCTCTGCAATTCGGGCACCGCCTCGACGATGCGACGGTCCGTCGCGCCCTGGGAGCGGCGTTCCAGCACCCCGCGCTCGATGCCGTTCGTGCCGCCGTGGTCGAGGCGCCCGATTACACGCGAGCGGGATGGGCAGTGCAGGCCGTTGACACCATCCGCGAGCCCTACCGCGCGCTCGGCTCGGAGCTGCTCATGTCTGCGTTCCCGGCCCTCGGCGAGGCGGATGCCGCAGCCTCGGCATCCGATTTGATGCGTCGATTGATCGTGCGACGCGTCGATTCGGAGAAGGCGGAACTGGTTCGCGCAGTCCAGCGCGTGCCTCCGGACTCCGAGGAGGGGCGTCGGATTCGCCTGCAGCTGCGCGAGCTCGATCTGGAGCGGCAGCGCTGGACAGGCGACACCGAACGCTGATCGACCGGGACTCTGGACTGGATCCCAGCGCAACGGCACGGCAGGATGAGGGTATGTCTCCTCGTCGCAGAGCCACCGAAGCGGCGATCGTGTGCTCGGACCTCTCGATCAGTCACACCGGTCGCGGCGAGACCGACAAGCTCATTGACGGGATCACCTTCACTGTCGCTCGCGGCTCGGTTCTTGCGCTCATGGGTCCTACCGGCGCCGGAAAATCGAGCCTCCTTTCGGTGCTTGCTGGTCGCGCGCACGAAGGCGTGTCGGTCACCGGGGGAGACGCGCTCGTCGATGGCATCTCGGTCCGGCGCCCCGGCAGGGCGATCCGCGAACTGACCTATTTCGCCGGCTACCTGCCTCAATCAGCCGGCGCACACTTGCCCTCCCGGCTGACGGTCTCGGAGGTCATCGCCGAGCCGATCACCTCGAGGGAGCGGCGAATCAACCAGAAGGCCCTCGCGATCCGCGTCGCGGGCCTGCTCGATGAGCTCATGCTTCCCCTGGGCGTTGCGAACAAGTTCCCCTACGAGCTTTCGGCGGGGATGCGCCAGCGTGTGGCGCTCGCCCGAGGCCTCGTCGTCGACCCGCGGATTCTCGTGGCCGACGAACCGTTCGCGAATCTCGATGTCGAAGTCCGCAAAGCCGCGCGCGAGGCCATCACGCGGCGACGAGATGACACCGGCATGGCAGCTGTCATCTCCACGCATGACCCCGAAGCCGTGAAGGAACTCGACGCAAACGTGCTCGTACTTCGCGGTGGGCACGTCGTCGCGTTCGGCCACGGTACGAACGATCTGATCTGGACGCCGAGCGCAGAAGCAGACCGCCGCTTCGTCGTGTCCTGACGGCGCGACGAGGGCCTGGCTCGCGTCGTTGAAACCCCGTCGGCTTTGCTAAGATAGTGGGGTTGCCCGCTGCGGCGGGCATATTCCTCGGTAGCTCAATTGGCAGAGCAATCGGCTGTTAACCGATAGGTTCTTGGTTCGAGTCCAAGCCGGGGAGCCATTACTCCATACCCTCGTCTTCCGTTCAGGCGTCGAGGTCGTCCACTCCCGGCATCCACGACTTCCCCGGTGTGCCCCAGCCCTGTTTGCGGGAGATCTTCTGGGCGGTGCGCCAGTCGCGGTCACCGAGCCGGTCCAGGTAGAGCACACCGTCGAGGTGGTCGAACTCGTGTTGCAGGATGCGGGCGCGCCATCCATCGACCTCGATGTCGACGGGCTGGCCGTCGAGATCGATCCCGGTGACCCGGGCACGCTCGGAGCGGCGCAGCGGGAACCGCTCACCCGGGAATGAGAGGCATCCCTCCGACTCCTCATCGGGATCGGGCTCGCCCGGCTCCAGGGGAGTGATCCACAGCTCCGGGTTGATCACCACGCCTCGCCACGGTGCACCGTCATCATCGGTGTAGCTGTAGGTGAAGATCCGAAGCCCTACGCCTACCTGCGGGGCCGCCAGGCCGACGCCAGGGGCGGCATCCATCGTCTCGTACATGTCAGCGACGAGCTGACGGATGTCATCGCTGATCTCCGCGACGGCAGTGGCGGGAGCGTGGAGGACGGGATCGCCCATGATGCGGATCGGGAGAACAGCCATGCGACAAGCCTATTGAGACACACGGCGTCTGGCCGACGCCGGGATAGGGTCGAATGGTGCTCCTCATGACCGTGTCGGCAAGCGTGACCGACCAGATCACTGAGGCGTTCCGCGACCCCGCGATCCTCGCCGGGATTCCCCTCGCACTGCTCGGTGCCATCTTCATGTCGTTCGGTGCCCAGTATCAGTACCGGGGCGTCCAGAAGGTTGAGAAGCTCACCGGCCGCTCTGGCGGGAACGGGCTCGACCGCAATCATCTTCTGAACCTGCTGCGGCGGCCATCGTGGCTCGCGGGAACCATCATGTTGGGGCTCGCGATCGTCTGCCAGCTCGCGGCGCTTTCGGTGGCGCCGCTGATCCTGGTGCAACCGCTCGGAGCCGTCTCGCTGGTCATCACCACCCTGCTCAACGCCCGCATCAGTGGGCATCGCCCCACGCGCCAGTCGATTCGATCGATCATCGCGGCAGTGGGCGGGATCTTCATCTTCGTGACGATCGCCGCGTTCTTTGCCACCGAGCGCCCCGTCACGCAGGCGCAGCTGCTGGTCATCCTCGGTCTGCTGGCGGTGACCATCGTCATCTTCGCCGTTCTCTGGCTCGTGTTCCGCAAGCACGGTCTAGCGCTGTTCTACATCGTCGCCTCAGGCGTTCTCTACGGCTTCGTGGCGACACTCGCGAAGGTGGTCCTGAGCCGGATCCGGGACCAGAACTTCGACTGGCTCACTCTGCTGTGCGTCGTCGCCCTGTTGGCGGCGGTGGCGGTCGGTGCGTACTTCGTCCAGACGGCGTACAGCCTCGGGCCACCCGATCTCGTGATCGCGGGCCTGACGGTGATCGACCCGATCGTGGCGGTGGTCATCGGGCTTGTCGTGCTGCAGGAAGCCGAGACTGCGCCGCTGTGGGCCTTCATCGGGTTCGGGGTCGCCGGCGCCCTCGCCGTATACGGAGTGATCAGCCTGGCGCGCAACCACCCCCAGGTGATCAGCGACAGCCTCGAGCTACCGTTCACGCGCGGAAGCTCCTCGGACGATTGATCGGCAGACGGTTCGAAGTCCGCGTCGTGAGCGCACGCCCGGTACGCTGATCTGGCAGGGGGCGGTGGCCAAGCTGGTCAAGGCAGCGGGCTCATAACCCGACGATCGTGGGTTCAAGTCCCACCCGCCCTACGAACAGAGCCCCGCCGTCTGGCGGGGTTCTGTTCGTTGTCGGGGGTGTTGCCGCGAACGCACCTTGTGGGTGGGCCCCATTCGCCGGAGGCTCCGCGGATCGCGTAGCGAGCCGTGGAGGGGCGAAAGGGACAAGTCCCACCCGCCCTACGAACAGAGCCCCGCCGTCTGGCGGGGTTCTGTTCGTTGTCGGGGGTGTTGCCGAGAGCGCGCCTGTGGGTGGGCGGGTGTTGCCGTCGAACGCTATTCCGCCTTCGGCTTGGTTGTGCGCCGGGAGGTGGCTACTTGCACGGGTTCGCTCGCGGCGGCATCCGCCATACCGGAGCCGAAGGCACGGCCGACGGCCTGCCCCTGGATGATGGTGGCGAGGTCAATGCCGGTTGCCGCCTGAACACTGTCGAAAACCGACTTCATGGCTGTCGCGCTGTCGGCCCCGATGACGCGGGATGCGCCCTCCTCGCCGGATCCGCCACCGACGATCGAGACGTTGCCGATGGCGGAGTAGCCCTTCGCGAACTCCGCCATGATCGAGGGGAGCACATCGAGCACGCGCTGAGACAGAATCGCCTCCTGGTTCGAAGCGATGGCTTCGGCCTCGGCTTCGATCGACTCGGCACGCGCCTGACCTTCGGCCCGGATCGCGTCGGCCTCGGCCTCTGCGCGCAGGCGCCGCGCGGTGGCTTCTGCGTCCGCGAGGGCGCGCAGTGCGCTGGCCTCACCGGCGGCGCGCGCCTCGGCAGCGGCTGCCTCACCGGCGGCGCGGGCCCGATCCGCTTCAGCCTGCTGCTCGGCGATTCGGGTGCGAGCCTCAGCTTCTTTGATCTTCTCGATCGCGGCAGCCTCTGCGGCACGTTCGCGAGTGTAGAGCTCGGCCTGAGCACGCGTCTCAGCCTCGTATCGCTGAGCGTCGGCGACGCGCTTGACGTCGGCATCCAGCTGTGCCTGCCGGTTCTCGGCCTGCTGCTGCAGAACCGCCTGCTCAGCCTGGGCTCTCGCGAGTTGCTCAGCCTGTTCGGCCTCGGCGCGGGCGCGACCGATACCGGCATTCGCATTGGCGGTATTGGTGTCCAGCGCCGTCTGCTCGATCAGGTTCGCTTCTTGGTTCGCGATGTTCTTCTGATTGATCGCGCGGTCGGCGTTGGTCTGCGCAATCTCGGCGGCCTGGCGTTTGGCCTGGATCTCGGGTGCGCCGAGCGACTGGATGTAGCCCATCGCGTCAGTGATTCCCTTGATCTGGAACGAGTCGAGGATGAGGCCCTGCTCGGCGAGCTCCTGAGAGACATCGGCGGCGATCTGATCCGAGAACTTCTTGCGCTCGCGCATGAGTTCGACGACCGACAGCGTCGCAACGATTCCGCGCAGCGCTCCCTCAAGCTGCTCCGTGGTGAACTGTTCGATCGCCTTGTCCTGTGACGCGAAACGCTCGGCGGCACGGCGGACGAACACCGGGTCGGACCCGATCTTGACGATCGCAACGCCATCGACGTTGAGCGTCACATTGTCGAGCGACTGCGCCTCGGCGTTCAACGACACCTGGCGAGAACGCAGGGAGATGATCTCGTGACGCTGCGTGATGGGGTTGACCAGTGACTTGCCGTTGACGATCACGGTGACCGGGGATTCGGACATCTCCGATCGGCTCGTGCCGTCGGCATCCATCACCGTGGTCTGCACTCGCTGCTTGCGGCCCGAGATGACAAGGGCCTCGTCTGCGCGAGCGACCTTGATCCATGCCTTCGCCAACAGGAGGCCGATGAGCGCGATGATGATCGCCGCAACGACTGCTATCCCGATGATGATCAGAATGCCGACAAAACCGGCTGCCTCCATGGATGTCTCCTTTTGGTTCAGGCGCGCGCTCGAACAAGCGCGCGCCGAGAGCCGCATGTTGCCCCCGGGTTCAGCCTTTCAGACGGACGGGCTCCGGCAAAGCCCGAATATCGCGCCCTGCACCGGTGAATCACAGGCTTGTGATTCGGGTCGCCCCGGGCGATAATGGGCCCAATAACAGAACAGCCACAGATCTCCTGAGGACGTTGGGGAAGACGCACCTCAGAACGGAGATCGATATGGCTACATCAATGACGCGCGGTGTGGTGATGATTCACTCCGCGCCGCGGGCGTTGTGCCCCCACCTGGAGTGGGCGGTGGGACGCGCGCTCGGTCGCGCGGTGAGCTTCGACTGGGCCGACCAGCCGGTATTGCCCGGCGCGCGGCGCGCTGAGTACTTCTGGTCAGGACCTGTCGGCACGGGAGCTGCGATTACGTCAGCCATGCACGGTTGGGAGCACCTGCGTTTCGAGGTGACCGAAGATCCGTCGGCCGCCTCAGACGGCGCTCGGTGGATGCACACGCCGGACCTCGGCATCCATCATGCGCAGACGGATGCCGCAGGCAACGTGGTCGTCGGGGAAGACCGCGTCCGGTACGCGCTGGAACTGGCGATACGGGACGTTCATGACATGCAGCGCGAACTGCAGGTCGCGCTCGGTTCGGCATGGGATGACGAACTCGAGCCGTTTCGTCACGCCAGTGACGACGCGCCAGTGGTGTGGCTTCACAAGGTGGGGTAGCAGGCTTCGCGTGCAGCGCGCGTGCGTACCGGATGTCGGATGAGTCGATTCCCGGCGCTGGGAGAGCGTGGCAGCACGTGACGATGAGAACGGGTTCCTCCGGGCAGAGTTGCGGAGGGGCCCGTTCTGCGTTTGGCTTCAGCAGTTCGGCGGCGTCGGATGACCAGCCGGCGGGCGCCCCTGGATCTCGCCCCAGGCGTATCCGCTGACCGCGTTGCCGTCGAGTGTGCCGGAGTACGAGAACAGCCCCTCGTAGACGGCGCGCCCGAGTGCGTTCAGCTCCTGGTCTTGGGCGGTGGCGTTGAAGACGAGGTCGGCCGCGGGTCGCGATGCCGAGGCATCCAGCTTCACGGCGTAGGACAGCTCATAGACGTAGCAGCTATGCGGCGAGGTCCACGTGCTCGTCGGATCCGGCGTGATGTGGATCGCGCCCTGCGGCCAGTTGGCGGTCGGCTGAAGGGTGCCATTGCCTGACTGGGAAGATCCGGCTCCGCCGAGCATGGCGTAGTAGAGGTTCCCAACGTCCTGCTGGCCGGTCACCGCGATCAGCATGCCCTGGTCGGTGTCGGGTAGTTGGACCGAGAACTCCGTCCATGCGTACCCGTTGCTGACGATGTACTTGGCGGAATCGTTGTACGTCTCGGTGAGATTGTCGAAGAACAGCACGCCTCCGGTGCCGCCTCCCGCGTAGGTCGATCCGATCTGAATCGACCACGACTCGACCTCGACGAGCGGCATCGAGTAGTAGTGCGAGCCCTGGCCGGTCATCGGGTCGCCTGTGGCGGCGAGGTAGCTTCCGATGTCCCCGCCGTAGTCGTTCATGATCCGGGTGCGCTGGTCGGCGGTCGCGATCGGGCCACCGGATGCCGGGAGCGGCATCCCATCGAACATCCACAGCGGGAAGAACCCGTTGGGTCCGTATCCCCACTGGATGATCCCTGTCGTGTCACGCGCTCGGATGGTCAGGGAGGTCGGCTCGCTGACGCCGGATTGGTAAATTCCGGTGTCGACCGAGACGGTGAGCTCGTAGATCGCGCCGACGGCGCCGATGGATCCGGAAACGACCCGCATGTCGACCGTCTGAGGCGGCTCGCCGTGATTCTGCTGCTCGACGTGGATGCTCCACGGCTGGTAGGTGATGCTCGTGGGAACCGTGATGTCGGCGAGGCCGTCGATTCCACCGAACGCGGGTCCGCTGTTCTGGTCGAGCCGGTTGAAGATGAGCCCTGATTCTTCAATGGTGAGGAGGGGAACCTGAAGGCCGGGGATGACCGAGTTTCCCTGCGACATCAACGCGATCGCGTTGATGCTCCCGTCGTCACCGACGAGGTGCCCGAAGAACTCGTAGGACTGCGAGTCGTACTGGGGGAGACCGGTTGACAGGTAGGCCCGGAATCCGGTGCAGTCCCGACCCTGTGCGAGCGGCACCGGTGAGTACTGGGCGATGGAGCCGAACGCGAGAACGGGATCCGCGGGTGGTGTGTTGCTGGTGGGGCACGCCGGCGGGATCGTGGGTGTCGGCGTCGGCGTCGG
>TARA_R100000365_G_C2748604_1_pt1 | contig 18322 bp, 14 predicted proteins | sample TARA_R100000365 | Tara Oceans TARA_R100000365 (sample SAMEA2620668) | marine metagenome | biome: marine biome (ENVO:00000447); feature: mesopelagic zone (ENVO:00000213); material: "saline water (ENVO:00002010), including plankton (ENVO:xxxxxxxx)" | depth 1000 m | reverse complement strand
CATAACCTGAAGGTCGCAGGTTCAAATCCTGCCCCCGCAACCAATGCTTTCAAGGACTTAACCAGGATCACGGTTAGGTCCTTTTCTTTGTGTCCGCGTCGTGTCCGCAAAACGATTGATGCTGGGTTTCGATGAACCGGGGTACAATTGGCGGTGGATCGCCCTTATTGGGCTATAACCAGGAGTGGCGGCAGGGCTTTGTTGGACAGATATATGGCTTTTGGCTATGCAGTCGTGCAAGCATGCGAAATGCCCTGCGTTCAACTTTTCGTCTAACGGGCCAAGTCCAAGTCTGCCAAAAACTCTGAGACCGGCGTTACTCCGCTAATGTACAGGTGATCGCGAGCGCGAGTGCAGGCAACGTAAAAGAGATGTCGCTCGGTCTCAAATACTGCACTCAGCTCGTCCTCGTCAGTAGCCTCGTCGACCCTCGATTGCAGCGGCAAAGCTTCGTCGTCGCAGGCCATGACGATGACGCATTTGAACTCTAGCCCCTTTGCAAGGTGCATGGTGCCAATCGAGATGCAATCTGCCGCATCCTCGGCCTGCTCCGTCAACTGACGGGCCTTCAATCTTGCAGCGGTGACTGCTGCGCGTGCGCGACCAAGGTGATCGTTGGACCGCACAAAAATTCCAATCTCGTTGGCTTCGATGCCTTCCGCTATAGAATTCTGCAAATGCGCAGTGACGGCCGCGATCTCACTCGCTTCATCTGAATACTGATTGATTTTCGGGGCAGGCCCCTCAAATACCGATTGCGCCCCCGTCCGATCATCTTCAAGTCCGTCTACATCCCGCACCCGTGGTGGCAGCAGCCGATCTGCAGCCTCCCGGATTTGCCGTGAAGTTCTGTAATTTATGCGTAGACTGGACGAGCGTCCCCGAACATCAACGCCCAAGCCAAGCCATGAGAACGGCATCTGGAAAATTCGCTGTCCCAGATCGCCAGCGAAGAAAAGTGCATTTGGACCAGATGCGAGCGTCGCCATCATGCTCAGTTCGGTCACGCCCAAATCTTGCGCTTCGTCAACAATGACATGAGTGAAAGGCTTCTCGTCGCGCTTTTCGAAGTGAGTTGCCATCGCGGCAAAAAGTTGAGACGACGTCAGAAGGCCACGCGCCGCCAGTGTGTTTCGGGCGGCCTCTAGAACTGGCCAAAGTTGTTCGCGCTGCTTGGAACCAAGTCGGTTTCGGCGTCCGATACGCGGCACAGTGGCATAGTTTTCAAGATCAGTCAGGTTCCAGGCATCAATTACCTGCCGCCACTCTGCGAAGACAAAGCGAGCTGGAAGATCCGCATAGGCAAAGTCTGCAATCGCGCGCTCAACTGCAGCCTGCTGAACCTCAACAGAGGCCAGTGTAGGCCTTCTGCCGGTCGCCAGCTGATACAGGTCGATTGCGGCATCCTCAAAAGAGGAAATCGACACACGATTGAGCGTCTCGGGTCTATCGGCCAGAAGAACTCTGAGCTTGGGTCGCAACGCATTCGCCAAGGGCCGGGAAAAGCTCGTCAGCAGTAAGCGCGCCTGCGGGTCCTTGCGCACGGCCTGCGCCGCCCGGTGCAGTGCAACAATGGTCTTGCCCGTTCCGGCTGTTCCGGTAACGCGCGCTGGCCCAGAAAAATCGCAGTCCACAACCTCGCGCTGGGATGGATGTAGGAATACGCTCCATTTTTCCCACGGGAAATCGAGAGCCAGCCGCAGTTCTTCTTCGCTCGTGATCGTCTGGACGCGACGTAGGGTATCGGGATGGGCGAGCGGGTTGAGTGTTGCAGGTTGCGGCGTCGGTAACTGGCCAGTTGCGGCATATTCCAGCAATGCTTCGGTCGCTTCGGCAGGCAACCGGTCCCCAAACTCGTAAAACCGATCCTCAGTCCACACTCGCACGTCGGCTGCCCAGTCTTCCGGAACGCCAACATTCAGCAATGCCTCTGCGGAAAGCCCGGTGAATATCGCCGGTGCCTCAGCGGTTCCCGGCATCAGCTCCGGTTGTTCGGATGGCGGCGAGAAGAGTGGCCCGATGTCCTCGACGCGCTCGTGCACCTCGACGATCTGTATTGCACCGGTACGAGGATGCGCCTCGATGCGTCTCCGCTCTGCCCATGCATAGGCAGTGTCGTGGTGATGGACATAGGCGAGCATGAAGCTGGTTTCGGTCTTGTGAATGATGATCCGGATGTCCTGATTTACCCGAACAGACCAAAAATTTGGGTCACGGCTGTTGGTCAGCCGGTGCATCTGCAGTCCCGGACGCGCCGGGTCGAGTTGCAGATCAAACGCCGCCGTCTTCACCTGCTTTTGCTCTTGGCCAGTAAGCCGAGCGAGGGAGGCGGTGAAACTTTCAGCGATAAGAAAGTTCATGATCTGCCTTTGGCACTGTCGGGCGCGTGCTCGATTAGCAATCTTAGAACCAGAAAGTTCTCTATGATTGCCCGGTCTAGCTTGTCCCCCAACAGCTTTTCGGGATCATTGTGCAATGCGTCATTCCCAAGTCGCTTCAATCGGTCTGCTCGTGCGTTCCATGACAGCGACCGATCAGGAAGTTCGGCATTTCTGATCTTGCCATCTTCAACGCCCCAGTGCTTTTTCAAAACCTCTTCCAAGACCGCCCGTTGCAAAGCAAGAGCGGCGAGCGGCGCACCAAACACGAAGGCATGCCCTGCTTGATGCAATCGGCGATAGAGCGATGCTCTGTTCCGGCCGTAGTGCTTCGCCACGTGAGCTGGAACCAATACGTGCGGCACTGCTCGGCGACGCCATAGAACACCCTGAACATCCAACCCGCTGGCCGTTAGGCGGTCCCAAGTGCTCAGGCTATCATTGATCCAGTCGTATTCGCCGCTTTCACCACGTTCATACGCAAAGTCAAAGAGAGTATCGAGTGAGCGGGCACCTCCATCAGCGTCAGACTTCCAGTCCGATATTTTGTCAGACAGTGCGTCAACAAGTCGGTTGTCGGATTTGAACGCGTCCAAGTCGAGCGACCGGATGAGATCCTCGAAGATCGCAGCCATTTTTCGGTTTGCCACGTGGCTTACGATCGATTGCCAGCGGTCGTCGTAGTCACGCCGCGCTTTCACTGCTGCTGATGAAACATGGGGAGTGAATGAATATGAAGATAACTCCTCTAAGCGCTCGAAACCTTGAACGAGCGTCGCAATTTCATCGCATAGCTTCTGGAGGCCCGCGTCCTCTTCCCAAGATGATTGTAGCCGCTCGGGATCGTTACTCGTTGCGGCCTTTAGTTGATTAAAGGCTGCAAGAAACCGCTCTCCTTCCGCTCCTCGGCTCATACCCCAAACACCTTCATCACCTCGTCACCGAAGTGGTTGATGACCTTGACCGCGATGCGACCGCTTTCGGGGCGCTCGAATGGGCGGGAGACGTTGCGGTTTAGAGTTGCCCAGGCGTCCTCGTCGATCTCGGCCTTTAGCGTGGTCTTGAGCTGTTTGTAGGGATCGTTCGCGCCGAGGAAATAGGCGTGGCGGACGAAGAAACTCTCTTCGTTATAGGCCGTGTCGATGAACCATGCGGCGATGCCCTTCACGTCATTGGAGCGCACTTCGCCCGTATTGGGATCGTAAATATCGACGCCATTGACGCGTACGGTGATCCGGCCATCCGGCTCATCGAGAATGTCGATGTCGGGCTCGCCGAAAATAGTGAAGAGGTTGCCCTTGCCAGTGTTCTTGAGATCGTCCGCCATATGGAGGTCAGGGTTCATTCGTGCCTTGAGGATCGGCAGCGGGCCAAGCCGGGTCAGTTCGGATGCATGGGCGTCAAAGGCAAAGCTCACTGCGATCAGCACGTCAAAACGCGCCTCGGCGGCTTCGCGGGCTGCGGCGGTGAGATCGACGCGGGAGAGCGTTCCGAACTCTGGGCCAATGAAGATGGCCGCGCGACGCTCGGTCTCGCCTTCCATGAAGCGGCCTTCCGCGCCAATATAGCCGCGCCCGGCATGGGGCGTTAGGCTTACAAAGGCAATCCGGTCTGCCTTGTCGGTCTGGTGGACGCCTGCGGTCTTGAGGTGCTCGATCACCATCGCTGCAAAATCAGTCTCGGATGATGACAGCGGCCCGCGCTTTTTCTTGCCCTCGGCTGCTTCGACCGTTTCGATCATTTCCTCGGCGTCGGCAGGACCGATGCGATGCGGCGAAAGACTTTCAACAGTGAAGGGCCCGGCGACACGCACCCGGGTGTTGTCGGCATAAGGCTTGTCATAGAGATATTCGACATCCGCCGCACGGGTGATGGAGGCGTCGATTTCCGCCTGGCGGGCGATGCGGGCATCCCACCAGGATTTGTGGATGCCTACGACACTGGCCGACCATGCCGGGTCCGCCTCGCGCGGGATTTCCCATTCCTGCCAATTGTTGCCGGTCACCTGATTAAGTTCGGCGCGCAGTGGCTCGAGCTTTCCCTGCCAGTTTTCCCAGATCACATCGATTTCGGAATTATTAGCGATGGAACTGAGAGTGATGTGCCGGACGCGTTCATAGACGAAACCTTGCCGGATATCGCCATAGGTCTGCGTCTCCGTTGGAAATTTTCCGGTAATTTCACCCTCTTTGGTTTGACCCTCGGGACTATCGGCGAGCATATACCACGGATAGCGCGCCGCCATGATGCGGGTGCGGGCCAGTGCTAGCGCAACGCGGCTGGTGTCAATAGTGATCCAGCGGCGCCCCCACTGCTCGGCAACAAAAGCGCTGGTGCCAGAGCCGCAGGTAGGATCAAGCACAAGATCACCCGGATCGGTAGCCATTAGTAGGCAGCGGCGCACGACTTCAGCAGCAGTCTCGACTACATAGGTCTTCTCGATGCCGGCAAACCCTCTATCCCCCATTCCGAGCCACACATTATTCAAGGGAGTGCCGGCAACTTCGGTGATGTACCGCTTCCACTCAACGCGATTTCCGCGCTGTATAATGCGATTGGCGCGGTCGAGACGATGCAGTTTACCCGTGTCTCGCCCTGTTGACCAATGACGCCCCTTGGCAGGACGAAATTCTGAGCCCCGATATATAAATGTTTGGTCGTCCTCGTTTTCGTCCTGACTTACTAGTGGTTGGTCGTCAAAGAAAACGTGACCTGGAACAGTTCCGCTTTTTATTTCATCCTTTGTCGCAACTCGCCATGCCGTCTTTGCTTCATCCTCAAGAAGAACGTATCCTGTCGCACCTTCCTCTCCTGGTCGCTTGGGGCGCTTCAAATCCCTGTACTTGAGGTGCGACTTGGATTTCGCAAACCATAGGATGAAATCTGTCACGTTGCTGAACGACTTGTCAGACAGTCCCTCTGTCTTAGTGAAAGATATTAGACTGACACAATTTACGTCCCCAAATATCTCGTCCATTAGGGCCCGCACACGATGCACATTTTCATCGCCAATTTGTACGAAGACCGAACCGCTTTCGCTCAGCAATTCTCTCATCACCATCAGACGATCACGCAAGTACGTGAGGTAGGAGTGGATGCCATCTTTCCATGTGTCACGGAACGCCTTTACCTGTTCAGGTTCGCGACTGACGTCGGTCTTACCTTCCTTCACATCGCGGCTTCGCGTCGAAACCTGCCAATTCGAATTGAACTTGATGCCATACGGAGGATCGAAATAGATGGCCTGCACCTTGCCTTTTAGCGCTTCGCGTTCGGCGAGACTGGCCATCACCTGAAGGCTATCGCCAAGGATCATCCGGTTGGACCAGTGCTGGTCGTGCTGGTAGAACTCGGTCCGCGCCATCGGATCATCAATACCGTTAAAGTCGGCAAAAAGGTCCGGCGCGTCGGTCGCTTGCTCCCGCACAATTTTCGACTGTCGCACCAGATCGTCGATAATCGCCTTGGGGTGTACCTTTTCCTGAATATAGAGCGGGGGCGCGATGACGATGAGGTCCGACCAGTCCTGCCGGTCCTTGCCCCTCCAGACCAGTTGCGCTTCGCCGATCTCGACCTCGCCAGTCTCGGCAAGTTGTGCAATCTGATCTTTGGTCAGCCGGATGCGTGCTCCATTCCAGACGATCTGCGGATCAAGGTCTTCATCACGCTCCCGCACTTCCCCCTCGGCCAGCGGCCGCGCACGCGGATAAACAGCCGGAGCAAGCGGATCAAGCTCCTCCTGCATTGCGGCCAGATCAGCCATTTCCGCCGTCGGGATATTCCGCCGGACATCGGCTTCATGATTGAACGTAGTGACCTGCTTGGGGCCTTTAGGCGAACGAGGCGAGCGGGCCATTATGTAGTTTCCTTGTTTAGACGATTTATCAGGCGCTGCCTTGATACTTCCATAAGCAAGGCATCCAGCCGTCTAAGTTGACGCGGGGTGTACTGGCCACCGTTGAGCTGCGCAGCGAGACGGCGAACCTCCTCATTGATGGCCAAAGCCTGGGCTAGGCTCGGCACACGTTCAGGCTCGAGGTCGTTCAACAAGCCGAGGGATTGAACGGTCTTGACCAAATGCAGATCAGGTTTGACCGCTAAACCAAGGTCGGTGAGAAAGTGCAAAACACTGATGTGCCCCCAGCCGCGTCCGAATATTTCGACAAGTTCGGGCACGAGCTCATTGAGCGGCTTTTTCGCGACTGCCGCGAAGGGAGGTGACGCCTCGTCATACTTAACCAGCTGTCGGATGCCTTTTGCAGCTCCCTGAATTGCCAGCAGACGGTGAGGCGCGATGCGGCAATTTCGGATGACCTCAGCATATTTGCCCGCAACGGTAAAATTGGCTGCTTCGTTGGAACCGCCCAGGTGCTTAACAGTTATTGGTCCGCTACGCTCGCCCCATGTGCGCCAGCCCTGCTCCATATGAGGTCGGAGGCGCTCAACCATCCCCATCCCATTCCCAACCGTCGTATGCGCGAACAGTGGAATTGGCCACGCTACCTGCCAGCATTGGTCCGCATCGGCATTGAGCGGATCGGTCACCGCCTCGGCAATCTCGTCAATCTGATCGAGTATCGTTCTGCGACCGAGAGTGCTTTCCCATTCGCGTACTTTGTCAGCAGTCGTTTTCACGATGCCAGATCCTTGACGAGGTTGGCAAAGCCATCCTCAATCTCAAATACATCGGTGAACTCCTTGAACTGCCATCGCCCATGCGTGCCAAGATTGTTCACGCCCGGAACCCACAGAGTGTTCATCGTCTCCGCCTTCAACTGCGCGTCCCCCTTGCGGTAGCCCTTGGTCTCGAGAACGAGGTTGAGCAGATCACCCGGTCCCCGGCCATCATCAAGCCGCACGACCATATCCGGGATATACCGGCGCGGCGCCGAGCCATCCCGGTAAGGCACTTCCAGCCCAAGCCCGTGGTTCTTCACATATGCGACGACGCGAGGATGGGTCTCGAGCACACGGGCAAGCTCGGCCTCCCAAGTGCTGTCGCATACCACATGGCTGACATGGCTGCGGCGAGGGTCGGTCGCGTAAGTGTCCTTGCTCGTCGTGAAATTGACAAACCGGCTGGTGGATCGGGGATTATAGGGATCGAGGATCGCCTTGATGGATTTTGGTCCGTGTTCATAGCGTTGGCAGGCAAGGAAGATGCGCTCCGCCGCCTGGTCTTTTATTTCCAGATAATCGAGCACGCCTATCGGAACGCCCTTCAATACCAGATAGTCGCCATCGAGCCACTCGCGAACGATACGGCGTACCTGTCCGAAAAGATGGACGGGCAGACCGTCACTACCGTCGCCGAACCGCCTGAGCAGATGCGCAGCCAGTGAATAGGCAATTGCGCTGGGCCGCTGATCGCCCACGCCTTGCGCGGCGAGCTCGTCGGTCGCGCCAACGATCCCCGACATGGTGACGCGCGACGGCCCGATGTCCTCCGGACTGACAACAAGCCGACTGTCATCGCTGAAATTGGCGCTCAGCCGCTCCTCTGGTAGGTCGACGCGGTAACCCTCAACACGCGGAAACGCAATCTCCAGTTCCGGGCGTCGTGCGGCGCGTTCCTTGACCGCCTGCACACGCGTAACGAGCTTGGGCGTTGTCGGTTTGACAACCACTGGCTTGGCTGTGAAATCGAAAGGAATGCCCAATACGTCGGCATATTCGACATCGAACAGGCCATGTTCATTCAACTCGTAGGACTGGCGACGCAGTCCGCGCCCGACAACCTGCTCACACAGCAATTGTGTGCCAAACGCCCGAACCCCGAGGATGTGCGTAACGGTGTTTGCGTCCCAGCCTTCGGTGAGCATCGAGACCGAAACGACGCACCGGATTTGCTCGCCAAGCCGCCCAATCTGCCCGACCGTATTCATCGCCTCGCGGAGCAATTCGGCGTCGTCGATCTGCTCGGCATCTTGCGCGACGCCGGTGCGCTCCTGCTTTTCGCGCCGGAACTGTTCGATCTCGGCCGATGCGAGTTTGCGGAAATTGGCGTCGAGCGCCTCACCACTTTCAAGCTGGGCACTATCAATCAACAAAGTGGGCGCGCGCGCGATGCGCTGGCCATGCTCGTCGTAATTGCGGAACAGTTCGAGGTGTCCGCGATGAACATTGATTTCCTCGCCATCGTCATTCGGACGACCCCACCCCGAGATATATTCGTAGATCAGCTTCGAGGTCGCAGTGTTGTTGCAGACAACGATGAACACAGGCGGCACGGGAATGCCTGCGCGTTTCCACTGCTCATCGACCTTCACATAGTGGTTGTAGAGCGCGTCGAGCGCAGTCAGCAGTTCTGTCGGGAGCTTGAGTGGATCAAGGTCGTTGGACTTTTTTGCCCCGGCCTTCGGCATGTCGCGGCCGATGTGATCCCAGAGCTTGCGATAAATCGGCATGTCGTCGATGGGCAGATTGTCGGCAACCGGCACGCGCGGCAGTTTGACTATCCCGCACTCGATGGCATCCATCAGTGAGAAGTCGCTTACCACCCACGGAAAGAGCGTACCCTCGATATAGCCCGACCCGGCCAGAAAGAATGGAGTGGCCGAGAGGTCATAAACCGCGCGAACACCAGTCTTGCGCTTGAGCGCCTTGATGCCATTGATCCAGAGGCGAGCAGCCTCCTTGTTTTCCTTGGCTTCCGCTTTGGCATCGGCGTCGCCCAGTTCCTCGACGCTGCCCTGTGGCCGCTCCTCGTAACAATGGTGCGCCTCGTCATTGATGACGACGACATTCTTCAATGCCATCAGATCACCGCAAGCGCGCTGGAGCATCTGCCCCTCGGTCTCCGTCGTCGTCGGCGCGTCGCCACGCCCTTGCAAAAGCGCCCGGCCAACCTTTGATACATCCATCGTCTCGCGCCGTTTGAACGCGTGATAATTGGTAATCACGACCTTGGCCTTGCCGATTTCCGGGAGCATGTCGGACGGCACGAGGTCGCGATGACGATAGTAATTCTCAGGATCATCGGGAAGCAGCACACGCAGCCGGTCCCGGATGGTAATGCCCGGCGTGACGATGAGAAAGCCCCGGCTGAAATGGGAGCTGGTGGACGAGCGCACGGCGTTGATTGACTGCCAGGCGATCAGCATCGCCATCACGGTGGTCTTGCCCGCGCCAGTCGCCATTTTCATGGCGATGCGCAGAATGTCTGGACTGGACTGCTTGTTCGCTTGCTCTATGTGCCGCCAGAGATGCGCGTAGCGCTTTTGGCCTCGTGCAACCTCTGTCAGCCAGATAACCGTTTCGACTGCCTCGACCTGACAGAAAAAGGGGCGCAAACCTTCAACCTCAGTGCGCCGCCAATGATGAAGCAGACGAGCAGTAACTGGCGTGACGCCCCAGTCACGGTCGCTCGGCAGCGCGCGCCACGCTGCCACATGCGAGCGGATTTCATTGATTATTGGTTTGGGGTTGTACTCCTGCTCTTCCGACGACAACCCTTCCGCATCCCCGAAAACCAAGGATGTCTGCGAGGTCTTTGCGGATCGCCGTTTCGGTTTGGGAACAGGTGTGATGAAATCGCACGGACGCCTTCCCTCAATGGGAGGAACGTCTAGCGGTTGCCCATCATCGTCCAGCGCATGAAAGCGCGTTGGAGCCTCATATGGAGAGTTCAGTATTGGTTGATCAAAAAATGACTGCGACACACATTCCCCCAATATCCTCCAGTTTTTGCAGGAGTTCGCTGGGAGGGCAAGTCTTGATCTCCGATCTGTTGTCGGGCTTTGCAGTCAGAGGTGGTCGCTTACCGTTGAACCCAGGTTCATCCGGAAAGAACCCGGTACACAGACGCCCTGCCCACGCCTAGCTGCCGTGCTATCTCCGAAGCGCCTAGACCCTGCCTAGTTAGTCCTTCAATTTCAGCTTTGCGATTGCGCACTGTTGGCTTACGCCCCTTGTATTTGCCGTCTTTCTTGGCTTTCGCAATGCCTTCCCGTTGGCGCTCCAGCATCATTTCACGCTCGAACTGCGCCATCGCTCCAAACATGGTCAACATCAGCCTTCCGGTCGGCGATGTTGTGTCGACCTCGCTGCCTCCAAAGTTGAGAATGCGGAGGCTCACCGCTCGTTGCTCCAAACGATCTAAAATGGAAAGTAAGTCGGCGGTCGAACGCGCTAGGCGATCAAGCTTCGTCACGACAAATGTATCGCCCTCGCGGACAAACTGCATTGCGCTTTCCAGTTGAGCTCGCTGAGCCACAGACGAAACCTGTTCTTCAAAAATCCGTTCCACTCCAACCGCACCGAGGTCTCGTTTTTGGGCCTCAAGTCCCGCCACCTGATCGGCAGTTGATGTCCGCGCGTATCCCACAAGCATATCCACCTCGTCTCATTAGGTTCTTAGATATTATAAGACAATTGTCTCGCTGTGTCACAACCATGTTTGTGAGACGCCATTTGCGAGCTCTGGATTGTCTCGCTGAACCCCGCTCCAATGAGAACATGCGACACAACTCACAATGGCTAATGCGGTTCCCAGGCCTACGTGAGCAGCCATATGCCGCGTAAACTCATTCGACAAAACGAGTTGGAAGAGCTCCGGGATACGCCTTCTCTACGGCGGCAACGTAGTCACTAACGTTTCCCCGCAGAACATGATCGGCCTGGGCAAGGAACGAACCAATTCTAGCGCCGTATCGAGCGTCGGAACCAAGGTTGCCGCGTCCTACCATTGCTCGCACCAGGAATGCCCGCATGCGACCTTCGACACCTTCCTCAGATAGAGACGCGATATCGTGGAGAATGCTGTCGTGCATTGAGGCAGCAAAGGTATCACCGATGCGCGGAGACGTCGCAATTGCATCCATTGCTTGTCCTAGTGAAATGGCAGCGGCAGGCGGAATTGCTGATGATCCAAGATGCGCTGACTGTGGAATATTGGTGTGGGGGGACGATGCATCGATATATTTTACGCTTTTCACCCAACCGCCCATGGCGCTGACGGCTTCGTAGATCAGACGGGAGCCGCGAGTAGGGAATTCCGATAACGCATCTATGTTCGGAGAAGTAGCGTCGTACGTCTGTTCGAGTTCGCGCACGAAGTGCGGCAGGTAGAACAGCCACATATGGTCTTCCACACTCTGTTGAACGGCTGATTGCACCATGATGTCGAAGAAACGGATGGCAACAAAGGTGGGATCTTGCCACCGCTCGCGATCAAAACTAGTCGCTGGGCCATTGAGGAAGTCGGCGTAGCCAGTTTCAGTGCCGGTACGCAGCTTGGTGATCGTAAACTCCCCGACCGGCCGCCAAACCGCGAGTTGCCGCGCGACGCTGGCATCCGAAAATAAGAATTGCAGGAACTTGTTCTCCGGGTTCAGAAAATATTCTCCGGTATGTGAGACATTCTGACTGTTCTCGATTTCCTGAAAGAGTTGGCTTCCCGGGTCTGCGATAAAATCTTCCACTACGGCGTCAGAAAACTCAAATCGAGGCTGAAGCCGAATAGCCATTAGGTCTGTTACGACATCGGGGCGCATGGCGGTGATGAACTGCCTCAACTCGCCTGACCTGAACAACAGACGCACGAGAGTTTCAGCATTGGCCTGAGCCTTGGAACCCGAAGGCACTATGCGAGCAGTCCACCGGATTTTGCGTCGAAACCAGCGGCCCGTACGCTCAACCAACGAGGCTTTTCGCTTCGCCGCCATTACTTCTCCCTGAGGGCGAACTGATGCGAATTTTTCATGCCGTAGCCAGTTTGCATCGGCAAGCCAATCGTGAACCCGCTGTCGCCGAAGCTCTCGACGGGCTGCGGCTTCGATGAGGCGGAGATGGGGGCGAATAAAACCGAGCAGTTCCCCAAACCTGCGCTCATACAACAACATCTCCACGATCTTGATAATCGTGGGGAACGATTGCGTGCCGGGCTTGCGAAAGAGATTAAGCCCCAGCGCCAACAACATCCACGCAAACACAACTAGAAAAGCTGCCTGTTGTGGCGTGATTGGTCCGTCTGCCTGGAAGGTTATCCATTGGCAGGCTGCTTGAGAACCAAGCCAACAAGGTTGTCCCACTAGCGAGAAAAACTGAAAATAAAGCGTTAGAGATATGGCCACGAAAGCCAACATCACCTGGAAACGCAGATGCAACCGTGCCCTCAACCGTGTGACCTCCGGCATCACGGCATAGAAGGCAATGGTAAGGGCAAGAAAGGTTAGGAAGCCATCGAGTGTCATCTGAATATGATCTTTAAGAAATCTACGACAGCCAATATCCGCCGCCAAAAAACACATACCGCGTAATATTAGGATTGCACATTTCTCAGGCACAATTCCTGTTTGCGCGATAGCGGTTCTTATCGGCGGGGAAAGCAGGGGCGCGCAACAGTTATTTCTGCTGAGATGAAGAGGTAGCGAAACAAGGCCCTGGTGCTATGCGCGAAACATTGTTGGAGCCCGTGGCGGGGTCTCCCGGAGAAACCAATGAGGCTTCGGGATGCGCGAGTAGATTTCGCGCCGTGGCTTTTCGTGCCAGCCAATGTTGAAGGCATTGTCTAGGCTGAAAAAAGTCAGGCGGTGGTACGAAGGTAGGTTCTCGTGAATGTACCGCGCCAACTGTTTCCAACCGTCGGGCTCAGGTGTTGCGTCATTGAATGAGGGGATGACGACGCAAGCGGCGGCACCCTTGTGACCAGCCGCGTCACGATGATCCCAAATGTGGTACGCGAAGTTCTTCTCGTTCGACGCACATTTGAGACCGTTGCGAGCGCCGAAGTCGTTCAGTCTGGCTGACCGGAAGCCCGAGCGAACAACCAGCGTGCCGAACTGCTTTACCAGCGGTTCTAGGATTTTTTCGCATAGCTGTGTGCCTGTCTCAATCGCTAGATCAGGATCATCGGGAACATTGGCAATGCCATATGCGACCCCGATTTCGGAATAGAGGAACTGCCGCATATAAAAGTGCTGGGAGAGCCTGATGCGCCCCAATTTTTCGAGTTTCCAGAACAGGTCTTTCATGTCGGCAGAATAGCTTAGACTATTGGCTATTCTGTGTTTTTCCCTGTAACTACACGCGGCGATCCAGCCAAGGTAGCGGCACGCGCGCCCTGATCGCTATGAATTGCTGCACCGGGGTTCAATCGTCGAAGTACCCCTTCACTTCTGCCCAATCCAAGTTAGGAACGGGATATGGCCCGACATACTTGCCAACTCGAATACGCTCCACGTCGCCAACGGGGAGCGAATGCAGGGTCGTCAGCTCTTCCGCTGTAACATCAAACGGAACCACAATCGTTTGACCCTCCAAGCTTGCAGCGACGTAATACGCTGATCTTGAGCGGGCTAGGTGGCCGTCTCGTGTTCCGACCATGCGACAACCTACGATATCCAGACTAGCGAAAACTTCAGTTCGGCATTGGACGGCACCGAAACGGTCATGATCGAACAACACTCCCCCTTCATTGCGATCCAGTCGCTGCATGTAGCTGAGCTCCAGCGCGTCCATAACCCGGCTCAAGTCGTTGCCAGAAGCAGCTTCGATGTCGGCGAGTTCAATCTGAACCCAAGCCCGATCGATCGCATCACAGCGGTGATCCCAGCCGTGGTCAAAGGCATAAGTCATCACCTTAGAGGCAGCTACGCCCAGTTCGTTTGTCATCCTCTCGGTGATCTCATCTTCTCTCGCGCGCTCCCACGCCATCTGCTCCTGGAGTTGATCGTCTTCGAACCTCTCCTGGGCTTCGCCATAGATCGCGTCGTACTCCACTAAGCTTTCGCAGTAGACCGCCAAGGAGGAAGGTTCTCCCAGTACAACGAGGTCCGGGTCCTGAGAGACTGGTTCAACCGACCGTTGGTTGCCCTGTTCAACTCTTGAACCTGTCCGAGCACCGGTATTTTCATCTTCAGAGGAAGCAAGCGCGACAGGTTCGACCGGGTCTTGGTCGGCGATCGACAAGTACATCACCACAACTGCTAAAGGCGCGGCAATTATGCTGGCCAACACCATCAACCATCCCTTGACGCGTTGGCCGCGCTTAAAAATCCCAAGAAAAAGCCCACGCAAGAGGGCCAAGATGATGATTAGCCCGACGATATTGATAAAGGTTTGCATCCAAACACCTAAAATCCGTAATTTTAATACTATACATGCCTAAAAGCTGAAGTTCACCCCTCTATGCGCTCCGACATCGCCGTATTTTAAGTACGGCATGGACACCAAAGCCCGCGTCGGCCTTAGAATTCAGGCTATTCGAAAAGAAAGATTTCGCTCCCAGGCGGAGTTGGCCGAGGCCATCGGTCGAAGTGTGGAAACCGTCTCCGCTATCGAGCGTGGGAAGAGCCTGCCAAACTTCGAAACGCTCGAAAGATTGGCCCGTGCCTTGGACGTGCCGATACGTGAGTTCTTTAATTTGCCCGAGAAGGATCTTTCGCCGCGAAGGGACGCAATAGTGGCGCAAATCAACGCTAAGCTCCTAGCGTTCTCGGAGCAGAAACTGGAAACAGCACTTGAGGTCATCAGTGCGCTGGAACGCGGACGATAGTCGCGGCAATCCGCCCCTCATAAATTTCCCTATGGGGTGTGACACCCTTTGCCATTTTGGGCACTTCTAAACTGCCATAGCCGAGGGGTGAGAATATCGTACGCAACAGCAGGACCACAGTGTGCCAATGCGCTGCGTCGAGTTCGACATACAGCTAATTGCGCCTGGACCGTCGTCTGTTCATAAGGTTATCCGCGCGCGACACCACGCGTAGGTTGCCCGTTTCATAATGGCCATCATTGTTGACGCGATCGACGTCCCATCCAGAGTAGTTGTTGAGCGGATGGATCGCGACGAGGTGTTTGATGTACTCTTCGCGCGATAGCTTCACGCGTATACCTCTGCCTCCATAGTTCGCGTAATTCGGATTAGAAGGGTTCCGGCACCGCTGAAGCGCGGCATCATATCGCTCTCCCAACTGACGCTCTGCGTGGGTTCGGTATTTCAATCGGCGCTGACATCTACAATTGGTTGTCTTTCCACTGCGAATATTACTGAGTTGAACGAGGTAGTATTCACCGCACTCGATACAATGACATTCAACCACTATGTATCCTCCATGGCGATCGATTTTGATGGGCACCAGGGTGCCAAGAGAATAGTTGCGCTGAACGTCAATGAAGGCCTCTTGGATATCGACCCAGCGCGAGTGAAGAGGACCGTTTTTGAATTTACCGTCGTGCGCCATCTAATTCACTGCCTTCGCTTGGAAACGCTTCATGCCTTTGGTGTCGTCATCAAGTTGACTAAACTCGTCTAGGGACACACCCATGGTTCTGGCTGCGGTAGAGGCGTGGATGTCCCCACCTGCCCGGTAGATGTCGATCATGGTTAGGTCATTTGCCATCCACGCAGCGATGCGTAGCTCTGCCTGAGACAAGTCGGTCTCGATCATCTTCCATCCCGGGGGAGCGATGAACGTCCTACGGAATGCCTTGACCACTTCCTTCATGGACCCCTTGCCACGCTTGGGGAAGTTCTGGGCATTGGGGTTGGCTGACGCAATACTGAGGTTGCTCCCGAATTCTGAACCGGGGTACATCGTTACTTACCCCCCGCTCTGTAAGGACGTTGCCGTTGCGGATGTATCCGCTCAGGGCTTCCATGCTCAGGAACGGGCGACACCTCTGTTCTGGCGAGCCAGCTCTGAAAGCTATCAATGTTGTAGAGGATCCGCCTACCAAGTCTTGTGAAGGGTGGGCCACGGCGCTCCATGCGCCACTTTGCAAGAGTTGCGCGATGCACTCCGATTTCCTCTGCAAGCCGTTGCGTAGTGAGAAAGCCATTTAGTGCCGTCTCCTCAGACCGGCGCGGTCCGGACGGTTTGGCTCTATTGGTCGTCATATTGCAGTCCTTTCATCGGATTTTGTGTTCCGATGAATAGCTGCGAGTAATCGACCGGTAACGGACAATAACGGTGCGCCATTTGTCCTTTACGAGATCATTTGATCCGCCGCTTGGAGCTTTCTACAAGAAAACGTTCTTCCACCCTCCGACTGAGGTGAGGCCCTGGCGCTTCAGGTCGAGAAGGTGGCAGACGCTCCTCTTCTTTTAGGCGCACTCTCAGCTTGCGGACATCATTGGGATCGTCCACGCCCTCTATCCTGAGCGCCTTTTGGAAGGACACGCGTTTCCTTCTGCGCAGCAGTTGGCTGAGCTTTGGCCGAAATAGTCGAGCGACAGCCCTTTTGTAGCTAGAGAGTAGGTGGTTCTGAGCAAGCGGACGGATTTTTATCGACGTCGTACGCCTGCGCTCCTGGTCAGTCGCTTGCCGGATTGTTTCTGCATATTCTTGACATGCCATCTTCGCCCACTCCGGAATATCGCTCGGATGGTCGAAATGGCTGCTTTTGGGTTTCCCAATTGCAATGACAAGGTAGCGGAGGTCGCCTGTCCGTCTAAATAGGTTCTCCGCCTCCAGATAGGCGTCCTGATGGAGACCCGCTGGCTTTGATTTGGGCATTGGCTTCCTCTTCTCGGCTGGAAATCGTTATTCCGATCAATTCAGTGGCGGAGCGAAGGGGATCATCCCACAAATGGGCGTACCGCTGGGTAGTCTGTGCCTGGGTGTGTCCCAGCAACGCGCCGATTAAGGGCAGCGATGCTCCGCGACTGACCAGTAGCGACGCATAGGTGTGCCGCAAGTCGTGAATTCTCACGCCTTGTAGTCCGGGAGGAAGCATTAGGCGTTCCGCCTTGGACCATTGAAGGAGCTCGGCAAGAAATGGCTGTCGATCTAGGGTGGCCGTCAACCGCTGTCTGAGATCGGGAAATCCTTCCACTGAGCTCCATAATGTAAGAGTTCCCTGAACCAAGAGGTTTTCCCAAGTGCGCCTCACATCCTGTAGTGGAGCTTCACGTTTCGGCGAAGGGAAGATGAACCGATCCGAAAGATTAAGTGACCTTACCGATTTCAACAGGTCTATGGCGGCGCTGGACAGGGGGATCTTGTGGACTTTGCGTTGTTTGGTGTGGTGAGAAGGCTTTCGCCACACGCCGGTGTCTAGGTCCACATGCGACCATTCTGCTCTCAAGGTTTCACCTTTCCGAGCGCCAGTCAGCATCATGAGCCGAATAGCGGCGACGCTCGTCGAAGGACCATAGTACTGCATAGCAGTTGCAAGGGCTTTTAGCTCGCTCTCTGCGAGGTATCGTTCTCGTGGGTGCTCTTGGTTCTTCCTCACACCTATCGCGGGGTTCTTCTCGATCCAGCCCCACCGCAAAGCAAGGTTTAAGGCCTTACGAAGCACTTCGATTACTCGATTTGCGCGTACGGGCCTGTCTTGAGAAATCTCACGATGAAGGCTGTCGACGTCGGATGAGGTCAGCTCCCTGAGCTTCGTGCTGCCGAGTTTCGGCAAGATTGACTTCACCCACATGGACTTGTCATCCGCCGCAGATCGAGGAGCCTTTCCAGGCAGATGTTCCGCACAGTATCGTATGAAAAGATCATTTACCGTGGGCGCCGTTCTCTCGGCCTCTCGATCGTTGAGAGGATCGAACCCCAAATCGATCTGTCTTTTGAGATAGAAGGCATGTTCTCGCGCGCGCATGACCGACCACTCAGGGTAAGAGCCTATGGTCAATCGGCGTTCTCTTTTTCCGGCTCGGTAGTTGAGCACGAATGCTTTCCTTCCAGAAGCCGTCACGCGACATCCAAAACCTTTGATTTCACCGCAGTAGGTTATTCTATTGCCCGTCGGGGGAGCCACGAGGGCCCGAACGATCTTATCGTTCAATCTGCCGGTCATTTCTGTGTCCGCAATATGTCCGTAATCTAGGCAGCATATATCGCAACACAGCGCAACGCAAAGCAATCGGGATGTTACAATAATTCCTTATAGAAAAAGGGACTTAAGGAAGAATATGAGCAAACTCAGACCTCTTCGGGAATGTGGTGTTCCAGGCTCATAACCTGAAGGTCGCAGGTTCAAATCCTGCCCCCGCA
>TARA_R100000365_G_C2748614_1_pt1 | contig 18601 bp, 34 predicted proteins | sample TARA_R100000365 | Tara Oceans TARA_R100000365 (sample SAMEA2620668) | marine metagenome | biome: marine biome (ENVO:00000447); feature: mesopelagic zone (ENVO:00000213); material: "saline water (ENVO:00002010), including plankton (ENVO:xxxxxxxx)" | depth 1000 m | reverse complement strand
GACGGCCTTCTGCTGTTCGCGCTCCATCGCCAGGACGAAGCCGTCACGGTCGAGGAGGATCAGGAGAAGGCGGCGCATTAGTGCAGCCCGCGGATGCTGACGAACCGCTCTTGATGGTCCCGGTCCTCGGCGGCGTAGATCGCGTCAAGGCTGGAGAGGGAGCCGAAGATCAGCGCAAAGCCGACAAGGGCGGTGGCGGTGTAGGCGGTCGCGAGGGCCATGCGTCTCTCCGTGTGGCGTTCGATGGGGAGGGGCGGGGCACTTGGCCCCGAGGGGTTCAGGCGGTCAGTCGTCGAACTCAACGCCATCACTGAAGAGATCGCCTTCAGCAAACCGCTCAAAAGCGGTGTCAAATGCGCGGTGAAGATGGTTGGTCCCATCTTCTTCCTCGTCGTTGACGAGCGCGCTGGCGAAGTCCTTCGCGAAAAGCGGAAGATCAACCAGCTTCGCGTCCTCAAATAATTCCGCCACTTCGACGTAATGCTTGAGCATTGCTCCCGGCAGGAAGATCGTGATGTTCCCGGCATCGTCGGCTGTTGCGGTAAGAGCGGGCGTCTTTTCGGCTGCGGTCATCTGTTGGCTCCGGGTTCGGTGCGTTTCGATTGGCGGGGTGTGGGGCACCGGGTTTCCTCGATGCCCCCTGGCGGTGCCGGGCTTTAGTCCGGCGGGTGCATGGCCGCCTCCTGTGCTCGGGTCTGCCGTCTATCGGCGGAGCGCTCGGCTCCAATGACCAACACCCTAGACCCCATATTGGGTATTGTAAACCCCAGTACGGGGAAAAATGCGTTGACCGACCACCCCATTTTGGCGCATAAGAAAACGGCCCGGTCCCCGTGATGGGAGCCGAGCCGCTGCAAGCCGGAAGGTTTTTGAACTGCTTTCTGGTTAAACTGCTCTGGACAAAAAGTCCAATCAAAAAGGGCGGGCGGCGGTCGAAAGTGCTGGATGGTGCGGGTCCGCTCGGAGGTTCCCGCCGCTCCTACCAGGATGGACGGCTCAAGAGCGGTGGTCGCTTCGGACCATTCCCATCGCTCGCGGATCACGCCGCCGATTATGGTTTGACGGGTGCCGGCGACCTGCCACCGGACAGAACTCGACAAGGCAGAGACGGGCCTTGACCGGAAACACGCGGAAGGCACCGCGCCGGCGAACCACTGGCAACAAGTCACCACGAATACCCACGGTCTGTGGACCGGGGCCGGCTAGAGGATCGGGCGACCACCCATCGCCATTATGATCGCCGGGGGCAGCGCAGAGGGGACCTGCGACATCAAAGTCTACGCCAGTGGGCTAATTCGAGTTCGATGGAAGCTAGGCGGACAACAGGGTCCGCGCCTTCGGGACAGCCGCCATTCGTGGTGGTGCAGTTACCCGTCTATAGCCACGGTTATGCCTACCGGCCCCGATAGCTGCCGACGATCACGTGACAAACCGGCCATTGAAAGCGGTTCAGCGTGAAATCGCGGTCCTCGCCCGCAGGCGGATTGAATTGGCGCAAATGCCATTCGGTGTTCGTCGCCTTGATCAGGCGTTTCACCACCGCGTATCGCGTGCCGCCGTCCTCGTCGCTCCCGATGACGATCACGTCCTCGCCGGGGCGAGCTGGGCGGTGCGGGTGAACAAGAGCCATGTCGCCATGCTCGTATGCGGGGGACATACTCTCGCCCGATATGTAGACCGCGTATCCGTCGCGGACGTTCCACAGAGGCGAGGGGCGCTTCACGTATTCGATCGGCTCGTTGCCGATGATCATGGAGTCTTCGCGAAGCCCGCCTCGTGCCGAGACAAAAACCGGCAGATCCGCGCGGTCGCTCACCACCTCGTTGCGAGCAACCACTGGCATGTCGGCAAGCGGTGTGGCGTCGGCAGGCAGACGGCGGGCATCGACACTGTTCTGCACAATATCACGCAAATCGACGCCGAAAGCTTTAGCCGCGCGCTCCAGGTGATCAGTGGACAGCTTTCGCTCGCCCCGCTCGATCTTCACGTAACCGCTCTTGGACATGCCCATAGCTGCGCCGGCCTGCTCTTGGCTCAGGCCGCGCTGTTCTCGCAGGTCTTTCAAGCGGTTTCCCATCGTGGGGATACCTGCCACGTAACTTTTTCTGGGTCGCGCCCCATGTTGGGGTTTACATTGCACCCCATTGTGGGGCAAAGTGCCCAACATGCTTCTCACCAATTACCTCTCCACCAACGGCATTTCTGACGAAGCCTTCGCGGCGCTCGTCGGTGTCACTTCGCATGGCGTTCGGAAGTGGAGGTACGGCGAGCGTGTCCCGCGCCCCGACCAGATGCGGAAGATCTCGGAAGTAACGGCGGGCAAGGTCCAACCAAACGACTTCATTCTGGAAGCGGGGAACGCAGCATGATCGCCGCATCCTTCCCCCGCTCTGCCGCCTACCTGCGAGGCATGGGCGTCACCGCTGGCGACTACGGCATGACGCCGCTGTGGTGCGCTGTGATGGTCGCCGACGCCGCCTTCAAGGACGAGGAACTGGCCGGCGCTGGAATTAGCTTTACCGGACGTGAGCGGCAGGAAGACGGCACCGAATTGCTGGGCCGTCTGGAGGCTCTGTTCAGCACTCGCAAGCCTACGGCGATCTATGCGCCAAAGGCTGCGCGGGAAGACATGGACAGTCTGCGGGCATTCCTCGGATCGCGCGGCGTCAAGACGAGCCACCTCGAAACGGATGACCATTACTGGCGCGTCGCCAAAGCCATGTGGCCGGCGATCAGGCGCGGGCAGGGCGCGACGCTTTCCGATCTGACGAACCAGCTTCGCGGCATGACGAAGAACCAGCGCAAGGCAGCGAAGCGCCATGCGATCCCTGCGGAGTTCCGGGCATGACCCCCGACACCCTCCTGGCCCTTCTTGGCCTTGCGATGATCACCACCGTCATAGGCGGGGGCATCCTCTGCATCACCGCCACCCTTCGCAATCTCGCATCGGGAGAACGTCATGACCGCTGAACAGCTTGGCTGGCTTCTGCTGGCAGTTTCCATCGCAGGCATCGCGGCGAGCTTCGTGATCGCGAACCCGCTGCTCGGCCTGTTCTCCGCGTACATCGCCGGCCTGATGGTGTTCGGCATCGTCGGCCAGCGGGTGCGGGCATGAGCCCGATCAAGCGCGAAGTCGTCATCGGGGATTGCCGGCTGCTGCTGGGGGATTGTCTCGAAATCTTGCCGACGCTTGGCAAGGTCGATGCCGTCGTGACCGATCCGCCGTTCGGGACGACACAGTGCTCGTGGGATGTAGTCCTGCCGTTCGATGAGATGTGGGCCGCTCTTGCCTTCGTGAGGTACGACGGGGTTCCAGTCGTGCTGTTTGGCTGCGAGCCGTTCTCGTCTCTTCTGCGCGCATCGAATCTTCGTCAGTTCAAATACGACTGGATTTGGGACAAGCCAAAAGGAACGGGGTTCCTGAACGCCAAGAAGCAGCCGATGCGCTGCCACGAAAACATCAGCGTCTTCTGCAGCGGCCAATCGCGATACTACCCGCAGATGACCTCGGGTCATGTGCGCAAGCAGACCTTTCGGGGTAAACATCTGCAGACCGATGTCTATGGCTCGATGGATAAGGACTACCGTTATGACAGCACGGATCGATATCCGCGCAGCGTCCTGACGGTTTCCTCTGATACCCAAAATAGCAGCGTTCACCCGACACAGAAGCCGGTCGCGCTGCTGGAATATCTCGTTCGTACATATTCCGAAGAGGCTGGGACGGTTCTCGATTTCACGATGGGTTCCGGGACGACGGGTGTCGCCTGCGTAAAGCAGGGTCGGAAATTCATTGGGATTGAAAATCACGAGCCATACTTCGATATCGCCTGCGAGCGCATCCGAGCGGCTTATGCGCAGCCGGACATGTTCGTGCTGCCTATCGCATCGACGGAGGCCGCCTGAATGTCCCTCCACCCCCACCCAACACATCGCCCAGACCGTTTGACACGCAACGAATGCGGTCGCGGCGATGTCAGCCAGCCCAAAGGCCCGAAACCGAGCCACGTAAAGCCGCGGGCTGGCGCCCATCCCCATTGCCGAGCGCGTTCCCCCTTCCACGCGATCGGCAAGACCCTGGTGGCTTTCCTCCCAGCCACCAGGGTCGCTCCTACCAGCATCGGGGCATGTGCTGGCAAGATTGCAGATTGGAGCATCGCAGGCCGGATTGGAGAGGGGCAGCCTGCCCCTCGGTTCGGAAGCGTTGCCAGGAGCCCGCTCACCGGCCGCGGGTCCGATGGAAGGCCGGTTCAGTTTCTCGATACGTCGGCGGTTCTGCGCGCTCGAAGCTGCGCGATCACGCCAGTATCCGTCAAATTCGTCCGGGCTCGGCTTGCCGGCCTTCCCGGTCTCGCGCGGATTGCCGTCCAGCGCGTCACTGCCGCCCTTGCCGGGGCGGTCTTGCAGGTCAAACAGGTCTTTCTGAGCCGTGCTTTCCATGCGTTCAAAATCGCACTGGGGAGCCATCCATGTCCGACATCAGGCGTGTCAGATCCGACACCACACGTGCCACGACCATGAGCCAAGAAGCCGTCCTTGAAGCGCGAGACATGCTCGAAACGCTGATGAAGCGCGAGCACCGCGGCCCGTCCGACACATGGACGGCTGCACGCGACCGGACGGCTATGCGGATCGGCCTGGAGCCCTGTCAGGCGAAGCGCCTTTGGCAGCGTTGGCAGGACATGAAGGACGTGTCCGGCGGCGTCTACCGCGCCCTGCGCAACGCCTACGAATCTCAGTGCGAACACAACGAACGGATGGCCGCTCATCACCGCGCCGTCAGAGAGGCAATCGAGGATGGTTCGACTGACAAGATCGAGCGCGCAACGGCTCTGGCAGTGGCTGCGAAGGCTTCTCGCTCGAAAGCCCAAGCGCCGGATCGAGCACGACCCTGAGACCCGAACGGAGGAAGACTGATGCCCGGAGCCCACATCCCTTTGAGCCCTGCCGAGGTTTCCTCGATCCTGGCCGACTATTCCACCGGCATGACGACGCAGGCGATCGCCACCAAGTACGGGCGCGGCGCTTCCACCGTGCAGGCGCAAGTCGCCAAGGCTGGCCTGACGCGCCACAAGGTGGACCTCGCCAAGGATCACCCGCACCTCATCGAGCGGTGTGCCAAGCTGCTCCGGGCAGGCCAGACTCTCAAGGAGGCCACCCGCCTCATCAACACGGAAGCGGGCACGAGCTACCACTACTCGACGTTCCGCGGTGCGGTTCGGAGGATGGGCATGGAGGTCGCGGCATCGCTGTCAGCGTCTCCCGCGCAAGAGCCCAAGACAGAGGTCGTCTACCACGATCTGGTCATCAAGAAGACGACGCGCATGGTGCCTGCGGGCAAGACGTTCTCGCTGGATGGCGTCTCGATGGTTCCGGTGTCGCTGTCCGCTGGCGTGCGGGTGTCGGCATGAGCAATCCTTATCTCATCACCGGCCCGGCGCTGATCTCGTTCTCTGGCGGGCGCACTTCGGCATTCATGCTCTGGAACATCCTTCAGGCGCACGGCGGCACGCTGCCCGATGACGTAATCGTTGGCTTCGCCAATACCGGCAAGGAGCGTGAAGAGACGTTGCGCTTCGTCCATGAGTGCGGCTCGCGCTGGGGCGTCAAGGTTCACTGGATCGAATGGCGTCCCTTGAAGCCCGGCTTTGAAGAGGTTGGCTTCAACAGCGCAGATCGTGACGGAAAGCCGTTTGAAGACCTAATGCTGCGCAAGCAGTACCTGCCAAATCCAACGATGCGCTATTGCACGGCGGAATTGAAGGTCCGGCCCATGAAGAAATTCATGATGTCGCTCGGCTTCGATCATTGGACCAGCGTCATCGGCCTCCGATACGACGAAGGCCACCGAGTGCTCAAGCAGATCGCCTTCAACGAAGCAGGCAAGGAGCGATGGAAGACCGTCATGCCGATGGCTTCCGCCAAAGCGAAGCACGCCAAATCCGATGTCATGCGGTTTTGGCTCGGCCCAGATGCACGATACCCATCCGACAGTCTGCCACAGGGCTTCGACCTCGGCCTCTACGACTACGAAGGCAACTGCGACCTCTGCTTTCTCAAGGGTCGCGACAAGCTGGCGGCTCTGATCCGAGACAACCCCGAGCGGGCCGAGTGGTGGTCCGCGATGGAGGACGCCGCAAAGTGTTCCGTGCCGGGCGGCGCTCGCTTCCGCAAGGCCGAGAGCTATCGCCAACTGGCAGACTTCGTGCGCGATCAGGGCGAATTGCCGCTGCCGCTCGACGACGAGGAATACGATGTCGAGTGCGGCCTGACCTGCGCGGAGGCCGCATGACCTCCTCCGAAAGCCACACCGTCACGATCTACATTGCCGGCGATCTCGCTGAGGCGAAGACCACATGCCGCAACTTCTGTTTCGAAGTCGGCCTCTGCGTGACCGTCGAGCCCACCAGCTTCATCTACACAGGCGGCGAAGAAGCCGGCGTCCGTGTCGGCCTCATCAACTATCCGCGGTTCCCGTCATCGCCGGAAGAGATCAACGGCAAGGCGTTTGCCCTCGCCGATCGGCTGATGCGCGACCTCTGTCAGCACTCCTACAGCGTGGTGACGCCGACCGAAACGCATTGGCATTCGCGGAGGCCAGCATGAGCACCGGCTGGACAAAGCCCCGCGTCGCCAAGGCCGCAGCCATGTGGGCAGACGGCCAGACCGGATCTCAGATCGCCAAGGCCCTTCGCGTCACCCGCTCGTCAGCGCTGGGCATGATGCATCGCCGCCGTGAGCAATTCCCGCTGAAGACCGCAGCGCAGGGCAACGCCGCGTTCGGTCGCGCCCAGGCCATCGCGGACATCACAAAGCAGCCGCGCCCCGTCGCAGCCAAGCCGAAACCACAGCCCAAGCCGAAGGAGGATCGCATGGAACCCGTCCGCGTGTTTGTCCCGCCGATGCCTGTGCAGGACGTGCCTGCACCTGACGCCTTCGCACCGCTGCCGGGCACGGTTCCCGCGCTGTTCATCGAGGCCGAAGGCTGCCGCTGGCCGGTGACGTTGGCCGGCTCTGTGATGGACACCTCGACGCATTGCTGCAACGCGCGCCGGCTTCTCAAGTCGAGCTATTGCGCGGCACACAAGGCGCTCTCTGTCGGGCCGGGCACGGAATCCGAGCGGTCTGCCGTTCGTGCGGCCAAGCGCGTCGTCTCTGCCGGTGTGCGGGTTCTGGAGGTGGCGGCGTGAAGCGCTTTCGCATCGAGATCGACATCGAGGCGGATGACGAAGCCACGGTCGAGACAGTCCGCGCCGACTGGCCGCGCAAGGTCGCTGGTCGGGAGTGGAAGGCAATCCGAAACGTCATCACTCAGACGGCACCGGAGACGCGAATCTAATGGCTGTCATCATCCAGAACATCAGTTCGCACGACGACATGATCGGGAGCAACGATTACGTCGTTCGGATCAACAACCAGACAATAGCCTATTTCGGGCACGTCCGGTCAGAAGGGCTCGCTACGTGCCTGCGCAAGGCTGCTGATGCCGTTGACGCCGCTGAGGCTGACGCTGATGAGAGCCGCAACGGGCTAGCCGCAGCTCTGTCGGCGGCTGCGCAATGAGCCGGGCGCTGGTCCGGGCCTCGAAGCGCACCCGTATGCCGATGAACGAGACGGCGGTCCACGTCGCCATCCTCGAATACCTGCGCCACGTCCTGCCCGACACTCACAAGGTGCTGCACATTCCGAACGCACCGCGCTCGGCAATCACGGGCGCCAAGCTGAAGCGCATGGGCATGATGGCCGGCGCCCCGGATTTGCAGATCATCCGCCCCGCTGGCCGCATCGCCTTCATCGAGGTCAAGGCCGAGGGCGGCAGGCTTTCACCGGAGCAGAAGGCATTCCGCGACTGGTGCCTCTCGATGGGCGTGCCGCATTGCACCGCACGCAGCATCGAGGACGCGCGGGATTTCCTCAGCGACGAACGATTTCCGACACGAGAGAACAAGGAGGCAAGTCTATGAGCACCAAACAAGTGGCCGGCGGTCAGTTGCGGGCGTTCTGCGAGCGGATCGAGAAGGTCCAGGAATTCATCGACGAGTTCAACGCCGACAAGACCGGCATCTACAACGAGGCAGCCGGCGCTGGCTTCGACAAGAAGGCCCTGAAGGAGACCATCCGCCTCCGCAAGATGGATGCAGACGAACGCAGCGAGCGCGGGGCTCTGGTCGACCTGTACATGGGCGCGCTCGGGGAGGCGAAGTGATGGCGAAGTTCGAGACCGATTTCACCATGGCCGTGATCTTCCTTTTCTTCGTCTTTTGGTCGCAGGGCGGCTGGTATCGCGTTGACTGCGCGCTCGGCACTCAGAGCGCCTGCGATCTGGTCACGGCGGAGTACGCGAAAGAGGCCAAGCCATGACCACCTTCTCCGACTTCTACGCCCTTTATCCCCGCCACCTCGCCCGCAAGGATGCGGAGAAGGCATGGCGGCAGGTCATCAAGGAAGGCGTCCAGCCCTCGACCATCATGGACGGGCTGCGCCGGCAACTCCCGGTGATGGCTGCGAAGGACAAGCAGTTCCTGCCGTACCCGGCGACGTGGCTTCGCGGCTGGCGCTGGGAGGATGAGGTGGAAGCACCGTCCGGCCCGTCGAAACAATACGCCCGCGGCCTCGCCGACGCGCAGGCGGATCTCGAACACCAGCTATTCGGAGGCGACGATGGGCTCTTCGCTATCGACCACCAAGTCCACTAGCCCGGCGCTCTCGACGGACCTGACGCCGTGCGATCCGAAGGAGGCGCTTCGCCTTCTCGGCCCGCTGTTCCGCAATCTCGCGAGCGACCGGAAATGGCCGGAGGTTCGCGGCAATTCCGGAGACCCTGCATACGAACGCGCCATGCGACGGCAGCAGGAGGAAAAGCAGGAGGCCATGGCGGTCTACGTGCGACCTCTGACGAAGGAGCCGGCATGGGCAATCGAACAGGCCGTGACGCGCTTTCTCGACGGTCTGGTGGACCGCCACAAGAGCCGCGTCGGCTGGGTGCCGAAGTCGGACGAGTTCGCACAGGAGGTGCGCCGGCTCTCCGATTGGGCACGCCAGCGTGAAGAGAACGCCGCCCGGATGCGCCGTCTCGCAGCCGAGAACGCCGCCGCCATCGAGGAGGCGAAGACCGCCCGCACGCCGACTGGCGAGGAAGCCAAGGCCGCGGTGGATCGCTTTCTCCGCAGCTCCCGAATGATCAAGGAAAAGGAGGCCATCCGCTGATGCAGACACACGCCGAACAGCCGCACGTCCTTCGCGGATGGTACGACAAGGCCAACCGCCGCGCCGATGCTGTGATGCAGCCGACAGCCTCATGGATCGTCCAGGAGGTCGCCGCGGATCACGGGGTGACGGTCTCGTGGCTGCGCTCGACCCGCAACAGCCGCCGGCACGCTGCGGCACGGCGTCATGCCATGTATGAGATCGCCCGCCAGTGCCCGCATATGTCGCTGCGCATGATCGGCAACTTCTTCGACGGTATCCACCATACGACAGTGCTCCATGCCATTCGCGAGTGGCCAGAGACGGCGGCCCGCATGGGCATCGAGGTCGAGCCGCTGCCGCAAAGGGCAAACGGCGTCATCGGGCGGGCTCGTCCACTGGACACAGGCAAAAGGGGCAACTGAACGATGGCAAGCGTCGGGGCAGACGAATTGCACTGGTACGTTGCGAAGACGAATGTGCGCTGCGAGGAACGCGCACAGGCGTCTATCGAGGCGGAAGGCTACACGGCCTATGTGCCGATCTCCATTGTCGAGAAGCGGCACAACCGAACGAAGCAGTGGCAGGAGCATCGCCGCGTCCTGCTGGTTGGTTATCTCTTCCTTGGGATGCCGGCAGATCAGCGCCAGCGCCATTGGGGCGTCATCCGCAAATGCGATGGCGTGAAGGACATCCTGGGCCGCGATACGGGCGCACCGCTCCGCATCCCGACAAGCGAGGTCACGGCCTTCATGGAGAAGCAGGCGCTGGGTGATTTCGACATCCGGCGCCGCAGTTCGGTCAAGCGCCAGTTCACGGTCGACGAGCAGGTGGTCATCGGCTCTGGCCCGTTCGCTGATATAACCGGAGTGATACGTGACGTGCGCGGTCGCCACATGTGCGAAGTGATGATCAACCTGCTGGGAAGCTTGGTTCCTGTGCACATCTCGGAGCGGGAGTTGCGGAAGGTCGCGTAACCCCTTTGCATAACCTCTGCGTTATGCTATGTGGTTCGGCAGGATGAGCGCCTGCCATAAGATGGGGCCGCAAGGTTTCGCGTCGGGGCGCAGCGGACTATCGATCCGCACGGAACCAGAAGAGCGCCTTTTGACCACTCCGGCACCATACGTGATGCAGTTGTATTGCGGGACGCCTGATGTCGACGACGACCTGATCGAGCGCGCCACCAAATTCATGATCCTCGGCGGTGTAGAGGCTTCGGCAGTGAGCCGGGAGAACGACCTACGGTCGTTCTACAATCGCCGCTCCAAACGGACGCCATCCACGACGCGCGATGGTCTGGGCCGGGTTTGGCTCAAGCTGTTCGCCAGCTACACTGGCGATAAGTGCATTCTCTACCCGTTCAGGACGGCGTATCAGCCGAGAGGCCGGCTCCGGTATAACTTCAAGGACATGCAAGCGCATCGTGCCATGTGCCTCATGGTCCACAAGGTGCCGGACAATCCCAAGGCCATGGCGCTGCATCGTTGCGGCAATGGGCATTTGGGCTGCGTCAATCCAAACCATCTTTATTGGGGCGACCAGTCGGACAATTCGAAGGACGCACGGCGCCACATGACTGAAGGCAAGCCCGACATGGGCGACTTCGGCAAGACGCCGGATCGGGCAGCGCCTCATAGGCGAGCAAACAAATCCCCTCGGCAGGCAAGCCCTGTCGAATAGAGGCGGCAAGCGCCGGAACAACGCAGCACTGGGCCTCGATGTCCATCATGCGCCGGGGGCCGCCTCTTACTGATTCCAGATCCCGCAAGGGATGAGGCGGTGGGCGAATTGGCCCAGCCTGACGATCGGAGACACAGCGGAATGCGCTCAACCAGCGGTCGCTCTCTGTAGGGTCCGAGCCGGATTGCCTCCCGGCCCGCCTCAAGCATCCGAGAGCAAGCCTCTCGCACGTCAAGGCTGGATGACTTCGCGTCGTTCAAGACGGCCTTTAAATGTCTACGAACGGCGTTGGGTAGGGCGGGCCCTAGTAGCTGCGGATCAGAATGCCGCGGCGAAGTAGCCCGCTCCCTTTCACTCCCCACCAGGGACACAGACAGAGGCGGCGACACGGTGACAATCTGCCGGCCGTAGCACCATCGGAAGCGATGGGAGCGCCTTGCGGGGTTCATGGCAGGCCCCGCCCGCCTCTCACCCCCTAGCACAGCACAGGAGAGCGTAGATGGCGACACGGTTCCGCCTTCGCTCCCGCTTGCTCAATCGCATCGGCAACATCCTCGCCCGCCTTCTCATCCGCTCGGCTATCCGCAAGGGGCTCTGATGATCGCGCTCTCCGACCTCATCGTCATTGCCTGCCTCGCAGCGGCCCCGACAGAATGCGAGCGCCACGTCATCGCGACACCTGATCCTGTCGTCACCTGCCTGATGCAGTTGCCCATGACAGCAGCACGCTGGGCTCTCTCGCGTCCAGACTGGACCGTCTCTCGCGTCGAGTGCCGCAAGCATATGGACGAGGCGTAGGCTCCACATGGGCAGGCTGACCAACATCAAGCCGATGGTCGGGAAGCCAAACAGAGATCGCACGCCACGGGCTAAAACAGCGGCGCGTGGATATGGGGGTAAGTGGCAGCGGGAGCGTATAACGTTCCTATCAGCCCATCCCCTCTGCCGCATGTGCGAGGCTAAGGGGCGCATCACTCCTGCAAAGGTGGTCGATCACATAGAGCCCCATAAGGGCGATCGCAGTCTGTTTTGGGATCGAAAGAATTGGCAGCCCTTATGCGAGCCGTGTCATAATCGGGATAAACAGAGGATAGAAAAGGGTGGGGCACCTAAGCCGGAGATCGGCATTGATGGGTGGCCAATAGAAGCGTAGAATCAGCGAGCGATCGGGGTGCTACCAACACACCCGACCGCTCTAACCAAGCCCGAACGGTAGGAGGTTCGAGTGGCTGACGCTTATCCTATTATGGCCTTCACCTGTGTTCAATGCGGCAAGCCAGCGGCCCGCCCTTATCGTGGCACTGGGGTGAAGCCAACGCTTTGTGGGAACGCCTGTAAGGTCGCAGCCTATAGAGCGAAGAATCCCAAGGGTGATCTAGCTTGCCGCCAGAGGGAAGCGGCTAAGAGGGCTCTTGCCGAGAGACCAGATCCTGCGCCTTGCCCGTGTGGTGCTGTCGCAGAGCGGCGGAAGAAGTATTGCCCGGAGTGCGCTGGCGTCAATCGAGAGAAGGCCCTCCGCGCAGGCAGGGAAGCCTACTATGCCAGTAGGGGTGATGTGCGTTGCGGTGATTGCGGTACGCCTATCGCCAATGACGGTTCATACCAGAGGCGTTGCGAAGAGTGCAGGTTGCTTCGGCAAGATGTGGCGAGGCGCATCGGACGATCCATTAGGAAGCGCCGGGTTCGAGCCGCAACCATCGAACGGTTTGATCCCATCGAGGTTCTTAGGCGGGATGGCTGGCGCTGCCATATGTGTGGATGCAAGACGCCAGAAGCGAAGCGCGGGACATACGCAGCAAACGCCCCCGAGTTAGATCACATCATTCCGCTGGCGAAAGGCGGTGCCCACAGCAAGGCCAATACGGCCTGCTCCTGTAGGCGCTGCAATATAGCGAAGTCGGACAAGGTGTTGGGGCAGCCAAGCCTCTTGGCCGCTCTGTAGGGCACGGGGGGTATGAAAAACCCTGGGACCCATCGCATCCTGACCGGCGGGTACCACGCAATTCATAAACCGGTATAGAAAAGGTTTTGGCGATGGGTGCTCGCGGCAGGAAGTCCGCGGCGTCATTGGCGGTGGCATCACGGCCGGTCGAGGTCGTCCAGCGACCCGATGCGCCGTATGATCTGACGGACGAACAGTCGGAAGAGTGGTGGGCTGTCGTCAACCGGATGCCCGCGGACTGGTTTCCGAGAGAGACGCATGGGATGCTGGCGCAGTATTGTCGGCACGTGGTTGCGGCCCGCCGGGTTGCCCAGCTCATCGCGGATCGCGAGGCACAGGTCGGCGCGCTGGACGTTGAGGAATACGACCGCCTTCTGAAGATGCAGGAGCGCGAAGGTCGCGCCATCTCGTCGCTGGCTACTCGGATGCGGATCTCGCAACAGGCGACTGTCCGCGCTGAGCAGGCCAGGAAGCCGTCACAGGTTCGCAAGCCTTGGGAGGCGTAAGGAAGCGGTCGGCAGCCAAAGCAGCGCCGACGAGAGCCGAGCGAAACATCGCTTGGTGCGAAGACTTCATCAGGATCCCTGAAGGGCGGTTCGTCGGGCAGCGGCTGAAGATGGCCGAGTTCATGAAGGACGACTTCGGGGCCATCTTCGACAATCCGCACGGGACGCGCCGGGCGATCATCACGCGGGGCCGGAAGAACGCCAAAACCGTCGAGACAGCGATGCTGATGCTCCTGTTTCTCGTCGGTCCAGAGGCAAAGCCGAATTCGCAGCTCTTCAGCGCAGCGCAATCTCGCGATCAGGCCGGCGTTCTGTTCGCCCTGGCAGCCAAGATGGTTCGGCTAGAGCCTCGATTGGACGCGGTTGTCCGCATTCGCGACACGGCAAAGCAGCTATTCTGCGAGGATCTCGGGACGCTCTATCGGGCGCTGTCGGCGGAAGCTGCAACGGCGTTCGGTCTGTCGCCCCGCTTCCTCGCCCATGACGAGCTAGGGCAGGTCCGAGGGCCACGGTCGGAGCTTTACGAGGCGCTGGAGACGGCGACCGCGGCGCAGGACGACCCGCTCTCGATCATCATCTCGACACAGGCGCCGAGGGAAAGTGATCTTCTGTCGGTTCTCATCGACGATGCGAAGACAGGCGCAGATCCGCGAACGGTCCTGCGAATGCAGACGGCGCCGGAGGGAATAGACCCGTTCTCGGTCGATGCTATCAAGGCGGCTAATCCCGCCTTCGACATCTTCATGAACAAGACCGAAGTCCTGGCAATGGCCGAGGACGCACGGCGGATGCCATCGCGGCAGCCCGAGTTTGAGAACCTAGTCCTCAACCGCCGCGTCGAGATGCTGTCGCCGTTCATCTCGCGCTCGGTCTGGGCGGAGTGCGGCACTCCGGTTGCGGATCGTTTCGACGGCCCCGTCTATGGGGGGCTCGACCTATCCAGCGTTGGCGACTTGACCGCGAGGGTCTACGTCTCGCCGATCGACAAGATATGGAACGTCAAGCCGACCTTCTGGCTGCCGGGCGAGGGGCTGAAGGAAAAGGCCAGGACCGACCGCGTTCCCTACGACCTTTGGGCAGAGCAAGGATTCCTTCGGACCACGCCGGGCCGCACGGTCGAGTACGAGTTTGTTGCCGCTTCTCTCTACGCCGATTGCGAGAAGATGGACGTTCGCAAGATTGCCTTTGACCGATGGAACTTCCGGCATCTCAAGCCGTGGCTTCTGAAGGCCGGGTTCTCCGAGGAACAGCTTGAAGGTGACGACGCCATATTCGAGCAGATGGGGCAGGGCTATCAGTCCATGTCCCCGGCGCTTCGAGATCTGGAATCGGCTTTGCTGGAAGGCCAAGTCGCGCATGGCAATCACCCGGTTCTGACGATGTGCGCGAGCAACGCGGTCGTGACGAGCGATCCTGCGGGCAACCGCAAGCTGGACAAGGCGAAGGCCACCGGCCGCATTGACGGCATGGTCGCGCTCGCGATGGCGATGAGTGTCGGCGGCACATACGAGGGCACCGGCTTCGATGCCGAAAACTGGATCGCGAGTTATGCATGAACTGGCTGTCACGAATTCTGCGCCTTAGCGGCGCCAAGGACATCGAGCCTTGGCGCTCTGGCCGCGTCTCTGCTCAGAACGCCGACAACTTCGTGACCAATCAGGTTACGGTCGCCGACTATCGCGATGGCCGCTTTGGGCAGCCAAGCTCAGCGGTGGGGCTTTCTGCTACGTGGGCTTGTGTGCAGCTCATCGCCGGCACGATCGCGTCCCTGCCTCTGATGGTCTACCGCACCGATGCAAATGGCATCAGGACAATTGCCAGAGACCACCCGCTGTATTTCGTGCTGCATGACAGCCCGAACTTTGATCAGACGGCGGTGGACTTCTGGGAGGTGATGTCCGCCAGCATCGAGCTTTACGGCAATGCCTATGCTCAGATGACCCGTCGCTCGGATGGGGTTCTGACATCGCTCTACCCGATCCGGCCTGACCTTATGAAGGTCCGGCGGAAAGAAAACGGCAACCTGGAATACGAATGGACCGATAACGGTCGCAGGATCGTCAAGCCCGGCGAAGAGATCTTGCATATCAGGGGCTCCCTTGGGGATGCTCTCGGTGGGGCATCAACGCTTTCGGTGTGCCGTAACGTCTTCGACGATGCCCTGTCGGCAGAGATTGCAGCGGGATCGATGTTCAGCAATGGCGTGAACGCCAGCGGCGTCCTCTCAACGCCGGAATCTGTTCGGCTTTCCAAGCCGCAGCGTGAGGAGTTGGAGGCTCATCTACGTGAGAAGTATATGGGCTCCGTCCGCCAGGGCGTTCCGATGCTTCTCGACGGCGGGCTCACGTGGCAGCAGCTCACCATCAATCCACACGATGCGCAGATGCTTGAAAGCCGCAAGTTCAGCGGCGAGCAGATCTGCCGTCTCTTCGGCGTTCCTCCGGCAATGGTCGGCTTCGGCGACAGTGCTTCCAATTGGGGCACAGGCAAGGAGATCGACGTTCTCGGCTTCCAGAAGTTCACGCTTCGCAAGCGTCTCAAGCGGATTGAACAGGCGCTTCTCAAGCAGTTGGTGCCGCTGGCCGAGCGCAGGGCACAAGGACTGACGATCGAGTTCAACTTTGAAGGTCTACTGCGAGGCGACACTGAGAGCCGATACGACGCCTACGAGAAGGCGATCCGTATGGGGATTGCGACGCGCAACGAATGTCGGGCTCTCGAAAACCTGCCGCCGATCGAGGGCGGCGACGTGGTGACGGTTCAGATGCAGGACATCCCGCTCGCCCAAGCCATCAATGGAGATCGTGATGCCGAACCTTCTGCATAAGCACGGGCTGGTGACGGACAAGAAGACCGCTCCAATCCTCGACATCAAGGCTCTGAAAGACAGCGGCGAATTCGAAGGATACGGCTCGACCTTTGGTGGCGAGCCCGACGCCTATGGCGACGTGATCGCGGCTGGCGCCTACACCGACAGCCTTGCCTCGCACAACGCGAAGGGCACGATGCCGAAGCTGTTCTGGCAGCACAACGCTGACGAGCCGATCGGCAAGTGGCTGGGTGCGAAGGAGGACGATCACGGCCTCCTGCTCAACGGCAAGCTGAACATGGATGTGCAGCGGGGCCGAGAGGCCCATGCGCTGCTCAAGGCCGGCGACATCGACGGTTTGTCTATCGGCTACCGGATCAAGGAATACAGCGTCGATACGGACTCGGGCGTATGGACGCTCGAAAAGCTGGACCTCGTGGAGGTCAGCATCGTTTCGGTCGGCGCGAATGAGAACGCGGTCGTGCAGAGCGTCAAGGCGGCAAAGGCCGCGCACGACCTCATCGAACGCCTGAAGGCCGGGGACCGGCTGACAGAGCGCGAGTTCGAAACCTGGCTCAAGGGATTGGGCTTCACGAACTCGCAGGCAGAGCGTGCCGCACGTGTTTGCCTGAAGGGGCAGGGGGAACCTGCCGACGCGGAGAACGAAGAGCTGGCATTCCTGCGAGCTTTAACGGCCTGAAGGCCATTTTCCCCACATAGGAGGTTCCCGTGAAGGAACTCATGTTTGCTGCCGTTACCGGCGGCTCCCTGGCGCGCGTCGCCAGTTTCGCAGACACCCACCGTTTTCTGCCCCGCATCGCTTTCGACGCCGATAAGGGCGCTGGCAGCGGCGGCCAGAAGACCGCTGCCGAACTCGCAGCGGATTTCAAGCGCGACTTCGAGACGAAGCACGACCGGGTGAAGGAGATCGCAGAAAAGGCCCTCTCCGAAGCCGAGAAGGGCGTGCCGATGGCCGAGACTGCCAAGGAGTTGGCGGATCAGGCCCTCACCGGCATGAACGAAGCCAAGGCTCGCCTCGATGATGTCGAGCAGAAGATGTCGCGCCGCGGCGAGCAGGGTGAGCAGCAGCGCACTGCCGGCGAGCGGTTCGTCGAGGACGAAGGCTTCAAGGCGTTCGCGGGCCAGACCCGCCCGCGTGGTCGCGCCATCGTTGAGGTGAAGGACATCTCGTCTCTTACCACGGACGCTGCCGGTTCGGTGGGCACGATGGTTCGTCCCGATCGCGCGCCGGCTGTCGATCTGCCGCGTCGTCGCATGACGATCCGTGCGCTTCTCGCGCAGGGCAACACCTCGTCCAACTCGATCGAGTACGACAAGGAGAAGGGCTTCACCAACAATGCGGCCCCGGTCGCGGAAGGCACGCTGAAGCCTCAGTCCGAGATCCAGTACGAGGAGGCGACGGCTCCCGTCCGCACGATCGCTCACTGGATGCGTGCGACGGTGCAGATCCTCGCGGATGCGCCCGGTCTGCGTTCGATGATCGACAACCGGCTGCGCTATGGCTTGTCCTACGTCGAAGAGAACCAGCTTCTCAACGGCAGCGGCACTGGCCAGAACCTGTCCGGCCTCATCACCGAAGCGACGGCGTACGCCGCTCCCGGTGGTCTGACCGCGGGCCAGATGATCGACACGGTTCGCATGGGCATGCTCCAGGTGGCGCTTGCCGAGTACCCGCCTAACGGTATCGTCATGAACCCGATCGATTGGGCGTTCATCGAAATGATGAAGGACGGCGAAGGTCGTTACCTGATCGGCAATCCGCAGGGCACGCTGAACCCGTCGCTCTGGGGGCTCCCAGTGGTTCCGACGCAGGCGATGGGCGTCGATAAGTTCCTCGTGGGCGCCTTCGACCTTGCTGCGCAGATCTTCGATCGGCAGGACGCAACGGTCGAGGTCTCGACCGAGGACCAGGACAACTTCGTCAAGAACAAGGTCACCATCCGCGCGGAAGAGCGTCTGGCGCTCGCCATCTACCGCCCGGAGGCTCTGGTCTACGGTGATCTAGGCCGCGTGGCCTAACCAAGGTCGGCTCATCACGAAGGGCGGGTTTTGGCTCGCCCTTCTCATGAACCGAAGGAGGCATTCAGATGGTGAAGGCAATTCTCACGAAGCCGCTCGACGGCATGCCGGAAGGCGCAGAACGCGAGTTCTCGCAGCCGGACTTCGACCGCCTCAAGGCTTTGGGTGCTGTCCGCGAAGCCGGCGAGAAGAAAGCGCCGGAAGTCCAGAACAAGAAGGCCCCCGACGTTCTCAACAAGTCCGATATGCCCCGTTCTCGCAAGACCAAGGCCGACAAATGATCTCGCGTCCGCCGGTTCTCATCACGGCGCCGGCGGCGCTCCCCGTCGCGCTGGCCGACGTGAAGCAGCACCTCCGCGTCGACCACGACGACGAGGATGCCCTGATCACGACCTACATCGAGGCGGCTACGGCTCACCTCGACGGCTACAGCGG
>TARA_R100000365_G_C2748616_1_pt1 | contig 18652 bp, 18 predicted proteins | sample TARA_R100000365 | Tara Oceans TARA_R100000365 (sample SAMEA2620668) | marine metagenome | biome: marine biome (ENVO:00000447); feature: mesopelagic zone (ENVO:00000213); material: "saline water (ENVO:00002010), including plankton (ENVO:xxxxxxxx)" | depth 1000 m | reverse complement strand
TTGTGGTCGCGGGGGTCGCGGGTTCAAGCCCCGTTAGCCACCCCAAACGGGTCAGGTGTGAACTTGCGACCAAGGGGCCACCCTTGGTCGCAGTTCCCGCCTGGCCCATTTTCTTCGCCTCGGCGGCCCAGCTCAGTGCGTCGGCGTGGAGGCCGGAGAGGCTCAGCCCGTCGTACGGGTTCCGGTAGCCGACACGCACGTCGTTGTCCTCGTCGATGTAGATCGCCTTGAACAGAACCTGATTGATGAGCCGCCGGTTCGCGTCGTCGGCGTGCTCGTAGATGTCGGCGGCGTTGGACAGCAGCTTCAGCGAGTCATCGAGGTTCTCTCGCGCAGCGGCGTAGTGGCCGTGGTGCGCGGTGATCCGGTGCTCGATCGTCTCCAACGACGCGGTGATCCGGTCCTGCTCGCGCTTGAGGAGGTCGAGCGGGATCGCTCCGGCGTAGTGGGCTTGGAGCAGCTTCTGCTGCTCGCCTTCGAGCTGGGTTCTCCGGGACGCGAGGTCGGCGAACTCGGCGGCTCCTTCCGCCATCATCTCGTCGAACCGGGCATGAATCATCGCCGAGACCGCCTCGATCGTTTCCGGGTCGATCTGCACCTTGGTGTAGAAGCGCTCGATGAGTCGTTCGACCTGCTCGATCAACATCGCCTGCCGGGCACAGTCGCCCCGGCCGCCATGCCGGCTCGCGCACACGAAGTACGGGTAGATCGTGCCCTGACTGCTCTTCGCGTTGCACACCAGCAGCCGCGACCCGCACTGCCCACAGAACACGGTGCCCTTCAAGTAGTGCTCATGGACTTGCGTCGCATCCGCGGCCGAGCGGTGCGTGCCGAGCACGGTCTGCACCTGATCCCATACCTCGTTGGGGACGATCGCCTCGTGCACTCCCGCGTAGGTGACGCCCTGGTAGCGGACGCTGCCCTTGTAGTACGGGTTCGTCAGCATCCGATGCACCGACGACTTGCCGATGGGTCGGGATGGTCGCCGCGGCGACGCTGCTGTCGTGAGCCCACGCGCTACGAGTTCCTGGTGAAGCTGGCTCGTCGTCCAGTCGCCGGATGCGAACACCTGGAACGCCCACCGAACCAACGGGGCTCGTTCCTCGTCAATCTCGACGGTGCGTACCTCCCGCCCGAACTCGTCGCGCACGCCGACGTTGCGGTAGCCGATGGGTGCCTTCGTCACGGTGCCGCCCTGCGCCGCCTTCTGCGACAGACCCTTGACGACCTCGGTGGCGAGATTGCGGGAGTAGAACTCGGCAATCGAGGACATGATGCCGTGCAGCAGCATCCCCGACGGGGTTTCATCGATGTTCTCCGTGGCCGACACCAGCGTGACGCCGGCGTCCTTGAGTGCGAGGTGGATGGTCACATCGTCGGCTCGGTTCCGGGCGAGCCGGTCGACCTTGTGGACGATGCAGTAGTTCGTCTTGTGCTTCGCGACGTACTGGATCATCCGCATCAGCTCGGGCCGGTCGGCCTTGCGAGCGGACTCGCCCGCGTCGACGAACTCCTCGATGATCGTCGCGCCGAGCTGGTCGGCCTTGCGCTGGTTCGCCTCGCGCTGCGCCGGGATCGAGAAGCCCTCCGCTTGGCCGCCCTTCTCCGCCTGCTCCTTCGTGGAGACCCGCAGGTAGGAGACGGCGAATGATCCGGGGAACGGGGTGGGCGCTACGAGGCTGTCTATCGCGGTGCGGTCCGCGTCGATGATCGTCATGGCTCTTCTCCACAGTCACTGGTCCTGCCGACGCGGACGGTGTGACGGCGGATGTTGATCGTGAGAAGAGCCCGAAGGCTGTAAGACTAGGCCGAGTCGGCCACGTTTACTTTGCCTCGCCGAGGTGCGCGAAGCGCTAGGACCACAACATCCGCCATCCGCGACGGATGCCTACATTCTACGACGAGGTGCTCGCCGTGGCACGAGGGCGCTTCGGCCGCGTCACACCTTCCGAGCGGCACGAGCCCGATTGCTGGAGCGCCAGGCGGATCAGCAGCTCGCAGAGCCTGTCCAGGTCAGGCGGTTCGTGGAACTCGGCGCGGATCGTCAGCTCGCGCTCGTTCTGCTGACGCTGACCGGTCTTCCGTTCATAGCGACGCGCCACGATTCACACCTCGCCGGTCTCGGGGTCGACGCCCGCGAAGAAGGCATCTTCCGCCTCCTGGCGCGCGTCCACCATGTCGATCACAAACCGCACGAAGTCCTCATCGCGATCCGTGATCGGTGAGTCTTCGATGGGCTGAGAAGGGTCTTCACCTGGCCAGCTTGTTTGGCGAGTCGGGCGGTCCCGGTCGAGCCGAGTGCCGCAGGCAGCCACCCAATCGCGAAGCCGGGCGCGGGCGTCGGCGAAGTCGCGGTGCCAGCCGAGCGGCGCGGACCCGTTCTGTTCGGGGTCGTACGCGCACAGCCAGTGCAGGTGCAGCGCGGACAGTTCCCAGAGGAGTTCGGGGTGACGGTGCCAGTACGGCGGTACGACGCTTGCGGGGAGTCCGTAGGTGTGGCGGAGCCAGTCCACCCAGCGGTTCAGTTCGAGCAATTCGGCTTCGAGGTCGCTGGCGGTCAGCAGGTTCCAGTTGACCGGGTGTGGCGGCTCGGGCGAGTCGAATCGCGGTGATGTCGGGCCTGCCTCGGGGGGCATGTCGTCGTGCTCTGGGAGGAACTGATCGGTCATAGCGAAGTCGCTCACATTCCGATGGCGGTCGCGTTGGACGGCGCAGCCTGCTGCGGAGCGGCGAAAGCCGTTGCATCCCGGCCGGAAGTGCGTTCGCTGCGGTCCACCTCGTAGCGGGTTCGGGCCAGGTCGTGACCGATGCGCGTCGCGATGAACTCCTCGCCTTCGTACCGCTGGCCACCTCGCTCGTAGGAGTAGTCGCGCACCCGTCCGTCGGCGATGATGTTGTCGCCCTTGGCGAGCCGCTCGGCTCCCTGCTCAGCAGCACCGCGATACGCGATGAGATCGTGGAAGGTCGTCTCCAACTGCGTGAAGGTGTTGTCGGGCTCCTTGCGGTAGTGCTCGATCCCGACCTTCATGTACAGCCGAGCATCACCGCGCTCGGTGTAGCTGAGCTGCGGGTCCGAGGCGACGAAGCCGGAAATGGACTGGTGCGTGCGAATGGCCATGTTGGCGTCCTCCTGAACTCGGGCGACCAGCCGTGCGTGGCCGCTGTGTCAGGCAGGTGCACTCCCGCGCCCAGGTCCGCGCTCAGGAGGCAGGACGACGACGCAGCAATGCTTCGAGTTCGTCGCGATCCCTGCGGAGCTGCGCGGCGTCGGGCCGGGTCGGCCAGGCGCGCAGGTCAGTGACGATGGGTGGCGCTGAGCGCAGCATCGCGATGCCGGTGCCGAACGGCAGGGTTCGGATGCGGTCTGGCGGCAGGATCGGGACGCGGCGGATCGAGCGCTGGTTGGAGCGGGTGCCGTGGTCGCCGAGGGTCACGCTGTCGGTGTACTCGTCACGTTCGCCGATGAGGGTGGAGAGGTCTTGGAGGTCGCGGCTGTTGGATGCGCCGCCAAGGATGATCTTGACGATGCTGGCGTCCCAGATTGCGCCGGCCTGGTGTTCGCTCCACCGGTCGCGAGCCTGTGCGAGGGACTGCAAGACCGGCATGGTCGTGACCCCGGTGCCGCCGCCTTCGGCCATGAGCGTCGGCAGTGACGGCAGCGGCGCGAGGTTTCCGATCTCGTCGAGGGCAAGCAGCAGTGGCGGGTCGAGCCGGGCTCCGGGTGAGCGTGCGGCGAGTCGGCGGGCGGCTTCGATGAGGTCTTCGACGAACGCCGCGACCAGCGATGCGGAGGCTCCAGCTCCCGCCCCTGTTGCGAGGAGGTAGAGGGTGCCTTGCTTGGTGAGGAAGGTTTCGGGGTCGAAGTGTTCGTGCGGGCCTGGTGTGACGGCATCGAGCACACGCGGGTCCGCGAGTGCGGCGAGTGCGAGGGAGACGCCTTGCCAGATGCTGTCGCGGGTCTTGGGGTCGGCGTCGATCATCGCTGCCAGGGAGTCGTCCCAGCCCATCGCGGCGTTCGGATGGGAGTTGAGGATCGCGACAGCTTCGGACGCGGCGCTGGGGTCGAGGGTCCACCTGAACAGCTCGGCAGGCGGGCGGCGGTCGAGCGCGGCGGCGTGCAGCAGGCTTTGGAGTGCGGTGCGGGTCTTGCCTTCCCAGAACCCGCCGGACTCGACCCCGCCCGCGCTGAGTCCTGTGGCGGCGGCGAGGCCGTTGGCGCGGATCATCGCGGTCAGCGGGTCGTCGCAGCCGCGTATGGGTGACCAGCGGAGCCCTGCGGGGATGCCTTCGGCGAGGTGTTGGGGGTCGAAGACGGCGACCGGCCCGCCCTTGCGGCGTCGGGCACGGAGCGTGGCGGTGAGGTTGTCGGGCCTCGTGCTGGTCGTGACGACCGCGCCGGGTGCGTCGAGGATCGCGTTGATGACGACGTGCAGTCCTTTGCCGGAGCGAGGTGGGCCGATCAGAAGGATCGAGTCTTCGACCGATGCCCAGACCTTCGTGCCACGGCTGGCACCGAGGAGGTAGCCGACATCGTGCGGTGCTGGCGATTCGAGGGAAGGTCGCAGCGTGGCCGCGCGGTGAAGCAGTGCCTTCGCGGATGCTGCGGTCTTGACTTCATGGCTGGTCGCGATCCCGGCCAGTCGGTGCGGGTCGGTCTCTGTCTTGCGTGTGTGGCGGCGCAGCACGATCCACACCCAGACGATCCCGGCGGCGAGTCCGCCGAGCAGTGCCGTGCTGACGAGCCAGTAGACGACTGGGTTGAGCCCGTCGGCACCGAGTGCGGTAGCCGGGTCGCCTGGGTTGAACAGGACGGCGAGCCCCGCCGCTGCGCCGGCGTCGGGCTGCGGTGTGCCGGTGAGGAACGCGGCGATGCTGCCGGCGGCGCGGAGGACGAGAGCGATCCCGAATATGCCGATCAGCCCAATGAGGGCGGCGTTGGTGAGTTCGTCGCCCATGCCCCCGGCTTGCCGCTGGTTCATGTCAGCCGCCGCACCGCGAGCGTGCCCGAGATGCGCCCGAACAGGATCACCTCGTGCGTGCTTGCGTCGGGCAGGTCGTCGAGGTCGATGAGTGCGCGGGCTTCGCCGGTTCCGGTGGCGTCGGTGTGGGCGACGATCGTCGCGACAGCGACATCCTCGCCAGGCACGAACCCGTGAGCGGTGACTTCGGCCAAGCGCGGCATCCGTCGGGCGTGACGACTCCGACGAGTCTCCGGCACAGGGGTCTCGGACGGTGCGACTGCGCGTCGGGGCTTGCGGGTGCGGAGGATGTCGGTGAAGACACTGCCGTCGTTCTCGCGCACCTCGACCCGGACTGCGATAGTGCGGTCCTGGGTGATGGCATCCATGAGCGGCCCGAACGTCGCCCGCGTCCACGCACCCGCGTCCGGTGGCGGGAACGGTGTGCCATCGACCGTGGCGGTGAGGGTGCCGTCCTCGGCGGCGGTGACGAGGACGTGCGGCAGCTCGACGGGTCCGGTCGTGTCGTCGTCGGACGGGCCTGATCGGCGCGGGCCGGTGAGGTTCATCGGTGACCTCCTGCTGCGCGGCTGCTGGTGTCGAACAGTGCGAGTTCGTCGGGGTGGAGTTGGTGTTGGCAGACGAAGCTCCTGGCCTTGATCCGCCACAGGCCTTGTCCGACGCCGAGGTTCGGCAAGAGCTGCTGCTCGGTGCCCGTCAGGCCGAGCGCGGTCGCGGTCGGCCCGAGCTGGTCGGACTCCTGCCGGTACACGATCCGCGTCTCGGCATTCGCGAGCAGCGAGTTGGCCAGGGAACGCATGGCGGAGCCTTGGTCGCCCACGTTGTCGAGGTCGGTGAGCTTGTGGAAGATCAGCATGTTCGCGATCCCGTAGTGCCTCGCGAGTCGCCAGTGCGCATCCATCCGCCGCAACAGCGCGGGATGGGACATGAGCCTCCAAGCCTCGTCGTAGATCACCCACCTCTGCCCACCGTTCGGGTCGAGCAGCGCGGACTCCATCCACGCCGATGAGCAGGTCATCAGCACCGAGATCAGGGTCGAGTTCTCAGTGACCCGCGAGAGGTCGAGCGAAATCATCGGCGACGACGGATCGAACGCGACCGTCGAAGGCCCATCGAACAACCCGGCCAGGTCGCCGGCGACGAGACGGCGGAGCGCGTGGCCGACGAGACGGCCGTCTTCCGCCAGCCTGCCGTCGGCATCCGCGCTCGGGGCGAGGATGCGGTCAACGACCATCGGCAGGATCGGCACGTCGTTCTCCCGCACCGTCTGCGTCAGGGCGATGTCGATCGCGGTGTGCTCCAACGGCGACAACCCCCGCGCGAGCACGGTCTCCGCGAGCGCGCCGATCAGGTCACGACGCCGGGCCGCGACCGTCGAGGCCCACTGCACGTCCGACAGGCCGCTGGGCCGGTGTCCTTCATCGAGCGGGTTCAGGCGGGTGTTGAGGCCGTGGCCGAGGACGATGGCTCTGCCGCCGACGGCGTTGGCGACAGCGGTATGTTCGCCCTTCGGGTCGCCGGGCACGTACACGCGCCTCCCGAACGGTAGCGACCGCGTGTAGAGCGACTTGGCCAGCGACGACTTGCCGGAACCGACGATCCCGGCCAGCACCACGTTGGGTGCGGTGATGATCCCGCGCGCGTAGAGCACCCACGGGTCGTAGACGAAGCTCCCACCGGAGTAGAGGTCTTGGCCGACGAACACACCATCGGCGCCGAGCCCGCCCTCGGCGACGAACGGATACGCGCCCGCCAGCGTCGCCGACGTGTCCTGATGCCGCGTCAGATGGAACCGCCCCGGGGTGCGCAGCCGCGCAGCACCGGACTCGCCCGCCTTGGGCAGGTAGACCGTGGCGCGCCGCTCGGCACGCTGCTCCTCGGCCTTCGCCTTCGCGGCGGCGAGCGCGGTCCTTCGCTGCTCAGCGTGGAGCCGTGCCTCGGCCTTGCGGCGCTGCTTGCGGAGCTTGCGCCGCTCCTTCGACGGTGCCACCAGGACAGCCGTGTGCAGCCGCGCGCGATCCTCGGTCACAGCACCAGCCCCCGCGCCTGCTTGACCGCCGTGATCTTGGTCGGCTCGAACCATGACCCATCCCGCTTCGCCGACGGCAGGTCGGCCCGTTCCGGGGCACCCGGCGACGAATACGACACCAGCAACTCCGGCCGAGCCTGCGCCGGTGAGGGGCCGTCTGGTTCGGCGTCCTGGTGTTCTGCCTCCGGTTCGGTGTAGCGGCGCAGCAGCGAGACGTAGCCGACGTGCGGATTCACGACCAGCGCGTAGTCACCCGAGAGCGCCACCCGGTCGTTCGTCCCCTCGCCGGGCTCGTCGTAGACGTATCCGTTCTCCAGCGCGGCCTGCGTGGTCTCGTCGCCGTAGTCCCACTGCGCGAGGAAGTCCACCGCATCGACATGCCCCAGCTCGCCGAGAATGCGCAACGGCCGGTCGGCCTCCTCGCCCTGGAGGAACACCACATTGACCCACCGCGACGGCGCGGACTCCTCGACGGCAGGCTCGGGATGCCAAGCGATCCGGCCCGCAGCGATGAACGCCTCCGCGAGCCGGTCATACGCCCGGTCGACGAGATTCGCGGCCTGACGCAACTCCTCCGCAGCAGCGAGCGCGTCCCGCACCCCTGCCTCGTGGCTTCCGGCGTCCTTGAAGGCGTGCCCGGCCTTGCGCTCATGAACATCAGCGATCTGGTCGAGAACCTGCCGCAGCGACCGCATCCCCGAGGACAGGTCACCGATCACCCCATACATCTCGGCTGGCTGATCGAACCCCCGGCTCGCGTGGGCCAACCCCCGCAGCGCCTCGGACGCCTCAGCGGCATCGGCAGTCGAATCGAAGAACGTGGGCATGGTCGGCCTCCTCGCAAGTCGTGTGACCAGGAGGTGTGCTGCGATGACCCCAGGCGCTGTCGGAGGCGGCTGACATACTTGATGGAGGCGTCGGAGGGAGGCACGAGGCAGTCACCGGCGAGAAGGAGAGCCCACATGGACGACCCGCGTGACGAGTCCGGTAACGATGACGCCGTTGGCAGGCAGACCGCAGAGGATGGTCAGGTCAGGTCCGACGCGCTTGAACTCGCAGCGTCCACGACCCTCGTCGAGGTGACGCCAGGCGTCGCAGTCGTATTCGGCGAAGTCCCCGACGGTCTTGAACTCATCAGCCTTGACATGGTGCCTTCCTTCGACCGCGCTCAGCTCTCCACCGCTCTCGGCTCCTTCGGCAACGCAGGCACGATCGTCGGGAACGTCGCAGAGGCTGTATCGAGCGCGCAAGGCGTCTTCCGTGTCAACGAAGCGACGCTCTCTCTGCTGAAGAGCGGCGGTCAGATGGCAGCAAAGGACGGCGCCAAGCTCGGGGCGATCTTCAAGAACGGTGAACTGGTCGCCCAGGCGCGATTCATCCCCGCCTCAATGACTGCCGCCACGGCGATCGCAGCTATCGGCCCGGCCGTCGCCATGATCGCGCTCCAAATGCAGCTCGGCGAGATTTCCGGCCTCGTCCGCTCCAACATCCAGCTCACGACGCAGACGCTCAAGGCGATCCGAAACGAGCAATGGGCAGAGCTTGAAGGGCTGGCGGAGTCCGTCGATGAGGCAGTCAAGGAGACCCGCGAACTCGATGCCATCACAGACTCTGTCTGGGAGCCCATCGCTCCCAGTGGTCCCAACATCCGCAAGCAGTTGAAGCTATACCGCAAGAACGTGGCGGGCCATGTCCAGGAACTCGGGAAGTTGGACGGTCGCGCTCGCCGCCAGTACCTCGAATCCAACGCCGAAGCAATCGTCTTCGATACCTACGCGCTTCTCAGCTCGCTCAAGACCCACGCGGAGTACCAGGCTGTCCGAGCTGCCCTCGCCAGAACACGAAGCACCAACGACGAGAGCGAAGCGCAGCTCTTCGACCGGATCGCTCGGAACACTCCCGTCGAGATCGACGAGTCACTCTCCGAAATCCGATCGCTGACCGAGTCACTCGTCCGCGAGTTGCGGATCATCGCCGAACTCCCTGGCCGCGCCACCGTGCCTCTCACGAAGAAGCGGAAAGACGCAAAGGCCTCTCAGCTCACTTGCAGGCAGCTCCTGGAAGCCATCGAACCCTTGGCCGAGATGCTCCAGCCAGCAGTCGAGATGCCAGCAGTACCAGCGGCGGTATGCGCACCCGAGGGGCTTGAACTCGATCCGTATCTGCATATCCTTCGGTGGTTCCTTGAGGACGGCGAGACGCTTCGCGGCCTGGCCTTCCCATATGAAATGGGAACTCACAACTTTGCTGGAGTAGTGCCGGCCATTCTCGCCAGAAGGGTTGATGCGACCTGGGACGCGCTCGCGCCAGGAAGAGCCAGCGCCATCGTTGAGAAGTTCGCGTCGAGCACGTTCGTAGCGGTGACTGACCGACGGATCGTCACCGCCAACCCAGGGAACCTCCTAAGACGGGGCGAACTCGGCCCGATCTACTCCCTGGATGAGGTGCGGAATGTACGCGGTCGCTCGCACCGCGGAGCGGGCGTCCGACCCACTATCGACGTGGCCACAGAGGAGCGCGATCTGCATTGGATGTTCCCCGACTCCGCGGAGCACGAGGACATCGACAGCCTGGCGGCGGCTCTCTCCGAAAGAACGCCCCACGCAGTTTCGGCTCCGACAGCGATTGAAGGACTTGCCACAGCAGACTCCGCCATCGACTCCTAGAGATTGCGAGAGCGTAGGCATGAGTGAGCAGGAAGGCTTCCGGCCGACGGGTGGGCGGGCAAAGAGCGGCAAGTGCGCGCTGTGCGGGGCCCGGGCAAGACTCACCAAGGCACACGTGCCACCGAGAGCTGCATTCAACAATGGGAACTTCTCTTGGGGAGGCACGACAGCATGCAACCGACTTGCCCACGGGCGGCCACGACTCGGTGGCGCCAGCCTGTACGCGCATTGCGAACCCTGCCGGGCAGCCACATCCCCTTGGGATGACGAGTACATTCGGTGGGCCTACACCTTCGCAGGCAACCTGCTCCACTCCCGATGGAAGGGCGAGCGGACTCATATTGAAGGAAAGCTCAGTGAGGTTCGTCCGGGTCGATTCATCCGCTCCGCGCTCGCGGGCATGACAGCGCTGACTCCGAAACTCATCGATTCTCACCCTGACCTGGTCGGGGCCGTGCGGCATGGAGTCGCAGCCCCAGCGCCAGAGGGCATCCGGCTCTTGGCGGCGATCGCGCCTGACGGAGCGGCGGCGGTCCTTGAGGGAGCACACGAGGGCTTGGCCGTAAAGCTGTCGCGGGATGGTGGAAGGGACGATGAATGGACGACAACGACCACACCGACAATCTCTGCCGTGATTCACTTCCCTCCGTTCAGCTTGCTGCTCGCGGATCGCCAGCTGGTGAGCGCTTTGCCACATGCCGACTGCACTGACTGGCTAGAACTCGGGGTCAACGACCTCGCAGACGTGTCCCTGGTGCTTCCCGTGGTCGATCTGCCACGAACCCCAGACGCGCCGGTTCCTGTTTCGATGCTTCGGTTCATCGAGGCGCGAGCCTGATCCACTGCCGGAACACGGGTCGGGTCACGCCGCGGCGGTGGCTGTTGACCTAGGGCGTGTCTCCTATGTTCGGAGCCAGGTGATGATGGCGGCGAGGACGACGGCGCCGCGGTAGGTGATGGCGTGCTTGTCGTAGCGGGTGGCCAGGCCGCGCCACTGCTTGAGCAGGCAGAAGGCGCGTTCGACGACGTTGCGGCCCTTGTACCGGTCGGTGTCGTAGGTGACCGGGCGCCCACCGGCGGAGCCGCGGCGCTTGCGGTGGCCCTGCTGGTCGCGGGGCTCGGGGATGACCGAGACGATGCCGCGGCGGCGCAGCTCGGCTCGGATCGCCCGGGAGGAGTACGCCTTGTCCGCCAGGACCGCGTCGGGCCGGGTGCGGGGCCGGCCCGGGCCCAGACGCGGGACCCGGATGGTGTCCAGCACCGGTAGGCACATCGGGGCGTCACCGCCTTGACCTGGCCCGATGAGCACCGCGAGCGGTCGGCCCTTGCCGTCCACGGCGTGGTGGATCTTGGTGGACAGTCCGCCGCGGGAGCGGCCGATCGCGTGGTCAGCCGGCTCCGTGCGCAGATTCGTGTGATTCGCCAGGTCCCCCTGTGGCCCTGGGCAGGGTCGTCGCGTGCTGATGAGCGCGGTTGATCGTGGAGTCGATGCTGACCGCCCAGTCGATCTCCCCGGCGGCGTCGGCCTGGGCCAGCAGCACCGTGAAGATCTTGTCCCAGGTGCCGTCCCGGGAGAACCGGGTGTGGCGCTTCCACAGCGTCTGCCACGGCCCGTACCGCTCGGGCACGTCCCGCCACGCGCACCCCGTCCGGAACCGGAACACGATGCCCTCGACCACCTGCCGGTGATCGCGGTACGGCCGCGAACGGCCCTTGACCTGCGGCATCATCGGCGCGATCCGCGCCCACTGGGCATCACTGAGCTCCGCTGCACGACTCACCCGATCAGCATCGCCGCAACCCCACGCCCATCTTTGGAGACACGCCCTAGACCCGGCGGCAGAGCGGGAGCGCGGCGGCGGTGAACGCGGCGGCTTGCTGGCCGACGAGCAGCCGGGTCTCACACGACGCCTGGATCGCGGCTTGCTCGATGGCGGCGACGGCGGCGTCGAGTTCCTCGACGGTGGGTGCGGAGACGGCGATGAGGCCGGTGTAGCGGAGGATGCCGTGGCCTGCCGTGAGGTCGGCTTCTTGCTGGAGCACGTCGTGGTACTCGGCGGTCTGGGAGGCGTCCTCGATCTGGCCGATCTTCGCGCGCTGGGCCTGGTCGGAGATGTGCTCGACCTTCTTCTTGCGGATGTCGCGAGCAGCCGCATCGGAGCGCATCGGGGTGCAGATCAGCGAGAACGATCGTTGGATGCCGGTCGACAGCAGCACCGGAGACAGGAACCCCGGATAGACCAGCGACCTGGGCCACTCGCTGACCCAGAGCACCGCGTGGTGAGCGGAGTCGGTACGTAGCCTGCCCCACATCTCGGTGACGGCGACGGGTCCCGCGGTCGCGAGGGACTGGCCGAGCCTGCCGTGGCGTTCCAGGGTGGCGGCGATGGCGGGGTCGTAGGCGGAGCGCAGCATCACCGCGATCTGCCCTGGTGTCATCCATCCCGAGGGCGAGAGGTCGGCGGAGCGGAGCGCCGCGACGAGGGTGCTCATCTCCTGGCGCAGCACGGCGGCGGCACCGCGTATCCCGCCTCCGGCGGTCCTGATCTGCCGGGCACTGGTCTTCATGTCGAGCGACAGCGAGAGCGTGGTGGCATGGCGTTCGCCAGCGGGTCCGGCGCGGTCGATGAGCTCGGCGTAGGTGTCGGCCGCCCATGACCCGTCCGGGGTGCCGTGGGTGGCCCACCATTCGGCGAGTCCGGTGCCGGAGTCCGGCAGAGTGCGCTCCAAGACCTGAAGAGTGGCGATCCGCCCGGAGCGGCAGACGGTTGCGAGCACGCGGCCCCATGAGTTGACGCGGCGTTCCTGTTCGCCGGGATCGAGGAGCACGAACGCGGGATGCGTGACCTCGCACACCACGGTCAAGGTGGCGGCGTGGGGGTCGTGGATCATCCCGACACTGGTGTCGGGGTCGGTGTACTCGCGCAGTCGCGCCATGTCGCCGGGCAGTGCGAGGGTGCCGACGGGGCGCGGGACGACAATCCTGCGCCGGTACAGCAGTTGCCCGCCGGTGGTGCGCCACAGCCACCAGCAGGCGATGGGCAGCCACTCCACGATCGGTCGGCCCGCGATCGGTATCCAGGTAAGTGCTGCGGCGAGTACCCAGATGGGGGCGGTGTAGGCGAGCAGCATCCCGCCGCCGGCGTAGAACGCGCCGATGAGCGTGGCTCCGCCGATGGCGAGCGTGATGAGCTGGGTCAGCGACAGGCCGAGAAGGACACCGCGGCGGGTGAGGCGGGAGAACTTCACCGGCACGAGTTCGCCGACGGTGGGACGGTTGTGGTTCGTGCTGCTCATCGTCTACTCCTTCGGTGGGCGTGGCGCGGGCGGCGGAGGCTGCTTCGGCGGCGGTGACGGATCGGTGCTCGGCGGTCGTGGCGCCGGGCTCGACGGCGGTGCCGCAGGCGATGCGGCGGGCGGTGGCGGTGTCTGAGCGGCCGCGTCGGCGGCGTGCTCGCCCTGGGCTCCCAACGCGGTTCCGGCCTTCGGCCCGGCGGTCGCTGCACCCTTGGCGACACTCGCCCCGACCACCACGCCTGCCGCGACGGGACCGGCTGCGGCCGCGCTGCCCCCGCTTGCTGCGGCCCCTCCACCAGCGGCGGCACCTCCACCGCTCGCGGCGGGTGCCGGTGCTGGGGTCTTCGGCGGTGGCGGTGCACTGCTTCCACTGCTGGAGCCTCCGCCCGCGCTCCCGCCGCTGCTGGTTCCGTCGAGCACCTTCTTCGGGTCGCCGCCGCCTTGCGGCTTGGTCGGGACCGGGATCGGGCGGTTGAGGGCGCTCTTGGCGTCTTGCTCGGAGCCGATCGCGTGGTACATGTCGAACCCGACGAACGCGATGAACTTGTACGCGAGATAGGGGGCGAACGCTGCCATTGCCATCAGCACGATCCCCGCGATGGGGTCACTGACCGAGGCGAGGTCGGCGTCGATCGGTGCGGAGACCTGGGTGATCGCGACGAGGAACATCACGACGAGCACGAGCTTGGAGCAGATCAGCGCGACGACGAACATCGCCCACTTCCCGATCCACCCGCGCGAGGCATCCCAGGAGGCACCGCTGAACGCGAGCGGCGCGAACACGACCGCGACCAGTAGGAGCGCTTTCCTGACGAGGAGGGACAGCCACACGATCGCGGCGGCGGTGATCGCGAGGCCGGCCATGAAGATCGTGATGATCGCGCCGACGCCGGGGGCGGCGATGTTGATGCCGACCAGTCCTGCGGCGAGGAGGGCGATCTTGTCGCCCATCGACTCGGTGGTCTCTCCGGCGGCTTGCACGATCCCGATGCACAGCTGGTCGACGACTTCCAGCAGCAGTGCCGTGAGCGTGATGACGACGAATGATCCGAGGACGGACTTCGCCAGGCCAAGGGCGGCGCGGGTGAGGGCGGTGGGGTCGCGGCGGATCAGGCCGGTGATGAGTTGGAGGCAGAAGAAGATCAGCATCACGAAGACCGCGATGCCGAACAGCAGGTTGTAGACGGCGATGTAGCCGGGCTTGGTGACATCCACGAGGGTCGTGGTGTCGAAGACCGACCAGACGGCCTCGAACAGCCACCCGGCGGCGGCACCCATCGCCTGGGCGAGCCAGTCGAACGGGGCCGCGACCAACGACGCGGCTCCTTCGCCGACGGCATCGCAGACCGAGGAGATCACGGGAACGTCGCACACGCCCATCACGAACACCAGCACTCTCGACGATGGGGCGGGTCAGACGGACTGGCCGACGTTCCAGAAGAAGTTGATGAGCGTCACGCTCGCGCCGCAGATCACCGCAGCGCCGCAGGAGACGAGGACGCCGATCTTCCCGCGCGAGGCGAGGTGCGGGTTGGAGGAGTTCGCGCCGAAGCCCCACACGATCGCGGACACGATCAGCGCGAGCACGGACAGGATCAGGCCGATGGTCATCACCGCGCCGACGATGGTGCGGAGCTGGTTGATCCCCGGCAGGCCGTTGGTGTTGGGGTCGATGTTGATGTCCATCGGCACCAGCAGCGGCGCGGACATGACGTTGGCGATCAGATCGAACACGGTAGGTCTCCTTGGCGACGGGCGGCCCGCCCACGAACTCGCAGACGGGGTACACGCGACAGGTGCACCAGCAACCCCTCGGCGGCAGACACAGCAATGCCCACGTCGAGAACGTGGGCATTGACAGGCTCGGAAATGTTCGGCGTCAGAGTTGTTGGCCGAGGTTGAGCAGCCAATTCATCCACGCCACACCGGCTCCGGCGAGGACGGCGGCACCGACGGAGACGAGGACTCCGATGCGGCCTTTGCTGGCGGTCGCGTAGTTGCCGTGGGCCGTCGCGATGGCCCACACGATTGCCGAGACGATGAGCATGAGGACGGCGACGATCAAGACGAAGGTCAGGAGCGCGCCGACCACTGCGCGGAGGTCGCTGATGCCGCCGAGCCCATTGAAGTCGGGGAAGACACCCATCGTCGATCACCCAACCCTGACGGTGACGTGCAGGTGGTCGTAGTGGCCTCCGGTAATGGATGCGGGGTCGTGCATCCCGCCGCCGTTGTAGGGTCGCCAGCCGTCGGCGTCGCGGGAGACAGACCAGATTTGGCCTTGCCAGATCAGGTACTCGACGCCGAGCACGTCGGCGTTGTCCTTCATCCAGTTGGTGACCTGCCAGCCGGCGTCGAGCTGTGCCAGGGTGGGGCGCTGGCCGATGCGGTTGCCGAAGGTGATGTCGCACGCCCGCCCGAGGGGGTGCTCGGACTTGGTGCCGGGGCGCGGTGAGTAGCAGCCCCAGCCGGTGTCGGGGAACGCGGCGAGGGTCTGCTGGTAGAGGTGGAGCATGCGGGCGGTGATCTTGCCCGAGCTGGTGGGATCGTCGACGAGCCGGTCGGGGTCTCCATCGACACTGGTCGGCGCACCAGCAGCGTTGTTGCAGGCGGCGGGTGATCCGCTGGTCGCCGTGGGCAGGTTCGCGGCACCGTGTTCGTTGAGCCAGGCTGCGGCGTCGATGGCCTCGCTGTTCGTGCCGCCGGGCCGGACCTCGAAGTGCAGATGTGCGCCGGTGCTCATGCCCGAGGAGCCGACATCTCCGATGTGCTGCCCGGCGCTCACCCGGTCTCCGCGGCGGACGTGGATGCCGCTTTGCCACATGTGCGCGTAGGCGGTCGCGATGGTCTTGCCGTCGATGGTGTGCTCGATGACGATGAGGCCGCCGTACCCGCCGGAGAACTCCGCGACGGTGACGGTGCCGTCGGCGGCGGCGAGGATCGGGGTGCCGTCGGGCGCTGCGAAGTCGGTGCCGGTGTGCATCTTCCGTTCGCCCGTGATCGGGTGCACTCGCATCCCGAATGGCGAGGTCAGCAGCCAGGTGCCCTCGGGCAGCGGGAATACGACCCGCGATGACGAGACTGCCGGGCCACCCGCGCCGCCAGCGGCACTGCCGCCTGTGGTGAGGGCGGTGAGGATGCTGTCGGCGACGGGCGCGTAGTTGCGGTAGCGGTCGGGGTAGGCGGAGACTTCGACGGCTTGGGCGGCTTCGCCGGGGTCCACCTGTTGCCAGCCGGGGATGTCGAGCAGGCCGCGCGGTGAGGGGTAGTTCGGTCCGGTCGGCCCGCCGAAGAACGCTCGCGCCTGATAGTTCGGGTCCATGAGCTCTGCGACAGTGCCCCAGCCCGATTGTGGGCGCATCTGGAACAGGCCGAGTGAGTCGTGGTCGCCGCCGTTGCCGTCGTTCGGGTAGTTCGCCGACTCGGGGTAGGTGCCGGTGTTGGTGAGCATCCGCAGCGTGGACTCGGTGAGCGCGGCCATCAGCGCGATCTTGATTCCGGGCCGGCCCACGTCGGTGATGCCGTTGCCGACGGTGATGATGGTGGCCGCGTGCGTGAGCTGTTGACGGTTCAGGGTGAAGGTCTCGCCGTTCGCGGTGGTCACGGTGAGCGAGTCAGGGATCGGGCCGAGGTTCACAGTCCCGGCAGCGGTGGCGCAGTAGGCGGCAGCGGGGTTCATCAGTACCCCGACCCCGAGGAGTGCTGCGGCGGGGGCGAAGAGCAGCAGCGCCAGGGCTGCGATGGCGGCTTTGCGGAACACGACGACATCCCCGTCAGCGCAGCGGGTTGTCGAGCTGCGAGAGCCGCAGCAGATGGCAGGTCGGGTAGGTCGGTGCGCAGACGACGAACACGGTGAACGTGACCGGATGCTCGCTGGTGACCGGTTGGCCGTTCCAGACCCCGGCACGATGCCGGGTGCCCTCGATCGTGATGGCCGTCGTGCCTGCCGCGAGCTGCCCTGGCTGGGCTTGCACTACGGCGTCGGTCCAGGCGTCAGGGACGTGCGCGGTGTCGATGGTGAGGTGCTGGCGGGTGGCGTACTGCCGCAGCTCGATCCAGGCGTCTCGGGTCGGCAGGTACGCGGCCACGTCGGATGCAAGCCCGGCTTGCTCGTCGCCGCTGGGGTCACCGACCGCGAGGAGCGCCGAGGTGTAGTCCAGCGGCCACAGCCCCAAGGCCGTGTCCCACGCGAACAGCGTGGACGCGACACCGCGAGCGAACGTCTCAGGATCGGCAGAACGCGGAACCGCTGGAACTCGCGGCGGCTGGGGCGTGCTCGGTGCCACGGTTGGCGGTGCCGTGGTGACCGGGCCGGGCTCCGGGTCGGGATCGGGGGTGGTGTTGCTGCGGGGACCGGTGAGGAGTCCGTAGACGCCGACAGCGACCAGGAGCAGCAGGACGATGGCGGCGGCGATGAGGGCGACGAGTCGGCGGCGGCGGCGGCGGCGGTTCCGGGGATCGGTGGGTGCAGGGCTCATGCCGAGCAGGTACGCACCCGGCACCTTGCGCTGTGGTCAGAGCGCTCGGAGTCGTGGCCGTTCCGTCCCGCCCTCGCGGGCGGCTCGGAGTGCGTCGGAGAACCGGACGGTGCCGTCGGCGGTGGCGAGGAAACTCTCGAACTGCTCGTCGGTCAGCTCGCGCGCGAGTGTGTCGGCGTCGTAGTGGGTCCACCAGTTCGTCAGTTCACCCCAGGTCTGGATGAACGCGCGCAGCGGGTAGCGGACGGGTTGCCCGTCGTCGGTGACGAGCGGCAACGGACGCGGTGGGGTGCGTTTGCCCTTCTTGATCGACTTCGCGTGGGCCACGGCCGCTTCGGCGCGGGCGTGCATCTCGGCCTCGCGCCGCTCCCGTGCGGTGGTGTCGGCGTCGCGGATCGCTTGGTAGATCGGGTGCACCGGGTCGCCGGCCTCGATCCGCTCCAGTCCAGCGGCGGCCTCCGCACGCAACGTCTCGGGCTGAGCGGGGTTGTTGGCGATGTCTTCGAGGTAGCCGATCTTGTCGAGTGTCTTGTACGACGCGCCACCGGGAATCATCGCTGCGGCTTGCTCGTCGGCTCGCCCACGCGGAGTGTCTGACGGTGCGGGAAATTTTCCCGCACCGTCGTTTCCCGGCTGGTTCTCGCTGCTGAACTGGGTTGCGCTCTTGCGGCGGGCGGCGTCTTCGGCCATGACCTGCTTGAGTTCCCGGTAGAGGCCGGCGGCTTCGAGCTGGGTGTAGGGCTTGTGGAGCATGTTGTCGTCCTGCTCGGCGAGGAGCTGGCCGAGCCGGTCGGACAGGCCGCTGCGAACCCACACGTTGACGGTGCGCCAGCCGAGCTTCTTGATCGCGGCCAGGCGTCGTGCCCCGCACACCAACACGCCGTCGATGGTGATCGTGAGCGGTTGCAGCAGGCCGTCGCGCCCGATGGACGCCGCGAGGGCGTCGATGTCACCGAGGTCGGCGCGGTGCCGGGTGCCGACGAGGATCGACTCGACGGTGCGGTCGAGCTGAATGCTGCCGATCTGCGGCTCGGTCACGACGACTCACCGCCTCCACCACTCGGAGCAGCCAGAGCGAGCGCGAGGATCAGATCGTCGTCGCGAAGCAGCAGGTCGAGCGTTTCGCCGAGCAGCAGCCGAAGCAGGACACCGCGACCACTGCTGGTGGCGACGTAGGCCGGGTGCGGGTTCCCGAGCAGCGCT
>TARA_R100000365_G_C2748618_1_pt1 | contig 18656 bp, 16 predicted proteins | sample TARA_R100000365 | Tara Oceans TARA_R100000365 (sample SAMEA2620668) | marine metagenome | biome: marine biome (ENVO:00000447); feature: mesopelagic zone (ENVO:00000213); material: "saline water (ENVO:00002010), including plankton (ENVO:xxxxxxxx)" | depth 1000 m | reverse complement strand
CTCGGCCTTGACCCGCCGTTTGGGAGTCTTGTTGCGCAGCAGCACGCTCAACTCCTTGTAAACCCTGTAGGTCTTCTTCTGATTGACCTCCCAACCCCCTCTCCGCAGCAGCACATGCACGCGCAGGTAGCCGAAACGCACACGGATCTCACAAATCGCCTTTATCCGCTGTTCCAAAGCGACTTGACCGGGTCGACGAGACTTGTACCGATAGGTTTTGGGATCGAACAGGATCACCGCACAGGCGCGGCGGATCGAGATCACCCTTTCCGATCGTATGATGTCGACCAGCGTTTTCTTCCGGTCAGGCCTTAGATTTTTCGTTTGAGAACATCCTGCAGCATCACCTTGTCGAGCGACAGGTCGGCAAGGATCTTTTTGAGCCGGTTGTTCTCTTCTTCCAGCTCCCGCAGCCGCTTCATCTCCGAGGGCATCAGCCCGGCATACTTCTACTTCCAGTTGAAGTATGCCGGGCTGATGCCCGCCTGCCGGCAAAACTCGGCAACCGCAATGCGGTCCTCGCCCTGTTTGACAATGCACGCCTTCTGCGCGTCCGTGAACCTCGATGCTTTCATCTGTCTCCGTTCCTCTCCCAGCCAAGGAAACGACCCGGATAACTCTACCTCACTTCGAGGGCATTTATCGGAAGCAGATCACACAATCTCGGCAAGGCGTGTTTCGGTCTGCTCGAATGTCCATGAATCCCGTGATGCGTTCAGCCGCATTTCGAGGGCACTTGTTGCGACACCACCGGCATTGGCGGCTTTGCCCGGCCCAAACGGTAGCGCTGCTTCTTCGAACAGGCGCACGGCCTCGGCGGCGTTCCTTGATGGCCTTGCCGCCGCCGATCGGCGTTCTCCGCGAAATGAACATGCCTAAAAAGCGTATCAGACTGAGTAGGGCAATTCATAAAAATTTCAAAGACGGCTTGCAGACATGTCTAAAATGGAATATCGAAGGAATGAAATGGCCAATAAAGATGTTAAAGGGGCGTAGTGGGCAGCTCATGTACGATCCGGACTCACCATTTTTGAAATCCAGCGATAAGTCACCGCCCAGCCAGAAGTCTGATCAAGCCGAGGTCCGATTACGCGAGGCAGTCTTGTGGTGCGAGTTGGCGCCCGGTGTGACAGCGACGGAGGTTGAGCTAGCTGAGCGATTTGGGCTGGGCCGAGCTGCAACGCGCGCAGCGCTGGCAAAGTTGTCAGCTGTCGGGTTTGTGCACGCCATTCCGAGGTTGGGATGGAGAGTGCTTCCGGTCAGTGGTGCCCATATCGGTCAGATTGTTGGTGCCCTGGAATTTGCCGAGGAAGCATTGGCCGATTGTGCGCTAGAGATGGATGAAGTGGCGCGCCTGAAAGAGTTGGCTGGAATTCTGCGCCCGCTGGCGGACAGGAGCGAGGCAGCGGCGCGTCTGTCGCGGTCAGGATATGAGCGCGAATTGCGCGAACTCGTTGCGTCAAAGATCAATCCATACATCGCGACGCACCTGCATTTTCTGTGGGATTGCGCTGATCGCATCGTTCGGTTCTTGGAGGGGCGTTGCGATGCAAAGCTCCCGGCGCGCGATTCTCAGGGCCTTGTAGCTGCTGTGATTGCCGGTGATCGCGATGCGCTCAGGCAGGTTATTCGTTCCGATCTTCTCGCGCTGCGTGAACTCGCAATATCTGCTTTTCTTCAGGATAAGTCCGAAATGTCGCTTCGTCAGTCAGTAGACACTGCGTTTGGCAGGGGTGAAGCAGATATGAAAACATCAATAATTATGTCTTCCGAGAAAATCGATATTGATATTCGGAACGAAGGCGAAAGAAGCGAAAAACTCGATAACCAGGGAGGGAAACAAAAATGAAAAAACTATCATTATTGTTGGCTTGCGCAATCATTCTTGGAGGTGCGGGGATTGTTAGTGCATCTGCAAAGGACGAGATTGTTGTAAATGCTGTTAGTGAGCCGGCAACGCTCGATCCACATCTGCAGTGGGATCCGAGCAGTTACTATGTCTACCGCAACATCTTTGATAACCTCGTCACAAGGAGCGACGAGGGAGAGATCGTTCCGCAGGTCGCACTTCGTTGGGACCAAGTAAGCGATACCGAAATGGTGTTCGAGATCCGGGACGACATTAGATTTCACGACGGCGAGGTGCTGGGCCCTGACGATGTCGTCTTCAGCATCAAGAGAATTACCGATCCGGAGCTCGGTAGTCCGCAACTTGGTCAGTTCAACAAGATTGCCAATGCGGAAGTGTTGGATGACGGGCGAGTAAAGGTCACGACCAAAGGGCCATATCCGGCGCTGCTTGCGCAATTGGTCAAACTTTCGATTGTGCCTGAGCATGTGGTGACCGCTGTCGGCGATGATGAATTCAACGCCGCTCCCGTGGGAAGCGGGCCCTACGTGTTCGACGAATGGGTTCGTGGTGTCGAAGTTCGCCTCGTGCGGAACGACAATTATTGGGGTGATCGCGGGTTTTTTGAATCGGCAGTGTTCCGAGCTGTACCGGATGCTGCAACGCGGGTTGCAAACCTCAGGGCAGGGGCAGCCGATCTTGTCATGGCGCTAAACACGGACCTGGCCATGCAATTGGGGGGTGGGAGTAGAGGCAAGATTCTGGCCGTCAACACCGAAAGAGTTGCCTACTTCGCCATGAACTTGGCCAGGCCGCCGCTTGACGATGCAGATCTGCGGCAAGCAATCTCGTTCGCAATCAATCGTCACGCCATCGTCGACGGTCTGCTCGGTGGTTATCCGCGCGTGGTTGATCAGTTGCTGTCCCCGGCTCACTTTGGTTGGTCCGAGGGCATTCAGGGTGTGGAATACAATCCCGAGAAGGCGCGTGAGATTGTCGCGAAACTCGGAGATGCGGCGAAAACGGAAATGGCCATCGCAACATCGCCGATCTTCGATCAACGGATCGTGCAGGCAATCCAGCAAATGCTGAACGATGTCGGCCTGAACGTGTCGATTGAAACCACAGACATGTCCACGTGGCTCCAGGGGCAGCAGTCAACGTCAGGACAGGCACCGATGCTGACATTTTCGCGCTGGTCATGCACCTGCCAGGACGCTGATGGGATCATGTTCCCGCTTCTGCATTCGGACTCCAACTGGTCGCGGGTTAGCGATCCCGAAGTTGATGCCATGTTGGACAAGGCTCGTGAAGAGCTCGATCCCGAAGTGCGCCTGGAACTCTATGCGGACGTCAATCGAACCATCTTGGAAAACGTTGCGATTGTCCCGCTGTACCAGACCGCCATTCTCTACGGTGCGGCCGACGAACTTGAATGGACCCCGACGTCCAACGAAAGCATGTTCCTTAACCGCATGAGCTGGTCGTCGCAGTAGGCTGAGAGATTGGGCGATGCTGAGTTACTTTTTAAAGCGCCTGGGTCAGGCTATATTTGCACTCTTCGGGGTCATGACGTTGGTATTCTTTATCCAGCGTTTAGCCGGAGACCCAACATACCTTCTGGTCCCGGAAACCGCGACCCAGGCCGACATTGAGGCTATGCGCCACACGCTGGGGCTGGATCGCCCAATCTTCATCCAATACGTCGAGTTTCTCTGGAACATCATCAGGTTCGATCTCGGCAAGTCCTACGTGCAGAACGTCGATGTGGTCACGGTCATTTCTGCCCGGTTACCGCACACGTTGCAGCTTGCTGGTGGAGCACTCCTGCTTGCGCTCCTCGTTGGCTTGCCCATCGGGTTGATGCTGGCATTTGTCCGTAAGGGGATATTGTACAAGTCTTTGATGGCACTTGTACTTGCCGCTCAAAGCATGCCGACATTCTGGAGCGGCATTCTGATGATCATGGTCTTCGCAGTCTGGCTGGGCTGGTTGCCCCCCTCAGGCATAGGCTCCTTCCAGCATTTGATAATGCCCTCCGTTGCGTTGGGTCTGCTATCCATGGCGACCTATGCGCGGATCGCCAGAAGCTCTGTTCTCGAGGAATTGTCCAAGGACTATGTGCGATCCGCAAGATCGCGGGGCGTTAGAACGAAGAGGCTGATCGGACGGCATCTTCTCCGAAATTCGATCATTCCAGTCATATCGATAACGGCTCTGGAAGTGTCACAACTTCTGGCAGGCGCTGTCATTGTCGAGACAGTCTTTGCCTGGCCAGGATTGGGACTTCTTACGGTGCAATCGGTTCTGAATCGGGATTTTTCGGTCGTGCAGGGCATTGTTCTCCTGGGTGCCACGGTAAGTGTTTCTGTGAATTTCGCGACAGATATACTGTATAGTATTGTTGATCCGCGAATTAGAATTGGTGGAGTTCAGCAATGAATGAAGCAACGTCTCCTATTGGCGTGGTTGAGAGGATCGCGCGTGGCATTTCTATGTTGCGTCTTTGGGTCCCGGGATACTTATTCGCTATCCTTGGCGTTCTGGTTTTGGCGGCGATATTCGCACCGGTTATTGCGCCCTACGATCCGAATGCGCAGAACCTGCTCGGTCGCCTGAAAGCGCCGGGAACCGAGTCTTTTGGCGTGTTCTATGTGCTGGGGTCAGACGAGCTTGGCCGGGATCTGCTTAGTCGCCTGGTCTATGGTGCGCGGATATCACTTTCGGTGGCTTTTCTGTCTGTTGTTCTGTCTGGAGTCGTGGGAACGACGCTGGGGATGATCGCAGGATACAAGCGCGGTTGGCTGGAAGTAGTCATCATGCGGCTGGTGGATATCTTTCTCTCCGTCCCGGCCATCTTGCTCGCAGTGATCACGGTTGCGGTCGTTGGGCCCGGTTTCGTCAATGTAGTATTCGTCCTGGCGCTCACCCGTTGGCCTCGCTATGCGAGAGTTGCTTACGGCCAGACCCTGTCCGTCGCCAGTTCGCCCTTCGTTCGCTACTCGGTAGCTATGGGAGCGAAATGGCCGCGAGTACTGGTCATTCACATTCTCCCGAACATCCTTTCGCCGCTTGCTGTTGTGGCAACGCTCGAATTCGGACTGATGGTTCTGTTCGAGGCTGCGTTGTCGTTTCTCGGCTTGGGGGTTCAGCCTCCGATGGCAAGCTGGGGGGCGATGCTTAGCGTCGGTCGAAACTACGTTTCCAACGCCTGGTGGATAGCGACTTTGCCTGGTGTCTGTCTCTTCGTGTTGGTTTTGACAGTAAACATGATTGGAGATCAGGTTAGCGAGCGTTTGAACCCAAGATCGATAAATAAATAGTTGAATATAGATGTGTGCGAACCACGGAGTAAGACGTGAATAATATTGAAAAATATCAATGGCCAGACGGAAAGAAATCAGCTTTTTGCTTCACTGTTGATGTGGATGCTCATTCTGCCTGGATGTGGTCCCATCGTCAGAAGGTACCCGAGCTGCTCGCTCATCTCGAGCAGCGCAACTTCGGCCCAAGGGTGGGGGTCCTTAGGTTGGCGGGGCTATTGCAGCGTCACGGCATCAAGGGAAGTTTCTTTGTGCCGGCTGTGGTTGCTGAGCACCATCCTTGGTTGCTCCCTCACCTCGTCGAGGCAGGGCACGAGGTGGGCTTGCACGGGTATTTTCACGAGCTCGTGACCGAAGTCAGCGACGCTGAATTCACCGGCGTTCTCGAAGCATCGATTTCCCTTTTTGAGCAGCAGATTGGCAGAGTGCCTGAGGGGTTCCGATCGCCGGCCTGGGAAATGACGCCGCACATGCTGCGCGAATGCAAGCGCTTTGGTTTGTACGACAGCTCACTGATGGGGCAGGAAACACCCTATTCGGTGGATGGCGTGACCGAGCTGCCCGTCAGTTGGGCCACCGATGATGCAATATTTTTCAAGTTCTATGGCGGGGCGGGAAATGATCTTTGGCCGCCGGTAGGTACGGACGTCGTCTACTCTGCCTGGAAAGAAGAACTGGCCGCAAGCCTGGAATACGGAACGCTATACATGTCGACTGTCCACGATTTCATATCCGGCCGGGCGTCCAGAGCGTACATGCTTGACCGCTTCCTGGGTGACATCGTTGCGAGCAATGACGTGTGGATCGCGACGGCTGGCGAAATTGCCAGGCACCATGAACAAACCGCCTTGGATCGGGATGCGGTCAATTCGGATCGGCCTGGTTCGCTGTTTGACCATCCTGCGTGGGGTCAATCATAATGCATCACTGGGACATCAAGAAGCGGCAGGTCACAACCAAGCGTGGTCTTGTGGCTTCGCAACATTATGAAGCGTCGGAAGCCGGGGCTGCGGTACTTCGGGCCGGCGGGAATGCTATGGATGCTGCGGTTGTGACCGCACTTGCCCTCTCGGTTGTCGAGCCATGGCTGAGCGGCATCGGTGGCGGCGGATTTCTTCTCTGGGCCGATGGTGCCGGCAAATCGGTCGATACTCTGGACTTCAATGTACGCGCTGGCCGGGAACTGAACCCGGCTGACTATCCGCTGGCAGGTGGTAGCGACAGCGACTGGTTCGGTTGGCCTAAGGTCCAGGGGAACCGGAACATCGTCGGTTACAGTTCGATATGTGTCCCCGGCGCGATTGCGGGTTTCGCTGAAGCATTGAACAAATACGGCACGATAAGCTGGGAGGACGCGGTCCAGCCGGTAGCGGAACTTGCCGAACGCGGAATGCGTGTCGACTGGTTTGCGTCCTTGTGCTTCGCCATCGACAGAAGCAATCTGGCTGAGTATCGACGTTCTGCAGAGTTATTCCTTGAGCATGAAAAGCCCACCGGTGCCAACACGTCGGAATATCTGCTTCCAATGCCAGAAAAGGCGGCTCTGCTTCGACGGCTAGCGAAGGCGGGCGCGCGCGACTTCTATGAGGGCGAAATTGCTGGCCAACTCGTCGAAGACCTCAAGGCCGGCGGTGCCCCTGTTTCGGCCGCCGACATGCGTGACTATGAGGCGGTATGGAAGAAGCCCGGCAAGACCGACTATCGCGGTTTCGAAGTCAATGTCCCGCCCGAGTTTTGCGGTGGTCCGAGCCTGCTATCCACCTTGGACTATCTCTCTGAGGAACTCGATATCGAAGGCGATGCCGCGAGCGCGGCCGTCATCTATGCGCGGGCCATTCGTCGCTCATATGAGGAACGCCTGAAGACTATGGGGCATGCCGGCCGGATCGGCCAAGACTGCACCAGCCATGTGTCGGTCGTCGATGCGGACGGAAACATGGTGTCGTTGACCAACACATTGCTGTCCCGGTTCGGTTCCAAGGTGACCTTGGAGAAGTCCGGTATCCTGATGAACAATGGCTTGATGTGGTTCGATCCGCGACCGGGCAAACCCAATTCGATAGCGCCGGGCGTTCGTCCGTTAGCCAACATGTCGCCGACACTTCTCCGACACGACGGTAAGCCGTCAATGGCTGTCGGGGCAGCCGGTGGGCGTCAGATCTTTCCCGCGATCGCTCAAATCATATCGTATGTGGTCGACAAAGGAATGACGCTGGAGGATGCGTTCAACTCCCCACGCATCGACGCCAGCACGCCGACAATCACGGTCGACGTGGCGGCTGAGGATGCGGTGGCCGCAACAGTCGCAGAGGAATTTCCGATCAGGATCATGCCCAACGGATTGCATCCCATCAACTATGCGATTCCGTCCGCTGTCATGCTCGATCCGACCGGCAATGGCAATATTGGGATGGTGCACTCCGCCAGCCCGTGGACGGCCTGTATCCCGGAGGACTGATTGCATGAGCAGCAAGCCTGTACTGAGCGTCTCGGACCTGACCGTCAAGGTCGGTAACATCTCAATTATCGAGAATGTGAATATCGATGTAGGTGAAGGAGAGATCGTCGCTCTTGTTGGAGAAAGCGGCTCCGGTAAGAGCATGACCGCTCTATCGGTCATGGGACTTCATTCAGGCTCGACCAGGGTTACTGGAGGCTCGATTACATTGCTGGGAGAGGGGATCGAAAACGCCTCTCCCACTGTCATGAACCGGCTTCGTGGTACGCAGATGGCAATGATCTTTCAAGAGCCTGTGGCGTCGCTCAATCCGCTCATGCGGATAGGTGATCAAGTCAGCGAAAGTCTGATCATTCACGGAAAGGCGAACGGCAAGACAGCCTGGGACCTCGCCATCGAAATGTTGAGAGACGTCGGAATACCCGACCCGGCCAAGCGCGCGAAGCAGTTTCCGTTCGAACTGTCTGGCGGCATGTGTCAGCGAGTCATGATTGCCTCGGCACTGATTGCCGAGCCAAAAATGCTGATAGCCGATGAACCGACTACCGCACTGGATGTGACCATTCAGATACAGATACTGCAGCTGATGCGCGGTCTAAGGGATAAGACCGGCACTTCCATTCTGTTCATTACCCATGATCTTGGTGTCGTTGCCTCCATGGCTGACCGCGTCTGCGTGATGTATGGAGGCCGGATCGTTGAAACGGCTTCCGTTAAGGATTTGTTTCGCTCTCCGGCGCATCCCTACACCCGCATGCTGCTCCAGACGATTCCCCGGCTGGAGACCGAACGAAAGCAGGCATTGTACTCGATACCCGGAGCAGTCCCCGATATCCGTGCCTGGCCCGAGGGCTGTCGATTTCGTACCCGGTGCCCGATTGCCGATGGGCAGTGCAAGACAACGCCAGAGCTGAGAAGTACCGAATTCGCACAAGAGGGCAGCCATTTGGCTGCCTGCTGGCACAGCGGCCGCGTGTCGGAACTGATGAAATAGTAAGCAGGGAGTAATTGCCATGCAGCCGCTCATGCGCGTCGAGGACCTGAAAGTCCATTTTCCGGTCCGAAATCAAGGCCTGACGTCCAACAAGCTGATCTTGCGCGCCGTTGATGGTGTTTCCTTTGATATTCAACAGGGTGAGACACTGGCAGTTGTCGGGGAATCAGGATGTGGTAAGTCAACCACTGGAAACGCTTTGCTGGGATTGACGCCAGTCACGTCGGGACGCGTGTTTTTTGACGGAGATGAGATTTCGGCAATTCCGGCCGGACAGCGGAGTGACTATTGGAAGGATATTCAGGCGGTCTTTCAGGATCCCGTGGCGGCGCTGAATCCACGCAGAACCATTGGTAAGTCCATCGGTGAACCTCTCCGGATCCTGGGAAGGTCTGTTGGCAGTGAGAACGCGCGTGTTTCGGAAGTAATGGAACTTGTGGGTCTCCAGCAATCCCACCGTGATCGGTTTCCCAACGAACTGTCCGGCGGTCAGCGTCAGCGCGCCGTGATTGCCAGGGCGCTGGCAACAGGGCCAAAGATGATTATCTGCGATGAGCCTGTCTCGGCACTGGATGTTTCAATACAATCTCAAATACTTAATCTTCTTCTAGATCTTCAAAAGAAACTTGATTTGACGCTGTTGTTTATTTCACATGACCTGTCAGTCGTGCGTCATATTGCGGACCGGATTCTTGTAATGTACTTGGGTCAGATCGTCGAGGAGGCGGACGCCACGCAGCTGTTTGATACACCCAGGCATCCTTACACGCAGGCGCTACTCTCCGCGGTGCTTGTACCTGATCCCTGTGTGGAACAGGGTAGGGGGCGCAAGATACTTGAGGGCGAACTCCCGAGCCCGCTTAGTGTCTTTCAAGGTTGCGCCTTCGCCTCGAGATGCCCACTCCGGGAATCTCAATGCGAACTGAATCGTCCAAAGATGGTCGAACTCGAAGCCGAGCACAAAGTCAGGTGTCTGGTTAGGGAAAGAGAGGCTGAACCGATTTGACGAACGGGTGAGGTCGTGGCCGGAATTGGAATCGCTGGCGAAGACCCCTCAGCATTGGTGCTTCCACGGTGAATCGCCAGCTTCTTCGGACCCTGATTGCAGCAGCCGCGGCCGAATGGGTCTTGTTAACCCGCGCAACAGTTTCAGGCAGATGGTTCCGCGCGCGGTTCGAAGGCCGCGAAGCCGTCCACCTCAATATGCCAATCTGGATTGCCCAGACCCGCGACCAATATCAGGGACATGGCAGGCCTGTGATCCTTTAACCAGTTGTCCCTGACCGCCCGAATGTCCGCTAGATGCGCGCGGTTCGTTACAAACAGATTGAGCTTGGCCATGTGTTTTGTTCCAAGGCCGTGCCTGGCCAGAAGCGATGATAGAGACTCGAAGATCAGTGTCGCCTGGGCTTTCGGGCTCTCCGGTACCATGCCATTTGCGTCACAGCCAACTAGGCCGGAAATGGCGAGAACATTGCAGTTGTGGGGTATCAACGCGGCGTGAGAATAGGGGCCAAATGGACCTGATATCTCGGGATCTGTGGTGAGTTTCATCTCGTATTCTCCGTTACGCTACAAAACGGGGGTGGGAAACATTGGTCATAACTTGGCGAAGGCCAAGTTCGATATCTTCTGCGCATACATATGTGGAGCGCTCCAGGACTTTCGAAACGCTGGGAGATGCTTCGCCTCCAACGATCCGTTCTACTGGATGGTCCAGGAAGTCGAAGAAGCGTTTATGGATTTCATCTGCCAGTATTGCTCCGTAGGAACAGGTCAATGAGCCTTGTTCCACGATCAGGACAGTATTGGTCTTGCGCAGCGACGTGCCGATGGTCTCCCAGTCCAAGCCCGCTCGATCGAGCGAGCGGAGGTCAATGATTTCAGCATCAATTCCAGTGTTCTGAACGGCGCGCTGCGTCTCCTGTACCATACTGGAGTAGGTAAGGATGGTCAGGTCGCTTCCTGGACGTCGGATCTTTGCCTTGCCCAAAGGCAGGAAGAAGTCATAGTTCTCGACAGGGCAAAGTCCTTTCTCAGAGTACAAGTCCACGTGCTCAATAACCAACACTGGGTCTCGACAGACCAAGGCGCTGTTCATTAGGCCAACATAGTCGTAAGGAGTCGAAGGTGCGACGATTCTCCAGCCTGGCCAGTTGACAAACAGGCCCGCCGGATCCATCGAATGCTGGCTTCCATATCCAGTTCCAATGGCAATTTTTGTGCGGAGAACCAGGGGCATGTCGGTATCGCCACCAAACATGTGACGGGCCTTCCCGATCTGGTTGAACAACTGATCCGCTGCGACCAGTGAAAAGTCCGGATACATCAACTCCACGACGGGGCGGTACCGCCCCAGGGAGGCCACGCCGCCCGCGAGGCCACAAAATCCCGCCTCAGCGATGGGGGTCGGTATGACCCTGTCGGGAAATCGCTCGCTGAGTCCCTTGGTGGCACCGTTGGTACCACCTTTCAAACGGTGAATATCTTCACCCATACAGAAAATGTCTTCTTCCATCTCCATCCGGCGGTTCATCACTTTTGAGACCGCATCAACAAAGCGGATGGGGGCGAGTTCGCCCTCGAAGTCTTCCTGTTCTATGTGGGGCCGGCCGTCCAGCTCCGACAGGTTCCCTCGCAGACCTTCATCGCGTGTGGCCGTGTCCGGCCAGAGCGAAGGCTTGATTTGACGTTGGTTGTCTTGGCGATCTGTCAGTTCGTTCGTTATCCTGTTCATCAGGTCTTGGGTGATGACGGCAAGTTCTGCATCAACGGCATTGTCAAGCCATCCGCGCGCCTTAAGTTCGCCGGACATCACCAAGAGCGGGTCTCGGTTCCGCCATTCAGTCTCTTCATCTTTTGACCGGTATCCGAACGCGCTTGCGGGCAGTCCACCGCCGTGATGGTAGAATCGGTAGAGCATGGCCTCTATCAAAACTGGCCCGCCACCGGATCGCATGATCTCCATGGCCCTCTCGGTCGCGAGCCGAACGGCTAGTGGGTTCATTCCGTCGACGCGGAAGGAGGGAATGCCGTAGGCAACGCCGCGTGACGAAATCCTGGTTTCGCGGGTTTGTTCTGCCAACGTTGTCGAGACAGCAAAACCGTTGTTCTCAACGAAGAAACAAATGGGAAGATTCCACAATGCGGCCAGGTTAAGCGATTCATGCACCGAGCCAATATGGGCGCCGCCCTCGCCGAAGTAGGTAAATACTACATCCCCGGAGCCGTCCCGCTTTTTGGACCAGGCAGCCCCCGTGGCGAACGGCACGCCACCTCCCACGATTGCATTTGTCCCCAGGGCGCCGGCCTCGGACCAACGCAGATGCATGGAGCCGCCCCGCCCCTTGCAGAATCCAGGCGCCAGCCCCATGATTTCGGCCAATGATTTCAGAACGAGTTCTTCTATGACCTGTGGCGTCGCTTCGGCCAACGGATCGTATCCGTCAGCGTCGAGGTAATTCAGCCCTTTCGCCAGAAACTGATGGTGCCCACGATGGGAGCCGCTCACCTGATCCCCCGGTCGCATGGGCGAAATGGAGCCTATGGCGCCGCCTTCCTGACCGATTGATGAATGCGCAGGGCCATGGATCAGACCTTGCGCGTCTAGTTCGAGAACCTGCTCTTCAAATGCCCTCACCAGACGAAGGTGATGGTACATCCGAAGAGCCTCGCTTTTACCGAGGTTGTCCCAGTCCTTTTCGGATGGTTCGATTTCCTGCCATGCGGCAGCCGGCTTGAGTGTTCTTGTCTTTGGCATGGTTCAACTCTGTGCGGGCAATGATCAGGATGATTTGGCGAATGCCTTTTGTGGCCGCGTAAGCCTCGTCACGCTTGCGATTCTCAAAATTCAGCACCGCTGTCTTTGCGCATAGCGAGTTGGTCAAGCACCTCTGCGGCACGTGCTATCTTGGGGGTTAGGTTCCACGACCATCACTGATGTGTCAACAATAATGTATCCATTTTTTGAAAAGCTAGCCGATCTTCCTGTTGGCTGCTCAGTCCGCGAGAATGCGGTATTTCCACAAGGGCGTCTCCGGATGCCAATACGAAGATACCGCAAGTTGTTGAAAATAAATTATAAAAATTTGTGGTTCTTGGTTAATTGGCTTCGCCATGCGGTGCGCTCTGACTGGAATCTGCACATGCGTCAAATGCCCGCCGATCACAATCCTATGATTCGACTAGAAAATGTATCCATTAGGGTTGTGTTCCACGCCATGCTGTGGTTTTTTGTGATGCCCGCAGAATAGGGGAAACGCGCCCCAAGGTGCCCGGAGGAGTGTCAGGTGATTGGTCAGGTTTCAGTAATGCCGCAGTGCGATGCGATCGAAGGTTTTGCCTATGTCGATGGCACGTATTCCCCCTTGTCCGAAGCTCATGTGCATATGCTTGACCGGGGTTTTGTGCGCTCTGATGCGACATATGACGTTGTGCACCTCTGGAAAGGGAGGTTCTTCCGTCTGGGCGATCACGTAGAGCGTTTTTTTCGTTCGATGAGGGGGCTCAGGCTCGAAATTGAACAGCAGCCTGAGGAGCTCAAGGCTATCATTTGTGAGACGACCCGGCGCAGCGGTCTGACCGACGCCTATGTGCAGATGACGTGTACGCGAGGAGTGCCTCCTGCGGGGGCACGTGATCCTCGCCTGTGCCGCAGTCGATTGAGTGTGTTTTCACAGCCGTTTGTCTGGATATCCAGCCTCCAACAGCAAGAAGTCGGTCTCAAGCTTGTTGTTGCGGACACCATGCGAATTCCTTCGCAGTCGGTCGATCAGCGGATCAAGAATTTTCATTGGCTTGATCTCACAATGGGGATCTTTGAGGCTCAGGATAAAGGCGCGGACATTGCCGTCCATTTGGGTCTGGACGGCAAGCTCACCGAAGGGGCGGGATTCAACATATTCGCGCTTGATGGAAACCAACTTTTCACGCCTGCGACCGGGATATTCGAAGGTGTGACGCGCGGCACGGTCATTGAGCTGGCGCCGAGCTTTCAGCTGAACTTGAACATAGGGGCAATTGGTACGGAAGTTCTGGAGAAGGCTCAGGAAATTTTCGTGACCAGTACGGCAGGCGGGATAATGCCGGTTACCGAGTTCGAGGGCCGACCTGTCGGAAACGGCGGGCCAGGTCCGAAAACGCTGGCCCTGCGAAAGGCCTATTGGGAGCTACACTCGGATGCCCGTCTGACCACCGGACTTGAGGAGTACTAGTATGACGGATTATGTGCTCATCACTGGAGGTACAGGCGGGATTGGTGCGGCCTGCGCCAGACTGCTGGCCACTCATGGATACAGCGTCATCCTCAGTGGACGTGACGCTGGAACTGGAGAAAGGCTAGCCGAAGAGCTGCAGAATGCGACTTTTGTGGAGAGCGACCTGTCGCGTTCGGATGCCGCCCGATATCTGGCGAATAAGGCTTGCGAGATCTCCGATGGCCGTCTGGCGGGTTTGATCAACAATGCGGGAGTCGGTGCGCGTTCACGGTTCGGCGAAACGACCGAGTCGTTGTGTGACGACGTGCTGTCCTTGAACCTGCGTGCACCGATCATGTTGACGACTTACTGCCTGCCCGCCTTGAGGGCCGCCAAGGGCTCTATTGTCATGATCTCCTCCATCGCCGGCAAGACAGGGGAGGAGGGCCTGGCTCTGTATACCGCTTCAAAGGCCGGCCTATTGGGTCTGACCAAGGCGCTCGCGCTGGAAATCGCGCCAGAAGTAAGGGTCAACGCCATCTGTCCAGGTCAGATCGAAACCACGATGATGGCGCGGACATTGTCAATACCGGGTCGGCGTCAGTTATTGGAAAGCCGCATTCCTGCAGGGCGCCTCGGCCGCCCCGATGACATCGCTGAGGCAGCATACTGGCTTATCTCTCCACGATCTCAATTCGTGAACGGAGACGTTATCACGGTTGATGGCGGAGAGACCGCCGGATTGCGCAACCCACGCGATCACTAGGTGAGATACGGATTTCAGGGCATATCTCCACCTTCGTTCTTTGTCGCTACGACCAGACTCCCAGGAAGCCGATCTCGCATGACAGATGACATGACCGATAAGAGTCCCAACCATCGCATTGATTGCCGCGGCATAGAGCACGTCGGCCTCACCGTTCCGTCACTCGATCAGGCGATCGAATTCTTCGCAAGGGTATTTGGATTCGAGAAGGTATATGAGCTGGGTCCGTTTAGAGGAGATGACTGGATGCGCCGTCAGCTCAACGTTCCTCGCGGCACAGTCATGCGGCGCTTGGCTTTTTTGAGATGCGCCAACGGGCCAAATCTCGAACTGTTCGAGTACGAAACGATAGATCAGGCCGCCTTTCCACCCAGAAACAGCGACATAGGTGGTCATCATCTCGCGTTTTATGTCGATGACTTTGACGCGGCGCTCGACTGCTTGCGTCACAACGAGGTTGAGGTGCTCGGGGACCCAGTGGCTCGGGATTCAGGTCCAAGTGGCGGCCAGTCCTGGATTTATTTTCTTACCCCTTGGGGACTGCAATGTGAACTGGTGAGCTATCCGACAGGCAAGGCGTACGAACGCCAAGGCGGTCGTAGGCTCTGGCAGCCCGCACCGACATGAGCGCCTTTGCGCTTCATTTGACGCGTCTCGAACGACTCTATTGAAAAACTGAATCGACCCCAGCGAGAGCAGATCCAATCATGTCCAAGACCATGAGCAACGAGATCGCAGCCGATGTTCGGGAGAAGATTCTGACCGGTGTTTTGAAGCCCGGTGAAAGGATCAAGCAGGAAATTCTGGCAGAACGATACGGCACCAGCCGAATACCGGTCAGGGAGGCGCTCCGCATTCTTGAGAATAGTGGATTGGTCATATTCATTCCGAACAATGGAGCCTGGGTGGCCGATCTCGATATGACCGAGTGCATTGAAGTCTACAAGATCCGTGAGCGCCTCGAACCTCTCGCACTGTCGGAGAGCATTAAGAACATGAATGAAGAAACCGAGAATAGGTTGATGGGACTCGTAGAGCATATCGAAGCGGCTCCCGATATCGAGAGTTTCCTTCAAATCGATCGTGAATTTCATCTATTGAGTTATTCTAGGTCCAGGATGCCGGATTTGATGAAGATAATCGAAAAATTTTGGAACACGACCCAGCATTATCGGAGAAGTTATTCAAGAATACTTGGTGATAATGGCCAATGGATAATACATGCAGAGCACAGAATGATCATGAACGCTATAGCTCAAAGAGATTTGAAAGAAGCAGAAAATCTAATTGAAGCGCACATTAGAAAAACGCGTTTGATTTTAGAAAATGAATATGGAAAAGCCAAATAGAAAATAAGTAAAATATAGTTCTATATAGATAGTAACATTTTTTGTAGGGATTGCGTTGAGAACGGATTGGGATCATCGCGTTTCGCGACGGAGAATTGGTGCATTGATGTGTGAGAAGAAAAGATATTCGGTCGCCGCGCAAGCCGCCCGGCGACCCATCCAGATCTGCAATGCATGGTCTGCAGTCTCGGTGAGTTCCCAGCGCGAACGTATTGTCGCTTCACCGCTGGCGCGCCGCACCGCGATGGAGAACGGGATTGCGCTCTCTGATGTTCAAGGGACAGGTCCGGGCGGTCGCATCATCTATGCGGATATCACAAAGACGCTGTCATCGGGCAGAACAGCGCAATCAGATGATGGATGCGAGAGCCCACGCAAGTTGTGACGTGTACACTAAGCAGATCGCAACAATCCTGACATTTCTGCAATGAGATGCAGAAATCCTAACCCGACAGTGGGGTTCGATTGGCGGCAGGGTGCCGGGCCGGCAAGAAATCCTTACGCTGAAGTCCAGGTGGCATGGAGAGCTTCGCATGACAACCACAGTGCCTGTACATATGAAAAATTCATTGGTGAACCTCGATATTGCCTCGCACCTTCACCCGCAGTCGGACCCGCGCGTGCTTGAGCTTGAAGGACCTCTGGTCATGACGCGCGGGAATGGTGCGTCTGTGTGCGACAGCGAAGGGCGTGAATACCTTGATGGTATGGCTGGCCTCTGGTGCGCGTCTTTGGGATTTGATGATCAGAGACTGAGGGAGGCAGCTTTCCAGCAGTTCGAGGCATTGTCGACCTATCACGCTTTTAACTATCGGACAAACCCGCCGGCTATTGAACTGTCGAGTGAGATCTTGGCCTTGGCAGACATGCCTGATGGAAAAGTCTTTTTCACAAATTCAGGTTCGGACGCAGTCGACACCATGATCAAGATGGCGTGGTACTACAACATATCAAGGGGTATGCCACAAAAGCGCCGTATAATAAGTCGGACTAAAGCCTATCACGGCAGCACTGTACTTGGAGCTGTTCTTTCCGGTCTGCCGCAAATGCACAAGAATTTCAACTTACCAGACTTGAACGTCATTTATACGGATCCACCATATCATTACCGGTATGCTCGCCGGCAGGAAGATCCTATCGCTTTCGGCAAACGATTGGCCCAGGAATTGGACGATCTGATCGTCCGGGAGAACCCGGATACGATCGCAGCGATGATTGTTGAGCCAGTAATGGGTGCCGGTGGTGTCATTGTGCCACCAGAAAACTATCTCATCGAAGTGGAGAAAGTTCTCAGAAGCCACGATATTCTCATGCTTTCCGATGAAGTAATTTGCGGATTTGGACGGACGGGTGAATGGTTTGGCTCACAAAGTTTTAAATCAAGTCCTGATATGTTGAGCTTGGCAAAGGGTATTACATCGGGTTACTTTCCGATGGGGGCCGTTGTAATTGACAACAAGATATATCAGTCAATTGCGGAATCCGCGCATGATGTTGGTGTGTTCTCCCATGGGTTTACCTATTCTGCGCACCCTGTTGGTGCGGCAATCGCTCTTTCAACGCTTGCGGCGTTGCGAGAAATGGATGCACCGGCTGTAGCGGCAAACCTTGGGGCGTGTTTGCAAAGTGAGCTTGCAAGCAGCCTTTCCGGACATGCGAACCTTGGAGAAATACGCTCGAGAGGTTTCATGGCGGGCGTCGAGATCGTCGCCGATCCGTCCGACGGTACCGCCTTCCCTCGAGACATGGCCGTTGGACAGCGAATTGAAAGAGTCTGTCGCGCGAACGGGCTGATACTGCGGAATTTGGGCGATACGATTTCGATTTGTCCGCCCTACATTGTCACCCGCGAACAAGTACATTTCATTGCCAAGGTGCTGACCAAGGCTATCGATGAGGTGTGCGAAGTGGCAAGAAGGGAGTTGTCTGTGGCTGGATAGTATATGTAATCAAATATTGTATGATGTTCATATAATTGGCAATATTATTAGAGGTGAGCTTGAAAGTTGTTGTTCTCGGCTCGGGTGTCATTGGTGTAACTGCGGCTTGGTACCTTGCAAATCTGGGTGCCGAAGTTGTGGTGATGGACCGCCAACCCGCTCCAGCACTGGAAACCAGTTACGCTAATGCTGGCCAGCTATCCTACGGAATGTCCTCACCCTGGGCTGCACCGGGCATTCCCCGGAAGGCCCTTAAATGGTCGCTCATGCGTCACAGCCCACTGTCCATTTGGCCGATGGTCAGCCCGAAGATGTGGTCTTGGGGACTGAGCATGCTGGCCAGCCTCGTGTTCGTCCTTGTGGTGCGTGTTGTCGGATCAGCTGATCTTCGGCATGGCCAGACTCACGCCCGCTGAAACCCCTCCCAAAGGAAATGCCATGTCCAGCGAACCTTCCGCTGCCATTAGATCTGCTGACCTCAACTTTGCCCGTGATATACTGGCGCGTATCGCCTTTATTAGGGCTTTCGAACAAAAGGCTTGGGATCTCACCATGACCAAGCCACCCGATATTGATGGATCAATGCATTTCTGCGCCGGGCAGGAGGCTGTGCCCCTTGGGGCGCTGAGTGCACTGGGTGAGCACGACCGGGTCATTGCCACTTATCGCGGGCATGGCTGGGCGCTGGCTTGCGGACTCGATCCCGACGCTGTGTTCGCGGAAATTGCCCAGCGGGCCGGGGGCATCAATGGTGGACGGGGCGGGTCCGCCTATATGATGGC
>TARA_R100000365_G_scaffold680_1_pt1 | contig 19059 bp, 17 predicted proteins | sample TARA_R100000365 | Tara Oceans TARA_R100000365 (sample SAMEA2620668) | marine metagenome | biome: marine biome (ENVO:00000447); feature: mesopelagic zone (ENVO:00000213); material: "saline water (ENVO:00002010), including plankton (ENVO:xxxxxxxx)" | depth 1000 m | reverse complement strand
CTTCGCGTTCCACAACGGCGGCGACGAGCAGATCTACATCGGCAGTGCCGACATGATGCACCGCAACCTCGACCGCCGGGTCGAGGCGCTCGTGCGGGTGAGCGAACCGGCTCATCTCGCGCAGTTGATGACCCTGTTCGATCGCGCCATGAGCAGCGCGACCAGTTCCTGGTGGCTCGATGCCACCGGAACGTGGGTGCGTCACCACCTCGACGAGCACGGCAACCAGCTCGTCGATCTGCAGGACCAAACCATGGCCGATGTGCAGAGCCGGCGGCGGGCGCGAGCCACGCGATGACCGATACTCTCACCGTTCCGGACCCCACCATGTCAGAGAACATCGTTTACGCAGCCGGCGGCGTGCTGTGGCGCCTCGTCGAGGGCAAGCTCCGCATCCTGCTGATCCACCGCACCCAATACCGCGACGTGACCCTCCCCAAGGGCAAGGTCGATCCCGGCGAGACCCTCGCCGAGACCGCGGTCCGCGAGATCCACGAAGAGACCGGCATCCGTGTCTCCCTCGGGGTCCCTGTGGGCGTGTCGACCTATCACATGCCCTCCAAGCGCAACAAGGTCGTGCACTACTGGGCGGCAGAGGCCACGGATGCCGCGATCAAGGCCTCGTCGTTCGTCCCGAACAAAGAGATCGCTGCGCTCGAGTGGGTCTCGGCGAAGAAGGCCCGCGCGAAGCTCAGCTACCCCGTCGATGTCGAGATCCTGGACAAGTTCCTCGAGATCCGCGACAAGGATGTGCTGCGCACCTTCCCGATCATCGCGCTGCGCCACGCCAAGGCAGTACCGGCCGATGAGTGGGACGGATCGGATGCCTCGCGCCCCCTGGCTCCCCGCGGGCGCAAGCAGGCGAACGCACTCGTGGGTCCGCTCCTCGCGTTCGGCGCGCGCCGCATCGTCTCGAGCCCCGCCGTTCGGTGCGCCAAGACCGTCGGCCCGCTCTCTGCGGCGCTCGGGCGCCGCGTCGACTATTCGCCGCTGATCAGCCAGGACGCCTGGGAGGAGGGCGCGACTGACGCGCGCTCGGTGGTCGGAGCGCGGGTCCGCTCCCGCAAGCCCGCGGTGTTGTGCAGCCACGGCCCCGTGCTTCCTGAGATCATCCAGGAACTCGCGATGGCGACCGGGTCGCTCATGGGCTCGCACTTGGGCAACGCATCAGGACTGTCCCCGGGCGGATTCTCGGTCGTGCACCTGTCGACGGACAATCCGGGTTCAGGGATCGTTGCGATCGAGACGCACCAGCCTTCGGTGTGAGCGGACTGATCCGGCTCGGCTGGGCCGTGGCTGCGGATCGTGACTCCCGACGCGAGACCGCCTGGCGGCTCCTGCGCGACCTGATCGGCCAGTCCGGCATCCGGCTCTCGAACAGGTGCCCGCGCTGCGGTGGTGACCACGGCCCCGTGGAGGTCGAGGGCGCGGCGGTTACCGCGAGCGTGTCGTACGCAGCCGAGTGGGCTGTCGTGGCACTGGCACCCGCGGAGGCCGGGAGCATGGGGGTGGATGCCGAGCCCGAGGTCGATACTCGGCGCGACCGGGCAGGTCTTGACGGTGTCCTCGGCGCGGGATCTGCGTCCGCGCGCGATTGGGTGCGGGTGGAAGCCGCGCTCAAGGCCGATAGGCGGGGACTGCGGATCGAACCCGGAGCGGTTCACATCCTGGGCGGCACCGGCACTGACCAGGGTGCAGGCGCGTCGTGGCGTGCCCGCGTCCCGGGGCGCGCGGATGCGGTTCTCGGCTGGGATCTCACAGGACCCCCGGGGATTCTGGTCAGCGCCGCACTCGCTCGCATCGAATCTGCCGACGCCTAGCGCGACGACTTCTTCTTTGCGGAGCTCTTGGACGCACCCGGCCCCGGTGGGAGAGAGGGAAGCGGACCGTCGTCCAACCAGTCCTCCAGCAGCGCCTCGAGGTCGTGACCGGCCTCGGCGACGAAGCGCCGGAAGTCGGCCGTAGTAACGCAGGCGTTCGCGTACGCCGCGCACCACCCGCGCAGCAGATCGAAGAACGGCTCGTCGCCGATCGTCAGACGCACGGCGTGCAGGGTCAGTGCCCCGCGTTTGTAAAGCCGGTCATCGAACATGAGGTCGGCGCCGGGATCACTGATGACGAGGTCCTGCGCGAGATCCGCGAGCTTCGCGTGAGCCCGGCGGGCAGCGCCATCGGCGGTCTCCGCGCCGGCCGCCTCGAACCAGAGCCACTCCGCGTAACAGGCGAATCCTTCGTTGAGCCAGATGTCACGCCACCGCGCCACCCCGACGCTGTTGCCGAACCACTGGTGGGCCAGCTCATGAGCAACGAGTCGCTCCGAGTCGGGGTCGAGGTGGTTTGCGCCGAAGACGGCGGTGCCCTGCGCCTCCAGTGGGATCTCGAGCGGATCCGCTGTCACCACGATCGTGCAGTTCTCCTGCGGATACGGCCCGAACCGCTCCTCGAACGCCGACATCATGCGCGGCAGGGGCCCGAGAGCCCGCTTCACGTCGGCGCGAAGGGACGGGGGTGAGGCAACGACGATGCGATCATCGAGCCGGTGCGATTCGAACTGTCCCACGTAGACAGCAACCAGGTACGTCGCCGTCGGCACTCCGATCGTGTACTCGGCGCTGACCTGGCCGCCCGAGCGCGTACGCGACTGCAGTACGCCGGTGGCGACAGCGGTGTACTCGGCATCCGTCGCGACTCGGATGGTGTAGGTGGCCCGGTTACCGGGGCGATCGTTGCACGGGAACCACGTCGGCGCGCCGATCGGCTGCGATGCGACGAGCGAGCCCTCGGTGAGTTCCTCCCAGCCGATCGTCCCCCAGCGGGATCGGCGGGGCGCGGGCGCGCCCGCATACTCGATCGTCAGCGTCAGGGTCTCCCCCGGTTGCATCGTGCGCGGCAGGGTGACGCGGAGCTTGCGCGGGCCCTGCTTGTGCGGCGTGCGACGCTGTCCCTCGATGCGCACCCGGCTGACGCGAAGACCGATCAGGTCGAGCGCGATCGACGACGTCGCGACCACGATCCGGATGCTGAGGGTCGCGCACCCCTCGAGCCTGTTGGTGCGGACGCGGTAGCTCAGATCGAGCGCGTAGGCCTCGACGTCGAACGAGGTGTCGCCGCTCTCGGGAGTGTAGGCGTCGTGGGTGCGCGCCTCGGGGGTCTCTGCGCCAGCTTGCTCGGTGCTGTTCGGACTCACGGGGCCGCCTGGTACGCGCGGATCTTCACCGCGCGCCACGGGCCGATGGGGTTTCCGCTCCACCGAGAACCGACCGGAACGCTCTCGCCGCGCATGACCAGCGAGGCGGGCCCCACGGTTGCGTGAGCGCCGATCGAGGCCGCGGGCAAGATAACCGAGTGCGGGCCGAGCGTTGCGCCGGGTTCGAGGGTGACGGCATCCATACTCATGATCCGATCATGAAACAGGTGAGTCTGCACAACGCATCCCCGGTTCACGGTGGATCCGTCGCCGAGGTGCACGAGATCGGGCTCGGGCAGCCAGTAGGTCTCGCACCATACTCCGCGGCCGACTCGTGCACCCAGGGACCGCAGCCACACCGCAAGTGCCGGGGTTCCGGATGCCGCACGCGCGAACCACGGCGCCGCAACCATCTCGGTGAAGGTGTCGACCACCTCGGTGCGCCACACGAAACTCGACCACAGCGGATGATCGCCCGCGCGGATCGGACCGACCAGTGCCCACTTGGCGGCTGTCGTGGCAGCAGCCGCCGCCGCGCCGGCGACGAGCATGACAATGCCAGACAGCAGCACCGTCCACCACGGTCCAATGCTGTCCCACAGGGCGGCCAGGGTCATGAGCACTCCGAAACCGATGAGCCCCGTCACGAACACGGGAACGATCCGCGACAGCTCCCACAGGCTCCGCGCAACGCGCAGTGCTGCGGGCGGCTCATAGGTGCGGGACTCATCGACACTGGCCACGACCCGTCGGAGGCGCACTGCCGGGGACCCGAGCCAAGACGACCCCGCCTTTGCCTTCGCCGGCGCCGCAGAGAGCACCGCGATGAGTCCGTCCTTCGGCACGCGGTGCCCTGGCGCGACCATCCCGGAGTTGCCGACAAAGGCACGCTTGCCGATCCTGACACCGTCGACACGCATCCATCCGCCGCCGAGCTCGTAGGAGGCGACCATCGTGTCATCGGCAAGGAACGCGCCATCGTCGATGGTGGTCATCGACGGAATCAGCAGCACCGTGGATGCCTCGACGTTGCGTCCGACTGACGCGCCCAGCATCCGGAGCCAGATGGGCGTGAACAGACTCGAATAGAGGGGGAACAACACGGTGCGTGCCGAATCGAGCAGGCGCTCGGTCGTCCACACCTGCCAGCCGAGCCGGCTGCGCACCGGGTAGGTTCCCTCGCGAAGGCCGAGCGAGAGCAGGCGCACCGCCAGCACGACGGTGCCGGCGAAGACCACACCGGCGATCAGGATGCCGGGCACGAGCCACGCGAGGCCGAGAAGCGTAGCCTCGGCGAGCGTCTGCGCGTCCCGCATCGCGAGCGCCATGACGCCGGCGCCGGCGGCGAACGCGACGATCGGCAGCAGGGCAAGGCCAAGCGAGGAGGCGATGTAGGCCCAGAGCCACCGGTGGGGAGCGGGCGCGTGTTCCGCGGGCCAGTCGGCGGCGGGCTCGCCGACCCGCACCGCGGGCGAGCCTGCCCACGCCTGGTCGGGCTTGACCCGTCCGAACACCGCCGATCCGGGAGCTACCCGCGCCCGTCGACCGATCTTTGTGCCGGGAGCCAGCGTGCTACGGGCACCGATCACGGCATCCGCATCGATCCGGATGCCGCCCACGCGCACCGTGTCGCCATCGACCCACGTGCCGCTGAGATCGACTTCGGGGTCGATCGCCGCGTTGTCGCCGACCTCCAGCATCCCGGTGACAGGGGGCAGCGTGTGCATGTGGACGTCGCGGCCGATCGAGGCCCCCAGCGCCCGCGCGTAGTAGGTGACCCACGGCGCTCCGACGAACCCGACGGCGTCGACCTGATCGGCGATCTGCTCGGCCAGCCACAGTCGCAGGTGCACGCCGCCGCCGCGCGGATAGTCACCGGGTTGCAGTCCCGCGAGCAGCGTTCGGGCCGCGATCACCGCGATCGACATGCGCCCGAACGGGGTCGCGAAGACGAGGAGGCCGATGACGAGCACCCACCACGGCACGTCCGGGAGGAACGTAAAGCCACCGCCGAGCTGCAACAGCGCGCTCGCGGTAAGGAGGTAGAGGAGCCACCGGATGCCGGACAGGATGAACAGCGGCGCCCCGAGCAGGGTCTGGGCGAGCCGTGTGGTGGCCGGGGTGGGGACGGCGCGGTGGAACGCGGCGGCAGACGCGTCGGCGGCGGCATCCGTTTTCGGAAGAAGGGACGCCATGGCCCCGAGGCGGGGCATGTCGTAGATGTCGGCGACCGTGAACTCGGGAAGCCGCACCCGCACCCGCGAAGCAAGCTGCGCAGCGGCGAGCGACCCGCCGCCGAGGTCGAAGAAATCCGACCCGCGATCCTCAGCGGGAACACCGAGCACAGCCTGCCACTGCTCAGCCAGCCATGCCTCGTTCTCGGACAGCCCCGCAACCGGCTGCTCTGCCCCGGGAACCGGCCACGGCAGCGCTGCGCGATCGACCTTCCCCGACGTGCGCGCCGGAAGGTCAGGCAGCAGCGCGAACAGGGGCATGATGCCGGCGGGCAGGCGGTCTGCGAGGAACGTTCGGGCTGCGGCACGATCGAAGAGGTCGGGATCGTCGACGACGATGTACCCGACCAGGACGGGGTTGCCGGCCTCCGACGTGCGAACCGCGGCAGTCGCGGCGGTGACCCGGGGAAGATCCTGCAGGGCAGCCTCGACCTCACCGAGTTCGATGCGCCGCCCACCGATCTTCACCTGATCGTCGGCTCGCCCCAGAAAGACGAGCCCCTCGGGTTCGTAGCGCACGAGATCGCCCGAGCGGTAGGCGCGATCCCACCCCAGCGTCGGCATGGGAGCGTACTTTTCGGCATCCTTCGCCGGGTCGAGGTAGCGAGCGAGCCCGACGCCGCCGATGATCAGCTCGCCGCTCTCCCCCTCCGAGACCGGGACACCCTCGGCATCCACCACCGCAAGCGACCAGCCCTCGAGAGGAAGCCCGATGCGGACCGGGGCGTCGGGCACGAGCGGCGCAGCGCACGAGACGACAGTCGCCTCGGTAGGACCATAGGTGTTCCAGACCTCGCGGCCCTCGGCTGCCAGGCGCGTCCCGAGTTCGGGCGGCACAGCTTCGCCGCCGAAGATCAGCAACCGGACGTTGTCGATCGTCGAACTCGGCCACATCGCGGCGAGGGTTGGAACCGTCGAGATCACCGTGATCCCCTGTCGCGCAAGCCAATTCGCAAGATCCACCCCGGAGCGAACCAGGGCACGCGGTGCAGGAACGAGGCAGGCTCCGTGCGCCCACGCGAGCCACATCTCCTCGCAGGACGCATCGAACGCCACCGACAGTCCCGCCAGGACCCGGTCGGAGGTCCCGAGCGGCTCCTCCTGCAGGAACAGGCGACTCTCGGCATCCACGAACGCCGCCGCACACCGGTGCGTGACAGCAACACCCTTGGGGACCCCAGTGGAGCCGGAGGTGAAGATGATCCACGCGTCGTCATCCGGCGACGGCTGGGCGAGGACGTCGAGCGCTCGCGTGTGCCCCGCGGGGGCCTCGCCGGCGAACAGGTCCTCGTCTTCGTCGGCTTCCTCGTCGACGGAGTCATCGATGGTTGGAATCTCGGCCGTCACATCCGACGGTTCCGCGGCATCCTCACCGGACGCGTGCGCACTCGGGGAGTACAGGCCGCGACCGGTGATGACACCGCGAACGCCCGCCTCCCCGAATACGAGCGCGGCGCGCTCCTCCGTGTCATCCGCGTCGACCGGCACGTATGCAGCGCCGGCAGCCATCACACCGAGGATGGCGATGTAGAGCTCTTTGGTGCCCGACGTCATGCGGATGCCGACGCGATCGCCATGCCGCACGCCAGCGGCCACGAGGCGCGAGGCGGTGAGAGCGACCCGGGCAGCGAGCTCCCGGTAGCTCACCGCCGGCCCCGCGCCGTCATCGATCGCGGAAGCCTCGGGATGGCGACGCACCGTCTCTTGCAGGATGTCGACGAGCGTACGCGGCGCAGCGGCGTGAGCGGCCCGATCGAGAACGGCCGACTGGTCGAAAGTCACCGTTCGACGGTACCGGGGAGCATGACGCGAGGTGAGGGAAACACTGCAGACCGCCCGAGCCCGTTTACCTCGTGTTCACCTCTACCAACCGATCCCTTAAGAGTCGCTGTCTACCGTCACCTCAGTGCCCTGCACCGGGCCCGCCACAAATACCCCGACACAGTGAAGGATTCACAGTGAAGATCACCCGCTTTGCCCAGCTGGGCGCTGTCGCCGCCGTCGCCACCCTCGCGCTGGCTGGCTGCGCCTCGAACGAGTCCAACGGTGGCTCCGCCTCCGAAGAGCCCATGGAGTCGACCCTCTCGGGCACCATCGGCGCGACCGGCGCTTCGTCGCAGACCGCCGCGCAGGAGGCCTGGGTAGCCAACTTCCAGACCGCCAACCCTGACGTGACCGTCAACTACGAGCCCACCGGCTCGGGAACGGGCCGCGAGAACTTCATCGCCGGCGCGAGCAACTTCATCGGCTCGGACCGCGCGTTCAAGCTCGAGGAGATCGAAGAGAACACCTTCGCTGCGTGCGCGGACGGCGGTTCGGCCGGCATCGTCGAGATCCCGGTATACATCTCGCCCGTGGCCGTCGCCTTCAACCTCGAGGGCATCGAGTCGCTGAACATGACCGCCGATGTCATCGCGGGCATCTTCGCCGGCCAGATCACCAACTGGAACGACGAGGCCATCGCGAGCCTCAACGACGGCGTCGAGCTCCCCGACCTGGCGATCTCGCCGGTTCACCGCTCGGACGACTCGGGCACGACCGAGACCTTCACCTCCTACCTCTCGGCGGCAGCTCCTTCGGTGTGGACTTACGAACCCGACGGCGAATGGCCGATCGAGGGTGGCGAGGCTGCACAGGGCACCTCGGGTGTGGTCGACGCGACCCGCAACGGAAGCGGCACCATCGCCTACGCCGACGCTTCGCAGGTCGGCGGCCTGGGCACCGTCTCGGTCGGCGTCGGTGGCGAGTTCGTCCCCTACTCGGCTGAGGCTGCCGCGATGATCGTCGACTCCTCGCCGCTGCAGGACGGCCGCACCGAGGGCGACATCGTCTTCGACATCGACTACGCGACCGAAGAGGCCGGCGTGTACCCGATCGCCCTCGTGAGCTACGAGATCGGCTGCGTTGAGTACGAGGACGCCAACGTCGCAGAGCTGGTCTCGGCGTACTTCACCTACATTGCCAGCCCCGAAGGCCAGGACGCCGCCGCTGAGAACGCCGGCTCGGCTCCGATCTCGGACTCGCTGCGTGAGCAGGTCAACGCCGCAATCGCCCTGATCGGCTGATCAACCTCCCTCTCGGCCGCCCCGTTCGGTACATTCACGATGTACTGAACGGGGCGGGCTGAGCGAGAGAGCCGGTTTCACCGGAGCTCTCGCTGAGCCTGACCCGGACTCGACACGAAGGACACACGGATGGCGACGACCACGGACGCGGGACCCGAAGCCCCGGCGAAGATCCACGCCAAGAAACGCCCGGGAGACCTCGTCTTCTCGGGAACGGCGCTCGGGGCAGGGATCATCATCCTGGCGGTCCTGGCCGCTGTCACGATCTTTTTGGTCATCGAGAGCATCCCGGCCTTCACGACCCCGTCGGACGAGAACCCGCTTCTGAAGGGTCAGACCTTTCTCGAGTACACGTGGCCGCTCGTCTTCGGCACGATCTGGTCCTCGATCCTGGCCCTCGTCATGGCGGCGCCGCTCGCGATCGGGATCGCGCTGTTCATCTCGCACTACGCACCGCGCCGGGCGGCAGCCGTCCTTGGGTACATCATCGATCTCCTCGCCGCCGTGCCCTCGGTGGTCTTCGGCCTCTGGGGCGGCCTGGTGCTCGCCGGGTTCGTGCAGCCCTTCTATGTGTGGCTGAACACTTACCTCGGATGGATTCCGCTGTTCAGCGGCCAGGTGTCAGCCACCGGCCGCACGATCCTCACAGCCGCCCTCGTGCTCGCGATCATGGTGCTGCCGATCATGACCGCGATCTGCCGCGAAGTCTTCCTGCAAACGCCAGTGCTTCATGAAGAGGCGGCTCTCGCCCTGGGCGCCACCCGCTGGGAAATGATCAAGATGGCAGTGCTGCCCTTCGCCCGCGGTGGCATGGTATCGGCGGCGATGCTCGCACTCGGTCGAGCACTCGGCGAGACGATGGCCGTCACGATGGTGCTCTCGGTATCGGGAGTCGTGACCTTCGAGTTGCTGACCGCAACCAACCCGACCACCATCCCGGCGAACATCGCCCTGCAGTTCCCCGAGGCATACGGCACAGGTGTGAGCCTGCTGATCGCCACCGGCCTCGTTCTGTTCGTCGTCACCTTCGCCGTCAACGCGATCGCTCGCTGGATCGTCAACCGCCGCGCTGAGTTCTCGGGAGCCAACTGATGTCCACCGCTACCGCCACCGCGACGCGTTCTGGCGTCAACAACTTCTCGAACGGACGGCTCCCCCGGGGAACGAGCTGGCTCCTGCTCGCAGGCTCCCTCCTGGTCATGGGCCTGGTGTTCTTCCTCCTGAACATCGACCAGCCCGTCGCCAACTACAACATCGTCGCCGCTGTGTTCCTGGGCGCGGTGTTGTACGCCATCCTGATCTTCGTCGTGGCATCCATCGTCGAGGGACGCCGCAACGCGACTGACCGATTCATCACCGCGGTGGTCTCGGCAGCGTTCACCGTCGCTCTCCTGCCGCTGATCTCCCTGCTGTTCACGGTTCTGGTCAACGGTCTTGCCCGGTTCGACCTCGACTTCTTCACGCAGTCGATGCGCAACGTCATCGGCGACGGCGGCGGCGCCTTGCATGCCATCGCCGGAACTCTGATGATCACGCTCACCGCGACGATCATCTCGGTGCCGATCGGCCTCATGACATCGATCTACCTCGTCGAGTACGGCAACAGCGGCAAGCTCGCTCGAGCGATCACGTTCTTCGTCGACGTGATGACCGGCATCCCCTCGATCGTCGCGGGTCTTTTCGCCTACGCCGTGTTTGTCATCTTCTTCGGAGCCGGATACTCGTCAGGTTTCGAAGGCGCCATCGCGCTGAGCGTGCTCATGATCCCGGTCGTCGTCCGATCCTCCGAAGAGATGCTGCGCCTGGTTCCCAACGAACTGCGCGAGGCGTCTTTCGCGCTCGGTGTTCCCAAGTGGCTCACGATCGTCAAGGTCGTGCTGCCGACATCCATCGCCGGTATCACCACCGGTGTCATGCTGGCGATCGCCCGCGTCATCGGAGAGACCGCTCCGCTGCTGCTCACCGCCGGCTACACGCAGAGCATGAACTGGAACATCTGGGATGGAAACATGATGACCCTCCCCGTGTTCGTCTACAACCAGTACGCCAACCAGGGCACCAACCCCGACGCCGCGATTTCGCGCGCGTGGGCCGGGGCCCTGACCCTGATCCTGATCGTCATGGTGCTCAACCTCGCCGCCCGCTTTGTCGCGAAGTTCTTCGCGCCCAAGACCGGTCGCTGAACCCGAAGGAATATCCGTGTCCAAGCGCATCGATGTCAACGACCTCAACGTCTACTACGGCAACTTCCTCGCCGTCGAGGGCGTCTCGCTCACGATCGAGCCCCGCTCGGTAACCGCCTTCATCGGCCCCTCGGGCTGCGGCAAGTCCACCTTCCTTCGCACCCTCAACCGGATGCATGAAGTGATCCCGGGCGCCCGTGTCGAGGGTGAGGTGCTGATCGACGGCGACAACCTGTACGGCGCAGGCGTCGACCCCGTGCTCGTGCGTCGCCAGGTCGGCATGGTCTTCCAGCGCCCCAACCCCTTCCCGACGATGTCGATCCGCGAGAACGTGCTCGCCGGCGTGAAGCTCAACAACCAGCGCATGTCCAAGGGCGACCAGGATGCGCTCGTCGAGAAGTCGCTGCAGGGCGCGAACCTGTGGAACGAGGTCAAGGACCGCCTCGACCGCCCCGGATCGGGTCTGTCGGGTGGTCAGCAGCAGCGCCTGTGCATCGCTCGCGCCATCGCTGTCGAACCGGACGTGCTGCTGATGGACGAGCCCTGCTCGGCCCTGGACCCGATCTCCACCCTCGCGATCGAAGACCTCATCGAGGAGCTCAAGAGCGAGTACACGATCGTCATCGTGACCCACAACATGCAGCAGGCCTCGCGCGTGTCCGACAAGACCGCGTTCTTCAACATCGCCGGCACCGGCAAGCCGGGCAAGCTCATCGAGTACGACGAGACCACCACCATCTTCACCCGCCCGAAGGTCAAGGACACCGAGGACTACGTCTCGGGCCGCTTCGGGTAAGCACCGGGAACGGATGGGGGGGTGTGGCCTGTCGGCTACGCCCCCTCTTCGGTTTCGGTCACAACGATTCGCGCCGCTGAGCGTCAGTCGCGGGCGCTGAGCAGATAGGCGTTCAGGTCGGCCGTGAAAGCGGCATCCGTCGGGATCGACGACCCGTCGATCGAGGTGATGGGCGCTGCTAGACGAACGCTCGACACGAGCCACGCTGCGTCGATGGTCGCGAGCGACGTGGTCGTGATCTGCTCGTACCCGCTCTCGTAGCCGCGCTCCTCGAGGTAGGCGAACATGCTCAGTTGCGTCGTGCCGTGCAGGATGCCGCCGGTCGGCGCCGGAGTGATGAACCGGTCCCCGCGGCGCAGCACCAGGGACGCCGTGGGAGCCTCGAGCACGAAGCCGTCGGTGGTGACGAAGATCGCGTCATCCGCCCCGCGACGGCGAGCCTCACGAAGCGCCGCCATATTGACGGCGTACGACAGCGTCTTGGCCCCCAGAAGCAACCAGGGCGCGCGCGCCGGGACCGTGGAGTCGTAGCCGCGGTCGAGCGTCACAACACGGATGCCGTTCGTGCGCACCGCGGTGAAGTCAGCCGCGGGTGCGAGCGTGACCCACGCGGTTGGGGTCGGCCCGTGCTCGATACCGCGGCTGAGGATGAGCTTGATGACCGACTCTCCCGCCGGGGCGTGCGCGGCCACCGCGGCAATCGCAGCACGCCACTGCGCCAGGTTCGGCGCCGGAAGATCGCAAATCCGCGCGGAGTGGGCGAGCCGGTCGAGGTGGGCGTCGACTTCTTGAGGGTGACCGTCGACGACGCCGATCGACTCGAAGATGCCGTCGCCGCGCTGCGTGCTCAGCTCGCCGACGCTCAGCGCGGGGGCTTCGGGATCCACCGAGGCGAACGTATCAGCGAAGTCGGTGCGGCCGGCATCCGCCTCAGCAGGCTGGATCATGAGGGCGAAAGTCGTGGCCATGCGATGAAGCCTACGCGTCGGGAATACCCAGTCCGGTGACGCGGTTAGACTGTCATAGCCGGGCCGCAGTAACCCCGGGCTCCATCTTCTGCCGCTACGAGCGGCCTCGCGCCGAGAGGCGTTCTGCGGCCCGGCACTTTCGTGTCTGGGTGGCCTGCAGGTCCGCCGCGACTCCGTCCTCCCGCGCCCACCCCCAGGTCGCTGAACCCGCACGCTCCGAGTGTCGAACCCACACGCTCACGCGCGAACCCACAGCATTCAGCGCCCGAAACCTCTGGGTTCGCGACCAATGGTGTGGGTTCGCGCCACGATGCCAGGGCAGGATGCCGAGGTCAGGGGCTGACCGGCTGCGGCCAGCTGACCGGGACGGAGGCGCTGAACCCACGCCTTTCCGCGCCAGCCCACAGCATCCGACGCCCGAAACCTGCGGGCTCGCGACCGATGATGTGGGTTCGCGCCACGATGCCGGGGCAGGATACCGAGGCGGGGAGCGAGGTCGGGCGCTGCGGCCCTTGATCAGGTGAGGGATTCGCGGCGCCAGAGGGCCGCGCAGGCGCTCAGGTCGGATGCGTAGTCACTCAAGCGCAGCGCGCGGGTCGTGAAGGCGGCGCTGCGGTCTGACTCGGTTGCGTCGTAGTCATCAGCCAGGTATGTGGCACCAGCCGCCTGCACACGGCAGAACGCGGCGGCGCGATCGAGAGCTACCGCAAAGTCACCGCGGAAGAGCCCTCGCAGGATCGTGTCGACGAGAGTGACGAGCTCGTCGGGGCTTGCCGGAACGGGCGCCCCGGCGATCAGGGCATCCGCCGTGTCGAGAGCTGCGCGCCCCCGCTCGTACGTCAAAGCCGCTGTGCTCGGGTCGTCATGGATCATCAGCTGCACGAGGTAGAGCCGCCAGAGCGCCCCAGGCAGAGTCTTGGCCGGTGAGCGCGACCATAGCTCCGCGATGTCGTCGATCCCGTGCTCGGCGGTGAAGGCGATAAGCCTGTCAACGACGGCCTCGTCGGGGTTGGCCCGAACGCGTGACAACAGCGCCTGCGCCGTCGAGTGCGCGACACGGGAGACCTCGGCGGGGTCCTCGGCAGCAAACAGCCGGTCGAACAGCTCGGCAGGTCTGCGGACGGGCTTGTGGTAGGGCCGGGGGTCGTCACTCACCCGCTCCAGGGTAGTCGCGACGAGAGCCGCTCAGGTCGCGATCGCGACCACCGCGTCGGACGTGGGCTCGCCCGTCGGGGAACCACCGGCAGGCTCGATCGTGATGGCGATCGTGTCACCCGGCTCCATCTCGCCATCGAGGATCCACGTCTCGGTTCGCTGCCCGCTCGCTGCGAACGCGCCGGCCGGGATCGGAGACTCATCGCCTCTCACGAACCACAGTTCATAGCTCTGATCGTCAGCGATCTGCGGAAGTCCGTCCGAGACGATGACGGCCTTTCCGACGGAGTCGGCCCAGTAAACAGTGGACTCGCCGCCGCTTTCGATCTGAGCCGTCGCGGACTGCGCATCCGGTGCCGACTGAACCTCTTGCAGGGCCACGACCTCGGGCGGGCGGTTGACCCAGTCGTTGATGCTGACGGCGGTGAAGCCCAGCGCGACAAGAAGAACGAAGGATGCCGCGAGGGCGAACATGCTGCGCATCCAGCGCGTGCGGGACTGGGTCTGGATGGCGCCAGTACTCGGCGCCGGTGTCGCACCGATCGGGACGGCATCCGTCTGCGGCGCCAGCGCGATTCGGGTGAGGATGTGGTGGCGAAGCTCTGCGGGCGGGTCGACCTCGGGTGCGTAGTCGGCGAGCGCAGCCGCGGTTTCGAGGTCGCGTTCAGCGATGCCGCGCCATTCCGGATGCATCGTGAGAGCGAGGTCGAAGGCCTGCTGCTGCTCAGCGTCGAGAGCGCCGAGGGCGGACGCCGCCGACAGCTCGGCGAACTCCTGCTCGTTCATGAGGCCACCCCCATTTCTGCTCTCAGGCGCGACAAGCCGTCGCGCATCCGGGTCTTCACTGTTCCCAGCGGCGCCCCCACCAGCGCCGCAATCTCGCTCTGACTGTAACCCCCGAAATACGCGAGGGTGAGGGCCTCGCGCTGTGATTCGGGAAGGGCGGTGAGCGCCTCTGTTACTCGTCGGCTCTCGATCCGCAGTTCCGCCTGCTCGGCGACGCCATCGTGAGCGACGTCGATGTCACGGAACCCGACCCGGATGTCGCGATCGACGCTCGCCTGCGAAGCCCGCACGCGGTCGACGGCTCGGCGGTGTGCGATCGTCAGCACCCAGGATCTGCCCTGGCCTTTGTTCGGAGCGAAGCGCGCGGCGGATTGCCACACCTCCAGGAACACCTCCTGCAGGACCTCTTCGCTCTGCGACCGGTCCACCACCACGCGCAGGATGAGTCCGAAGACCCGCGACGACAGCATGTCGTAGAGGCTCGCGAAAGCCTCGTGGTCGCCGCGCGCGACTCGTTCGAGAAGTTCCGCGACGTGATCGACGGCGCCCGCCCCGTCGTCTGGCACGTCCATGCCGTCGATCACCATGCGTCCAGCATGCCGCATGAATTTCCCATCCGATGTCGACTCGCTTCCGAAGACCCCTGTGTAGGCCGCCACGAGCGGACGACCACGAGCCCTGACGAGGCTCCGACAACACCGGAGGAACAATGTTGATCACCAAGAAGTCGCGCGTCGCAGCTGGCGCCTCGCTGGCGTTCGTCGCCGCACTTGCCCTTTCTGCCTGCTCCACCGCCAGCACGGGGGACATGGACGACGAGATGGCCGAGACGCCGATGACCGAACAGACCACTCCCATGGACGACATGGAGGAAATGGATGCCGCCGCCTACCTCGTGGGCCCGGGCTGCATGGAGTACGCCGAGGCCGTGCCTTCTGGCGCCGGCTCCGTCGATGGCATGGCCATGGACCCCGTTGCTACCGCGGCATCCAACAACCCGCTGCTGACGACGCTCACCGCAGCCGTGAGCGGCGGACTGAACCCCGACGTGAACCTCGTCGACACCCTCAACGGTGGCGAGTTCACCGTCTTCGCTCCGGTCGATGACGCGTTCGCGAAGATCGACCAGGCCACGATCGACACGCTGTCGACTGACTCGGATCTGCTGACGTCGATCCTGACGTACCACGTCGTTCCCGGTCAGATCCTGCCTGAGGACCTTCCCGGCACCCACACCACGGTGCAGGGTGCTGACGTGGAGGTGACCGGTTCGGGCGACGAGCTCATGGTCAACGACTCCATGGTCATCTGCGGTGGCGTTCAGACCGCCAACGCTGTCGTGTACCTCGTCGACACGGTGCTCATGCCTCCCATGTGAGCGCCCGTTGACGATCCCCCAGGGTGGAGGGACGCGAGGCCGTCGTCATCTTCGGATGCGGCGGCCTCGTCGTTTCTGTGTGGTCGGAAGCGGCCCCGGGCTTCAATCCCCGGGCCGCCCCCAGACGACTCCCGGAAACCTCCCGAAGTCACCGTCGAAGGTCACGATCTGTGCGCGATTCTCGATGGCGAGGGCAGCAAGGTGAGCATCCATGACCAGATTCCCACCGGTGCCGACGTCGGCGAGAAGCATGCGCATCCGATCGGAGTGTCCGGCGCCGGGCTCGGGGCTGATGACGCTAGGTCGATTCATCCATCCGTTGAGGATGTCGAAGGCGTCATCGACCGGTAAGGGATTCGCGTAGATCCGACGACTCGTCGCCAGACGAACAAAGGCCAATGCGCAGACCCACGGAATCGCGACGGTTTCCCTCGAACTCAGTGCGCTATCGAGCCACGTCTTGGCCCGTGCGTGATGACGCGCATCCGCGTCTACGGCGTAGAGCAGGACGTTTGCGTCAACGAGTTTCACTTCGCCAGCTCTTGCTTCTGAGTGATTGCCTCGTCTTCCAGTTCAGCCGCGATAGCGAGAGCACGATCCAACGGGACGCTTGCCTTGCCGAGCCTGTGCACCGGCGTCTCGTAGCTGTCCACGGGATCGGGGTCCAGACCAGCGAGGATCGCCGAGTTCACCGCGTCCTTGAAAGAGAGGCCACGCTCACGCATGACCTTGCGCACGGCTTCCTCGGCAGCTGAGGTCAGCGTGATCGTGGTCCGCATCCGTGCATCATATCATCACTTGCGATGATGCTTTGATGCAGCGCGCATGAGACGCTTTACTGCAGGGTCGCAAAGCGGATACCGCGCACGAAGTAGGCTGGTAGCCCTGGGGCCTGTAGCTCAGTCGGTAGAGCATCGGACTTTTAATCCGCGGGTCGAGGGTTCGAGCCCCTCCGGGCCCACCATGTCAGCGTTACTCGAAAAATCGCCAGAAGCGATGTTTACGAGAGCCGCGGCTACCGACGATTCCGAGCCACGGGCGTGAGGAACGAACTGGTGACAGGTTCGGTTTAGGCCGCGAGTGTGAGCGGCTCGGCTAGCTTGGCTTCGAACTCGATGGGCGTCAAGCCGCCGAGGGTGTCCTGGGCGCGCTGGCGGTGATACTTCCGCTCGATCCAAACGACGATGGCGAGTCGCAGCTCCTGCCGGGTCGCCCACCGCTGCTGGTTGAGGACGTTCGTTTGCAGCAGTGACCAGAACGACTCCATGGCCGCGTTGTCCCCGCAGCGCCGACTCTTCCCATCGATCCGACCATGTCGTGGCGGCGCAACTCGCGGGCCATCGCGCGGCTGCGGAACTGGCTGCCCCTGTCGGCGTGCAGGATGCAGCCGGCGACCTCACCGCGGCGCGCGACAGCATTTCGGACGGCGTCTACGGCGAGTTTCGCGGTCATCCGATCTGAGATCGAGTACCCGACGATTCGGTTGGAGAACACGTCCTTGATCGCGCAGCAGTAGAGCTTGCCTTCGCTCGTCCAGTGCTCCGTGTAGGGTCGGCCAGCAGCGCCCTGTCTGGCTTGCGCCGGGTGGGTTTCTGCTGGCCGCCCTCCGAACCGGACGTGCCCATTCCTGAGCATCCGGCTCTCCATGCGATCACGCCGTGACGCTCGCCCAGGGGTTCGGGATGCGGGTTCCTCGGTAGCGGTAGCGGGTCACGGGGACCTGCCAGGCACGGAAGAACTCGATCCCCTCGGCGCGGATCTGCCACCGGGGCAGGTGCCGTCTGACGAGGGTGCGCATATTCAGCTTCGGGTGCCGCTTCTTCAGCCAGCCCACGATCCGCCAGAAGGCGAAGTGATCGATGACGGTGAAGACGCGTTTGACCACGCCGTGCTGGAAGTAGGCGCACCAGCCCCGCAGCGCCGGGTTGAGGCGGCGCAGCAGGTCGGCGAGCGTTCGATGGGATGCCCGGCGGGTCAGCGTCCGCACCTTGTCCCGGATGGAAGCCAGCGACTTCCGTGACGGGTAGGTGTAGATCGCGGTCTTCCCGCCATGACCTCTGATCCGGCGGCGCTGGATGCGCCACCCGAGGAAGTCGAACCCGGTGTCTATGTGCGTGACCGTCGTCTTCTCGACCGATAGGCGCAAACCCATCGGCGCGAGCACGGTGGCTGTTTCGTCCCAGAGCGCTTCGGCATCCTCGCGGGTGCCGCGGACGAGGACGACGAAGTCGTCCGCGTAGCGGACCAGCTTCATCGTCGCGCCCCCGGCGCGTTGATGCTTCGTGCGCGACCATTGCGGGCCGAGCATGTCCCACTTGCGTTGGAAGTGCTCGTCCACCACGGACAGGGCGATGTTCGCCAGCAGTGGCGACAAGATCCCGCCTTGCGGGGTGCCGGTGAACGTGTCCCTGTTCACGCCGTCCTCACTGAGGACGCCCGCTCTCAGGAACCCGCGGACCAGACGCAACACACGCTTGTCGACGACCCGCGCCCTGACGCGCTGCATGAGCGCGTCGTGGTCGATCTCGTCGAAACACGCGGTGATATCCGCTTCGAACACCTGCACGTAGCCACGTGAGGCGTAGTAGTGGATCTCCGCGATCGCGTCCTGCGCCCGCCTGCGCGGCCGGAACCCGTACGAGGACGGCTGGAAGTCGGCCTCGAAGATCGGTTCCAGCACCAGCTTCAAAGAGGCCTGAACGATCCGGTCCGTCATCGTCGGAATCCCGAGCTTGCGGACCTTGCCGTTCGCTTTCGGGATCGACTTCTGACGCACCCGCTCTGGGACGAACTCGCCGTGCTTCACGCTCTCGCGCAGCTCGGCGAGCATCCCGTGCACCTTCTCCGGCGGGACGGATCGCGGGGCGATTCCGTCGACTCCGGCGGTGCGGCCTCCCTTGTTGCCCGCCACCCGGCTCCACGCCGCAACGAGGAACCCGGGGTCATAGACCAGGTTGAACACATCATCGAAGCGACGACCGGGGTCGATCGTCGCCCATTGGTGCAGTTTCGTCTGCATTCTCAGTACCCGCGCCCACGCCTCCTGAGTATCGGCTGGCCACGGAACATCCGCATTCACGGTTGTGTCTCCCTTACTGCTTGTCGATCCTGCGATCACACTGGACCCCTTCGCCATGCGGCCGGCTTTCCCGGCCTCGGACTACTACGGGCCCTCCGTCCCATCCCGGCCCGATCAGCAGGCCGTGCGCTCAGCCCTCGGTGTCGTCGCTGGCGGCGACGCACCTCCGGCGAGGCCGGGATAGTTCCCACGTTCACTCTCGAACCCTTCGACGGGATCGGCACCCAG